>Ga0308025_1000925_pt1 | contig 14264 bp, 15 predicted proteins | sample Neamet422_FD_201298 | JGI IMG/M metagenome (GOLD analysis project Ga0308025, IMG submission 201298) | Marine microbial communities from water near the shore, Antarctic Ocean - #422 | ecosystem: Environmental > Aquatic > Marine > Unclassified | place: Southern Ocean | collected 2014-10-03
TTTGTTAACAATGAAGATAAGGAATTGCCTTTAATTGTTGCAGGATTTTTACCTATCATTTCAAAAAAATATTTTGAAGAAATTGATGTTACAAAAACATTTTTAGACATTCCTTTGGGTAGTGGTCCTTATGCTATTAAAAGTTTAGAGCCTGGGAGACAAATTATATATTCACGCGTTAAAGATTATTGGGCAAAAGATTTGCTAGCAAACAAGGGGCAATATAATTTTGATACTCTTGTTTATGATTACTACAAAGACTCCAATGTATTGATGGAGGCCTTTAAGGTTGGGGAATATGATTACCGACGAGAATATAATGCTAAAAGATGGCAAACTAATTACGAATTTGATGCGATAGATAGAGGTGATGTTATTTTACAAGAAATGAAGAATGATCGCCCTACAGGAATGAATGCTTTGGTTATGAACTCCAGAAAAGAAATCTTTAATAATGCTCGGGTTCGCTTGGCGTTAAGTTATGCATATGATCATGAATGGATCAATAAAGCTTTGTATAATAATGCCTACACACGTACTGACAGTTATTTTGATAATTCTCCTCTTGCTTCATCAGGCTTGCCATCAAAAGAAGAATTAACTCTACTCAATCCTTGGAAGGATCAACTTCCTTTAGAGGTATTTACTTCTACCTACGAACCACCAAAATCAGATGGATCGGGCATGCCGAGAGAAAATCTTCGTCTTGCAAAAAAAATCTTAGAGGAAGAAGGTTGGTTTGTTGAAGATGGAAAGTTAATGAAGAATGGAAAAGAATTTATTTTTGAGTTTTTAATTGTTAGTCCTTCGGTTGAAAAAATTGCATTGGCTTTTCAAAAAACTCTTCAAGTATTGGGTATAAGCATGTCGATTCGAACCGTTGACTCCTCTCAGTATCAAGCGCGTATGTTGAATTATGATTTTGACATGATTAAAGCTTCTTGGAATGTAAGTCTCAGTCCTGGTAATGAACAACAATTTTATTGGGGATCGGAAGTTGGGAAAAAAGAAGGTAGTAAAAATTATGCAGGTGTTAATAATCCTGCTGTAGATGCTTTAATAGAAAAACTAATTGGTGCGAAAACAAGAGAAGATCTCACTACAGCTATTCATGCTCTCGACAGAGTGTTGTTATGGGGTCATTATGTCATCCCTTTGTATCACAGCAGTATAGATCGTATTGCATATTGGGATTTCTTGGAATATCCAAGCGTCATCCCTCTTTACGGCATTGTAATTGATTCTTGGTGGGCAAATCTAGAAAAAGCTGCTGCTCTAAAAAAATAATTTTATAAATTAGATATTTATGAGCACAAATAGGGCTAATTTATTAATGTTGGTTGCAACTCTTATTTGGGGGACAGCCTTTGTCAGTCAAACCACAGGGATGGGTTCAATTGGTCCTTTTACGTTTAGTTTTTCCCGCTTTCTACTTGCAATGTTAACCGTACTCCCATTGGCTTTAATTTATGAAAGAAATAATTTTTCTCTTTTTTATAAAAATACAAATCTCATTTATTTAAGTTTGCTCGCAGGACTAGCTTTATTTGGAGGAATGGGTCTGCAGCAATATGCTTTATTGGAATCACAAATAGCAAATGCTGCTTTTCTTAGTACGCTTTATGTTCCTATTGTTAGTTTAATTTCCCGCTTTATATTTCGTTCGCGATTACATTGGATTATGTGGATAGCTGTCTTGCTATGTTTATATGGGTCTTATTTATTGTCATCTAATCAAACCCTAGATATCCAACAATCAGATGCTCTTTTATTTATAGCAGCATTTTTTTTTGCTATTCATATAATTTTGATCGATATATTTATAAAACAATTTTATAGCCCCTTTACTTTTGGCTTTATTCAATACACTATTGTTTTTTTATGCTCTTTAATTATAGCATTTATTTTTGAAAGTCCCACAATCGCCAATATAAAAATTGAATGGTTTGAGATAATTTATACAGGAGTTTTTTCTGCTGGCATTGGATACACACTACAAATCATTGCTCAAAGCAAAGCAGGCCCTGCACCCGCTGCGATCATTCTCTCAATGGAATCTGTGTTTGGGGCATTGGCTGGCTGGATTATGCTTAATCAAGTTCTCGACACAAATAAAGTATTAGGGTGTCTTGCAATTTTTTTAGGAGTGATTATAGTACAACTCATTCCAATTTATACCAATAGAAAATAGCATGAGTGAAAGATTAGATGTAGTCGGAATAGGTAACGCGATGGTTGATGCAATCATTCCTTCTAACCGTGAAGAAATTGAAAAACACCAAATTAATCGTGACTCAATGAATCTTATTAATGAGGAATTAAAGATTCAACTCCATCAAGATTATCCCATTAAAGAGATGATTGGCGGAGGCTCATTAGGCAACTCTATGTTTGGTATTACTTCTTTTGGTGGTAATGGTAGTTTTATTGGAAAAATAAAAAATGATGATGTGGGTGTCTTTCTTCAAAAAGATATGATTAGTGAGGGGCTCCAATTTCCTTTAGGATTTACATCTCCTGACATATCTACCGGATGTTGCACTATATTCGTGGAAGAAAATGGAACGCGAACAATGTGCACATTTCTTGGAGCTGGCTCTTTAATAGGACCAGAGGATATTCATGAAGAACAAATTATAAATCATAAAATTGCTTATTTAGAAGGTTATTTGTGGGACAATGAAAATGCAAAAAAAGCTATGAGAAAGATGGTGGATATATGCAAGGCAGACAATCAGCAAATTGCATTCACATTGTCTGATTTATTTTGTGTAGATCGTCATCGCGATTCATTTGCAGAATTAATAAAAAGTAATATTGATATCCTTTTTGGAAATGAAGAGGAAATTTGTGCAATGACTAATTCCACTTCTATTGAGCAGGGAATAGCTTATGCAAAAGAATTAAATATCACTGCGGCTATAACATTGGCAGAGAGGGGCTCTCTAATTATTAAAAATAACCAAATAATTGAAGTGCCAGCTATAGATATAGATAAGGTTGTTGATACTACGGGAGCAGGAGATCTTTTTGCTTCGGGATTTCTTTATGGACTATGCCAAAATAAAGAATTAGCTGAATGTGGGCACATGGCCTCAGTTGCTGCCGCCGAAATAATTTCTCACTATGGTGCTCGTCCTTTAGTTAAACTATCGAACCTAGTTTAACTAATAATTTATCTTTAGTAACTTTATCGCAGAAAGAAGATTGTAGAGCATTGTGAGTTAATGAGATTAGTTCCTTCTCTGTCAAACCTAGGTTTGACATTACTTCATATTCTCCTGCGATCGTTGCGTTAAAGAATGGCGGGTCATCAGAATTTACTGTTAATTTAACACCTGCATCAAACAATTGCTTAACAGGATGAGCTTCATAATTTTCGTAAATTCTTGTAGCAACATTACTGGTGGGACATGTTTCTAAAACAATATCTTTAGCAATAATTTCTTTGACCAAGCCAGAATCTTCAATTGAACGAACACCGTGACCAAGTCTAGTTGGATGTAATAAATTTATTGCATTACGTATATTTTCTGGCCCGTCCCACTCTCCTGCATGAACCGTTATAGGAAAATTAGCTTCCTTAAGCATATCGAATGTTTTTGTGAAAAGTGCTGGAGGAAAATGTAATTCATCTCCAGCTAATCCAAATCCTACCAAATATGGGTGAGGGTTTTTAAGCACCTCTTCTGCTGTATTATATACCGAATCTGAACCTAGGTGCCTAATACCATTCATAATAAATCGTGAAACAATTCCAAAATCTTTTTCAGCTTGTTGTGACGCACTGTACACGCCTTCTAAAAACGAATCATATGTCATTCCTTTTAGTTTTGCGTGCGTAGAGGAAATCATGGCTTCTACATAAAGTACATTGTTAGCTGCACAGTCTTTTAAATATATATAAGTTAATTCATGATAATCTTCTGGGGTGCAAATCACCGATGTTACAAGATCATATTTTTTGATAAAATCATAAAAATCTGACCATTCATATGCATATTTGTTGCCAAAAATATCGTTAGGAAGATCAACATTATTTTTAGTTGCTAATTTCCGACATAAATCAGGGGTAATTGTCGCTTCTAAATGAATATGAATTTCTGCTTTAGCAATATGATGTGTTGAGTTCATGTGATTTTTTTTATATTTAGTCATTCTATGTCAGAAACATATAATTTATCCAGAAGAAAATTTATATATGGAGCTGGATGCATGTGTGCTGCTTCATTGATATTACCATCATGCACACAGGTTGCTTTGTCTGATCGTCAACAGTTTAATATTTTAAGCGATAACTTTCTCTATTCAAAAACTTTTCCTGCATATGATAATTTTAAATCACAAACAAAATTAATTACAGGAACATCTGAATATAGAAATCTTATAGACACTGGCTATCGCATTCGTGACGCTATAAATGTGTATTACGAAAGTAATGGAGAAAAAAATCCTACAGAAAATTTTGAATGGGAATTTGTTTTAGTGGATGATGATCAAACAAAAAATGCATGGTGTATGCCTGGCGGTAAAATTGCTTTTTATTCTGGCATTCTGCCTATTGCCAAAAACAATGATGGCATTGCTTCAATTATGGGTCATGAGATTGCTCATGCTGTAGCAAGACATTCGGCTGAACGTGCAAGTCGTTCAATATTAATGGATGCAGGAACGTATGCTTTTGAAAGATTAGTTTTAGGTACAAGTTTAAAGGGTTACTCTCGCGACCTTTACGGTCAACTTCGACAAGTTGGCTTAGAATTACCATTTAGCCGAAGTCAAGAAGGTGAAGCAGACTATCTTGGTTTGATATTTATGAGTTTAGCAAACTACAATATAGAAGAATCATATAAAGTTTGGGAACGCATGAAAGAATCCTCCGAAGCTAAAGGGCCGTCAGAATTTTGGAGCACTCATCCTTCTCCTGATAACAGAATTAAAAAACTAAAAGAATGGATACCGTTTGTCTCTAGTCAATATCCTGCTATAGGTTAGTTGTAATGCTAGCAGTTAAAATAGAGAGCTTAAATCATTCTATTAAAAATCAAGAAATTCTTAGTAATATTCATCTTGAGTTAGAAAAAGATAAGATAGCCTGTATTCTTGGTCCTTCAGGTTGCGGAAAAACAACATTACTAAAACTTATTGCAGGTTTAGAAAAAGTACAAGCTGGTACTATTTCTCTTAATGATAATATTGTTAGCTCAACGACTCATCATTTAAAGACTGAAAAAAGAAAAATTGGTTTTTTATTTCAAGATTATGCTCTTTTTCCCCACCTAACTGTCAAAGAAAATTTAAACTTTGCCATAAAAAATAATAAGAATTTTGTTGATAATATTAAGGAAATTATAGAAATTATAAAACTACCAAACTCACTGCATAAGTATCCTCATGAATTGAGTGGGGGTGAACAACAGCGCGTAGCACTGGCAAGATCAATTATCTCTCAACCAGATCTATTACTTTTAGATGAGCCATTTTCCAGTTTAGATTTAAATTTAAAAGAAGAAATAAGAGATGATACGCTTCACTTATTACAAAAATCTAATATTTCTGTTTTAATAGTTACGCACGATCCTTTTGAAGCAATGTTTATATCAAATAAAATATATATTATGCAAAAAGGTGGAATTATTGTTCAATCCGGTACACCGCAAGATCTCTACAACAAACCTATTGATCCTTATGTTGCAGGTTTTTTTGGAGAAACAAATAAATTTACAGGAACTGTTAAAGATAAAAAAATTCATACTCCGATTGGAATAATTCAGGCACCAAAAGATTTAGAATCTAAAAAAGTAGAGGTTCATATCCGCCCTCAAGGTGTGAAATTGATACAAGAATCAACGCCTGTTAATGGCATTAAAGGAACGGTTATGGCTTCACGTTTAATGGGAGAATATAGTTTTGTTCATTTGTCAGTTTTAAATGAAAATAATGAAATTATCCATGTCCATAGTCATATGCCAGCTTCATTCTATCCCAAACAATCAAGCGCTGTTGGGATAGAAATAGATAGAAACCAAATTTTTATTTTTCCTATCTAATGGTGATGGCCATCTAAATCTTTTTTAATATCCTCATGATCTCCAGCAACAATGTGGTATCTACTTTTTGTAACATACCTCTCCATAATAGGAACTGCGATTAGAGGAAGCAATCCACCTATTACTATTCCCAATGCAGCTGATTTTAGATGTGGATCAAGAGTTGCAGCTATAAAATCAGCTATAACATGTGCAAAAACAACACCAAAGATACCAGCTACATATCCATTTGAAACTACTTTCAATAATCTGTTAATACTCCAGCCTGAATAGAAGCCAATAAGTGGGATGATGGTATGTACAAATCCAAAAATAAATCCTCTTAATATATCTATTTCTTCAAGAAAATGAAAAAATTCTGGTAATTCATGTGCGTGTTCCATTATTGACAACTCCTACATTTGGTTAAGATTTCTAAATCAAAAAAAGATAATTCAAAATTCTTTAGTTTAGTTTTTTTTAAAATCGATGAAAATAAATCAGTTAAAAACTCTTCCGAGTTTCCACATGATTTGCATATTGCAATAAAACTATTATGATTTTTTTTATGTGAGTGAGAACAAAGTAAATAGCTTTTATTTATACTGGATTTATGAATAGAAGAATTAGCTATGAGATTTTTTAATGAACGATAAACGGTCATAGGCTGTACTTTTTTTACTTTTTGAAATTCATCTAAAATTTCATATGCAGTAAGACTTTTTTTAGATTTTTTTATAATATCTAAAGTAATTTCATCATTTTTCATATGTTATGTTATAACATAACATAATATCTTGTCAAACTATATTGCTCTCTTTTTTTCTACTTATATTTTTTATTGTATTACTTAAAAAAATAACTGGTCCTAATCCAGCTAAAATAATAATTAATGCTGCAAATGAAGATTCCTCTAAAAGCTCATCTGAGGCATACTGATAAACATATGTTGCCAATGTTTCAAAATTAAAAGGTCGCAATAATAAGGTGATTGGTAATTCTTTTAAAATATCAACAAATACTAGAATGCCTCCTACCAATATATTGGTGTATATTAGAGGAATAATTAATTTTCTAATTCCTATAAAAAAACTGATGCCCATTGTTTTATTTGCATCCATTAGATTAGGATGGACTCTTAAAATTCCTGATCTAATAGCACCATTTCCAACAGCTAAAAAACGGGTTGTATAAGCAAAAATTAAAATTAAAAAACCCCCAGCAAAATAACTAAAATGAAAATAAATATTATCATTGAGCCAACCAACAAAAACTACAATTCCAACAGCTAAAATTGTGCCAGGAAATGCATATCCACATGATGCAAGAAAAATTATGGATTTTTGAAAGCTATTAGATTTATAACTTGATACTATAATCATCAAAAGTGAAACACCCATCACAAATATAGCACCAAAAAAAGCAAGGCTTATACTTGATACGGTGGTTTGAATAATTTCACTAAAGTTAATAATAGAAAACCCGCTAAACACAAAATTACATAAAACTGAAACAGGTATTATAAAGCCAAGAATGATTGGCAGTAGACATATACAAATACATTCAATTTTTTTAAAATTTGAAATATTTTCTTCTTCTAAATTATTTTGACCACTACTTTTTTCATGAAAACGCTGGTTGCGTCTAGCAAGATATTCCATGGTTAAGAGAACAACTACAATAAGAAATAGTACAGATGAAATTTGGGCAGCACCCGATAAACTATTCATTCCCATCCAGACATTAAAAACACCCAATGTTAAGGTTTCTAAAGCAAAATAATCAACTGTTCCAAAATCTGAAATTGTCTCCATTAGCACTAAAGCTAATCCAGCAACTATACCTGGTCTCGCCAAAGGTAATGCTACTAACCAAAAGGTATTGCGTCCGTGAATTTGACTTGTTTGATAGAATGAGGCGGGTATTGTTAAAAAAGAAGCTCTCGTCATTAAATATATGTAGGGATACAGAACGGAAGACATTACTAAAATAGCTCCTCCCATGGAACGTATGTTTGGAAACCAATAATCATTTGCGCTTGACCACCCAAAAATATCTCTCAACATTCCTTGGAATGGTCCAGCATATTCAAATATATCCGTATATGTATAAGCTATAATGTAGGCAGGAACAGCTGCTGGTAACAAAAGAGCCCATTCAAATAAAAATTTCAAAGGAAAATTATAACGCGTTACTACCCAAGCCGAAGAAATACCAAAGAATAAGCTTAAAGAGCCAACACCAAACATTAAAGTCAATGTGTTAAAAGTGTAGCGTGGTAAAACTGTTGAAAATAAATGTGACCACAAAGAGGTATCACCTAAAAAAGCAGAATAAAAAATCGCTAAAACTGGAGCAATAATTATTAAAGAAATAATAACAACTGGTACTGACCAAATATTCCAACTACTAGACAAAACAAATATTGTTATAAATTAGCAATTAATAGTATCAATCAATTTTTTTACCAACCCGACCTATCTATAATTTTTTGCGCTAAAGGAGCTAATTTTGCTATATTAATTATAGGTAATTTGTCTTCTCTAAATACGCCCCAACTCTCAAGTTCATCTGAAGATTCCACATTTGGATTAACAGGATATTCAAAATTAATCTCCCCATAAAGCTGCTGAGCTGTTTTATTTGTTAAATATTCTAATAATGCAATCGCTTCTTTCTTATTTTTTGAAAATTTAACTACACCTCCTCCAGAAATATTAACATGTGAACCCCTGTCATCAACTTCTTGATTAGGAAATATTAATTTTAAGTTTTTGACCCATTCTCTTTGTTTGGGATCTTCAGAAAATTTTAATTTACCAAAGTAATAATTATTAATAATTGCAATATCACACTGTCCCTCAAAAATAGCCTTGACCTGTGCTCTATCATTTCCTTGAGGTCTTCTGGCAAGGTTAGCAACCAAACCATTAGCCCACTTTTCTGCTTCAACTTCTCCATTTGCAGCTATAATAGATGCCATCAATGCCCGGTTGTAAACATGACTTCCAGGCCTTGAACAAATTTTTCCTTTCCATTTAGGGTGAGCCAAGTCTTCCATTCTTTTTATTTCTTCTGCATTAACTTTATTTTTATTAATAACAATTACACGTGCTCTTTTAGATAAACCAAACCAAGTATTGTCCTCGCTACGAAGATAATGCGGAATATTAGCTTCTAATAAAGGAGAGTCAATTGATGCTAACAAATCTTTATCACGATAAATATAAAGTCTTGCTATATCTACTGTTAAAATAATGTCTGCTGGACTGTTTGCTCCTTCTGCTTGGAGCCTTTCTGCTAATCCAGTTTTTGAATAAACAATATTAGTTTTAATTCCTGTTTCAGCTGTAAACGCTTCTAAAAAAGGATTGATAAGAAATGGCTGCCGATGAGAATAGATATTAATTTCTTTAGATATTAAATTATTAGAATATAGAATAATAAAACCTAGTAGTATTAAAGTATATTTTTTTATCATATCAAACCCTCCTTAATATATTTTTTTTTTGGAAATAATTCTTTAATTTTATAGTTTTTTTACTAATAATTTTATAAATTTCTACAAATGGATTAAAATACAAACTGATTAAGGTATGCGTTGTCTCGTTAGGATTTTTTTCTATACCCAATATTAATTTATCTGTATCTTCGGAATGATGATGGGATCCAAATATCCAATCCCAAATAGCAAAAGCTGATCCAAAATTTTTATCATGATGATCTTTAGATATAGAATGATGCACTTGATGTTGCGCAGGTGAAATCAAGATATATTCTAACCATTTCCAATATCTTATCCCAATATGGGAATGTCGGAGATTTGATCCAAAAATATTAAATAAGAAAACAAAAATATTTGCTCCCAAAACAGTAACTAAATCTACACTACTTCCAAATAAAAAAACAAAACTAGAAATAGTAATGGCTTGCGTAAATGCACTTCTAAGAGAAAAGAGTACACCTTCCAAAGGATGTGTTCGAAAAACTGTCATGGGTGTGAGTGTGGTTGCGGAATGATGAACTTTATGTAATGCCCACAATATATGCCACTTATGCATAAATCTATGAACAACATACTTACTAAGATCATCTAGAATAAAGTGAAAGGATGTAAATATTACTGTAACAATAATTGCCGTAGTACCTGCAAACATGCCAGCATTTAACCAGCTAATAGAATGAAAATGATAGAAGAACAGAGTTGCAATTGTTAGTTGTGTGATAAGTGCAGGGGAAATCAAAAGCATAATTACCTGATTAACTATAAAAATCTTGTAATCACCTTTAGAAGATTTAGAAAAAAATATTTTTGGATTAAAAATTTTTCCTAGAGATTTTTTTACTCCTAATTTTTTATTAAAAAATAACCAAAAAAATGCAATGAGAAAGGATGCCAAAAGATAGAATATAAAAATTCTTTTTTTTGGATCTATAAATTGGTAAAAAATATCACCAAATAATTCATACAATATATTCATAAAAAAACTTAGCATGGCTAAAATAAATTAGCCACGCTATGAGAAATAATTAATCGTTTTCTGCTGAATCAGACGAGCCAAGCTTAGCAGCTAAATCTGTCATATCAGCCAATTGATCGTGGGATCTAGCTTGAATATCAAATCGATCAATCATCAATTTTTGTATTTTAAGCATATGCAATTTATAATCATCCCATTCTAGAGATTGATCTTTTACATAGTTACCCATTGAATCAACCCCAACTACTTGAGAAGAATTCATTAGTACAGGGCCGTGACCCATCATACGATTTAATTTAACTGAAGTTTCACCTAAATTGTTTTTTCCACATTGAAGAGCTAAGGCAAAACCTTTTGCTTCACCCCAATGCTTTGCATATGTAGCAACATTTTTATCTGAGGGATCAGTTTCCAATTTAATCATATCTTCATATACTTCACCAGCATATTTAAACACTGCCTCTGCAATAACTTTCTCCCAATTGGTTGCAATAACATCTGCATATGCGAAAAGTTTAGTACGCTGATCATCTGTTAAATTTTCACCGTTGGCATTAGAAATCAACTTTCGTCCATCTAAAAAAGCATGTGTTATCGTTTCAAGATAATTAGTTTTTCCACCTTTATCAAAACTGGATGCATAATAAGCATGTGCAAAAGTATATTCTTTTTTAAGATCTACAACACCATCTTTATTATAGTCAGCAGCATAAAAATCTTTTTTCTTTGCAACATTATAGTTATCTTCGGCACTTAAAGTTAATGCATGTGCTGCTGCACCCCAATATCCGAATGCCTCATCCCAAACATGCTCTTTACCCGTATAAGCAGCTCCATCCTTGTATGGCTTGCCATTAGGCTTATTGTCTGCTGCTAATTTTTCATCTAAATAGTTATCAACTGCTTGATTGTAAAAGATTGCACCCATAGCAAATTTAGAAATTAATTGAGGATAATTATAACCAGTAGCAACATCATAACCTTTTGGTGAATCTGCAGCTTTTTTAATCATAAATTCTAAAACTTCTGGGCCAGTCATTCCACCCGGCCATCCATTAATAATGCCTTTATAGGTTTTACCAGATAAATTTTTACCTTTAGATAGATCGTTCATCAATGTTTGTTTGAATAGAAAATCATCTTTTGAAGCTGGGGCAATAATTGCTTTATTTTTATCACTACCATCAAAGTAAGCCATCATTTCAACAAGGTCACCTTTTGAAGAAAGTGATTTTAAACTATCATGTAATGCATGTCGGGCAATTTGACCTGAGTAAGAAGTAGAATCAGTTTTATCTCCACTATAACCCTTAACAGTTACTGGCCATGGACCATAAACATCATGATCGCCGGCAAAACTAGATTGAGTAAAACTAATAGTAACAAACAAAGCGACTATAAGAATTAAAATTTTTTTCATAATTTCCTTTATGGTATAATTTTAGTTAATTAAGTGTGGAACAACAAAGACGAATTTAGCTGTGACATAAAAACTTACGAGTTGTCCCACACGTTCTCTTATTGAGAATCTATGGTTTAATTAAATTAAATAAAAATATAAAAAACTATAAAAAAAAAGGGTAGGTTTTTAACAATAAAAGATAATAATTTAGAATTATTCTAATTTAAAACTAAAGTTATTTAAAAAAATTATTTAGTGGCAAGCAATATTATATTTTTTTAATCTCCAATAATTATAGGGCCACGGCGTTACAAAGCCTATTATCAGCATTAACGGTACAACCCATATTGTTAGTTTTGCTCCACCTACTAAAATCCAATCGAAAAGATTCATACTTGTTTCCATGGCAATCATTGAAATAAAACTCATACCAATTGCAGTTTTAAACGCTTTAATAAATTTCATTTGGTTAAAGAGAATAATCGTTTCAAGAAGAACGCTTGTTAACAAGCCATTTATAATTGCTAAAATCATAATATATAAAGTTGGCAAAGAAAAAGAACTGAATTGAAAAAATAATATTGTACCAAAATCTCCAATAGAACAGCCTAAAAGACACCATAGTGTATTTTTAGCACTTTTTTTCCAAGTATGCTTACAAAACCAATGGAATAAAATTTGTTCTTTTTTGGCAGTTTTTTCCATAATCATTTATTATTTAAGTATAAATCCATATACTCTAAATAGTTATAAAAAAAATTATAAATGTATTCGTTAAAATGACCATATTTTTGTTTGGTATGCTCAATATTTTACTAGATATCAATAGTATGTTGATTTTATTAAAATGTGAATTATATAATTTTGATGTTTAAAATTTTGCTAATTATCTTCTTGTCTATATCCTTTAACCTCTTTTCACATCAGCCTAAATTAAATGATGGTGATTTTGAAATGACAAAGGAAGATCCCTATATTATAAAAAAACCAGAAATTTCTAAAGCTATTTATGCAACTCTAAGTGGTGATGAGCATTTTTATAAAATTAAAAGTAAAAAATCTTTTAAAATGTATGCAGGTATTACAGTCGCAAAAACTGATGAGTGCCCAAATACATTTGATAAGTTTTCATTCGCAATTCTAAATAGTGATTTTGAAGAAATAGTTAATTTTAATGGAGAAACTTTTGAGTGGTGGTCTTGGTATGAAGAATACGGTAAAAAATGGTATTGGGTTGGACCAGAATTTGGTAGTGAATTTCAAAGCACAACTACGTTTGATAAAGGTACCTATTACATAAAAGTGTATAATAATAATAATTTAGGAAATTATGTTCTTGCAGCAGGAGATATAGAAAAATTTAATCCACTTGTTATAGGTAAGATGTTAATTGTTCTTCCAAAAATTAATAAAAAATTTTGGAACAAAAATAATTGTCCTTAAAATTATTTTTTTAGTTAGAATCCAGAAAGATTAAGTTTTTCTAAAATCTTAATAAATATCCAATAACAAGCAGCTGTTAAAAAAACTGAACTAATCATAGATATAAGAAAAGATAAGTTAAATTTTAATAAAGTTGGTAAAAAAATAAAAAAAGTTAACGACGGAATAATCATTAATAAGGTTGAATTAGACAATTCAATTATTTTTTGTGTATTTTTTGTTTCCCAATACAGCCAAATTAAAGCTAAAAACGTCGTCAAAGGAATTGAAACAAATAATCCTGCCAAAAGCGATGAGCGTTTTGCAACTTCTGCAACTAACACTACCACTGTGGCTGTGATAAAAATTTTAATTATAAAATATAACATGTTTTTCCTTATTTTTTCCAAGCATAGGCATAATTAGTAGGGCCCTTATTTTTTAAATGCTCTAGTCGATCAAATGATTCTTTGAATGTAGGCTGATTATCACTTTCTACATTCCAGATCACTAACTGCGGTCCATCTATCTTTTGAAACCACTCAGAACTTCTTTTTAAATAAAATCCGTGTAAGGACTTATATGTATAATCTTCTAATGATTCAATATCTTTCCAAACTGAAACAGTTGAGGATATTAATTTATCAAAACCAAGATCAGCAAGTTGTGCCGCAGATTGGTTATCAGAAATCCGCCAAATAAATCCTGGGTGATTTTCAGCCAAACCATAAACTTTATTTAAGGATTTAGAGAATTCAGTCATTCTTTTATCTTCTAAAAGATATTTGAGCCTTCCCCAGTTCATTTGTGCAATAGCCATCGACGATTAGTATGATAATATCTTTTAGTCATTTATAAAATCTTTATTTTGATATTATTTATATTTATTGTTAGCAACAATATTCTAGCAGAAGAAAATATTACCCTATT
>Ga0308025_1000926_pt1 | contig 14247 bp, 14 predicted proteins | sample Neamet422_FD_201298 | JGI IMG/M metagenome (GOLD analysis project Ga0308025, IMG submission 201298) | Marine microbial communities from water near the shore, Antarctic Ocean - #422 | ecosystem: Environmental > Aquatic > Marine > Unclassified | place: Southern Ocean | collected 2014-10-03
GAGGAATCTGTGAACTCTTTAAAAATGGATCTACAGTCATGTTTACGGGAATGTGAAACACCATACGCTAAAAAAGCGAAGAGAGACAGGTAGTCTGGTCCATATGATGGTATACGATGGAACTATCCACAAGTGTTGATGTCAACAGCCCCTAATTCGCATGCCGCATAAAAATTGTTACACATTTTTAAGAACGAATTGCCGAAGCAAAGCCAGGTGTTTTTATAGTGCGGACACTTCCAAGACATGTTTTAATATATTTATTATTCATTTAAGATTTTTTATTATTTTCAATAAAGATGACTAATAACCAGATGCTTTTACCAATTCTACATATAGAGCGTTCCTCTTGGACTCTGGGAGCCTGCTCCGTGAAATCCTACACAACCTACCCATCCTCTGAGCCGTGTTACCACCTCCGACGGAAATTACAGCGTCCAAACCATCAATGTCCAGACCAGTCATACTGTCCGTCTTGGCTTTTCCCACGCTACGCCTCTCCCCGTCCCCTTCATCCCTCACCAAAAGAATCTTCTTCCTACCGTCATCGGCTTTGAAGTTTTGAAGGTTACGTTCCAACTTCCTAAGGGTCGCTGGATCTTTGACCGTACCCGATGTACGGTGAGGAATCATGGTGAAACCCATATCTTCAAAGTCTTCCCCTCTGACGTTGGTACCGGGACATATCAACATAGCCTTAAAGGTACCACCCCCTGACCTCTCATGTGCGTTACTTACAGAAGACAACGTTTTCACGAGAGCCTGTGCAACACCTCCCGGGACGGGGTCAATAGGACATTCTTTACACATCTCTTCAAAAAAAAGATCTCCCATCGCAGAACCACAAACAGGCAAAGACGGTTTACACTTCTTGGTGGAATCGGTCCCAGTGACAGTGTCACTATCGATGGTAAGATCTCTCTTTGTTGAAAAGTTTACAGCTCCACCCACAGGCCCCCTGCAGATAGGGCACCTGTGACCAATTTTTGAAATACACGTTCCGCACGTGAAGTGCATACAAGGTTGTATCACACTTGCATCTCTCATTGTGTCCAGACACACCGGACAATCTTCCGTGAGGATTTCCTCCATCTGTGTGGAAACCCTGTTCAGCTCATATAACCGATCCGTTGTGTCGCGGTCGGAGATGTCGGGGAGGATACTACTTATTGTAGACCTGAGCTTTTTCTGGATGTCACCGAATGTCTTGCAGTTGGAGATGTTGATCTTGTACTTATCCTCAAATATTTTGCACCCTTGCACGTCCCCAATGTCGGCTCCAGAACCATTCCCAAGTCTCTCCAGAAGTGTAGGAACGTACCCAACAGATGCGGTGTAGACAGTGGACGTGTCCAGAGGGGCAATACTCTCCGTGACAATCCTCTCACGCTCTTCGGAACCGAACACGGATGCTATGGACAATATGGCGACCGTGTGCATACCCTCAATAGTGAAGACACAGTTCGCATCAGTAAAGTGAGGGAAGTTTCCACGGCCAAATCCTTTCATCCCCCACGTGGGGAAGATTGAACGCATCACGCTCCCATTTCTGGAAGAACCACCGCTGATAGCCCACTTGCTGAGATCGGCAGAACACATGATCATCCTTCCATATACCACCCCTCTTGGCATAGACTGGTAAGTAGCATTTGTCTTGGAATCAGACTCCCCACACTCATCAAAACAGAGAGAAGAGTAATAGCTGCCTTCTTCCAATGCCTTCCTGGTACCGAACCTGGAAATGTCGCAGATAACCACAGCGATCTCCTTTTCCCCAAGACTGATGTCAGAAGCTCTGATATTCTTGAAAACATGAACCTTCCAGGAATTATCCATATTCTCAGAGAGCTTGGAAGCAATTTCCGCGTGCCTCACCCAATGAGAGAACAGATGGCGAGGGCAGAATACCATGCACACACGATTGGAACCATTCTTGTTGAAACGACTGGTAACCTCCGTGCATCCGGATACACTCTCGGACTTCAGAGGGGGGAGTTTCATGTCATCGTTCCTGTGGATGGCGAACATGATAGACCCCATAAGCACCGTAATAGTCTTTCCCGTACCGGTGGCCATGTCAAGTATGGATAGACGTTGGATGTCGGACTCCGGGCTCCCGTATTCTCTAGAAACTTCTTGGATGACACGGGTTGAAGAGTGGCTGTTTACGTCCGGAACGACCTTACTAATCTTCACGCTGCATGAAGGAGGCCATACAATGTTCAGAACAGCTTCCCGTTGAATAGACGTCAGCTTGAACCCATCCTGGACAGATGACACAAGAAGATTGTTCCTTAGCTCTTCTCTCTTCTCGGGATATTTTTCATACCTCGTCTCATTGATGTCAAATGCCGTTCTATTGAATATAGAGTGGACTCCTGTGTCTTTGCATGTTCTCCTCAGTGCATCGCTCATCCTCATATTTCTCACAGGGTCATTGTTTCCAACAGACATTGAGAATCTCGACATTGTGCACAGATGGTGGAAAAGAAAGTTGTGACTGATGGGGGGGTGGGCGTCCGGGGGTGATGGTAAAAAGGCATATTAAATATTAAAATATTAAACATGCCTCCATATATAATACATGGGATCAGGGTTTAATACCAATTAAATAACCCGAGAATCTATTCTAGACATATTAGTAATTCTAACTCAGAAGCTATAAGTGTATTAAATTCTTCATATATAATACCTGAAAGAATTTTCACTTCTTTCGAACTTATATTCTTCATCCAAGGACTCGAAGAAAACAAAATATCCTGGTACACTGTTACTACACCGGGAGGAGGCCTGAAGCCCACACCTGTCTCATTGAAAAATATTATACCTTCTGGTGCTCCAGGTATATCTACAAGAAAATCTACACCAGGGATTTCGTGACATATTCTACCTAATACATCCTTCATATATCGATTTATGTTTAGAATATCTTCTTCAGATAAATCACATGTCCGTATTCGTATGATATAATCATCATCCATAACAATTATGTATAGTGATGGCTCAACCGACACCTTATTAATATTTATTAATATTAAATATTAAATATACCGAACCCCTTTAAATATAAAAAAGGCGTTTCTATTTTTGATCGGATGGCTCGAGTCACAGGTGTGCTTGGGTGAATAATAAAATAATTAAAAATATTTATTGGGATCTTCAAAAAATAAAACACAATGGTCTTCGCCATATCGAAGTGTGTTCTTATTTATTAATATTAATTTATTAATTGTCAAATATTAATATTATTCATATTAATTTACTGTCACACACCAATCACAATTATAAATTTCCACTCATTTCATAATGTGTTCTACTGATAACGGTGTTGAAGTTGCGTGGAGGAAGCATGTTGCTGCGTTTGAAACACGCGATATCTCAAAAATGATGGAGATTTTTGACGAAGACTGTGTGTTCACGGTGTATAATCAGTCGACTGGTGAAAAGGAAGTATTTGAGGGAGCCCCTGAGATCAGGGAGGATATGTGTAGACGCATACTCATCTCGGATGACAGTGATATCGAATTCCCACTTTCTGAAATATCAGAAAAGAATAAAATAGTATTTGTAGTCTGGAGGAATGTGGCATCGGGGATACTGGATGCTACGAGTACAATGATATTTAACGATAAGTTCAAGGTTGCTATGCAATATCTTGTTATAAGGATGGCAGAATCTAAGGAATCTCCGGATAACATGTGTTAAATTAATTAATTAATTATCGTTTCAGGACAATGGGCATACGAACCTTTGTTGGATCCGACTTATCAAAAACTATATTGAGGTCCATTTCATTCTTCTCCATGGCTGCCAACACGTCAAACTTCTTATATTCCAAAAGTTTCTCGTGGTCACTGGGAGTTGCTCCTGCTTCTAATGCGTCCACGATTCTCTTATGATGAAATTGCTTCACCTTAAATACTTCTTCAATTGCTCCCCTGATCTCCTTATCTCTAGGGGATTCAGTCTTATTGATAATAAATTTGACCCCGATGGCCACAATAAGAATTGTTGAAACTGCGAATACAATCTTGGACATTATAAACTTCTTTTTATTTAATTGTTTTGCTATATTATTATTATCATATATATGACGTAAAAACTTTCAAGTTGAGAATGCCCTGAAACATCAACGTTTAAGATCATCGGATCTTTTAACGAGTCAGGTTTTAAATGGGTTGTTTGTTTTATTTAACTTCATTAATTTTAATCTCCGCCAGAACAATTCTTCTTCTTATACGTCGCAGACGACGCACAGAATTCATCACACGGAGATCAAACTCCTCTCGTACAGTTCCCGTAATAACAGGGGTCGAATTATTCTCTTCATCTACACGAATGCGCTTATTTCCTATGATAGAATCCATGTTCATGTTTTATTGTGAATGGGTGGGGATACATCCAGATTGATTTTTAATATTTCACAAAGATTAATTAATTAATTAATTATTAATTATTAATTATTAATCTTATTGGTTTAATTTCAATGCCTCATCATTCACAATCATAGGGAAATATGAAAACACCAATCATATTTTTTGCATCCATTCTTTTCAAGATTGGTCAATGTTCGGACATCCAGTATGAACATGAACTAGGATTTCGTTCCATCGGACAATATCTCAAAATATTCTGGTCTGATGGAGAGGGTTACGAATTGACCTATAATAAGATCCGGTTTGAATTCGATTATACCGGAAAGCTTACACAGGCTCTCTTCGGGACAAACAAGTACGAACTAGGGGACACTTCGGAATCATGCAACGTTCCGGAAGGGATTGACTACACGTACGGTGTCGTCGAAACACGTGGATCCGACAAGAACCCATACACTTGCTCTCAGTGTCAAGTCGTTGTGGAAGAAGCATGTGGAGAAGGAATCAAACAAATCTGCAACTATTCTACTGGTGTGGTGGATAATCCTCCTTTTAACAAGTGGTCTGTGAATTCCTTCTCTAGGATGTGCCAACAATTTTACGCGGCGTGTGACATTGGAAGGGTGGAATCTGAATGTAAAATCAGGTGTTCGGCTTCAGACCCTCCTACGCTGAAAGCGGAGATATGTATTGCTCCGACACCTTCACCGATTGACGATACTACGTGTGCCGAAACGGAGGTTTGGAGGTGGCAAGGTTCTTCAGATTCTTATGATTACCTCCAATCGTCAGTATTGACGAATAGTGGTGACATCATTTTTTCAGGTTATACAGCTGGTTCTTTCTCTGGTAATCAAATAGGAATTAATGACTTTTTCGCATTCTCTATGAATCCAGGCGATAGGTCGGAAAATTGGCGCTGGCAGGATGGTACAATCGAATCCGACAGTATTTTTACATCTACTTTAACTGATATCGGATACGTTGTTCTTGCGGGACGTACTGTAGGTAACTTTAGTGGTAACAATAATGGAAATTATGATTTTGCCGCAGTTGCTCTGGACACCACTGACGGTTCAGAGGTTTGGCGCTGGCAAGATGGTACACCGGATGGTGATATCATTCTAACAGCTGTTTCGATTGATAGCAATAAAATTGTTCTTTCTGGATCCACAGATGGTAATTTTCATGGACCTGGGCAGACAGGATACCAGGGATACAGTGACTTTGTTGCGATAGCTCTGGATCCCACTGATGGTTCAGAAATCTGGCGCTGGCAGGATGGTACTCCTAGAGATGAGTCGATTACAGCATCTACCCTGGTGGATAGTGGAACTATTATTCTTTCAGGATCTACAAATGGAGATTTTAATGGGATCGGTCGTGGGAATTCGGACTTTGTCGCAGTCGCTTTGGATCCAGCGGATGGTTCAGAGATTTGGCGTTGGCAGGATGGTACAACAACTTTGGATCGTATCCAAACAGCTACACTGGTTGATGCCAATACCATTGTTCTTGCAGGACATACTTTGGGTGAATTTAGTGGGAGCAATCAGGGATCAATTGACTTTGTAGCAGTCGCCCTGGATATAACTGATGGGTCAGAGATTTGGCGCTGGCAGGGAGGTACACCCAATAACGACTTCATTTACACGTCCGTATTGGTGAATGATGGTACCATACTTTTTGCAGGGGATACTAAAGGTGCTTTGAATGGGCAAAATCATGGACGTGACGACTTTGCGTCGGTTGCTCTAGACCTAGAGGATAGGTCGGAAATCTGGAGCTGGCAGGATGGTACATTTATGCTAGACAGTATTAAAACATCTGTATTGGTAGGAGATAATGTTGTTCTTGCAGGAATTACAGAATCTACTTTCAGTGGGACCAGCACGTCTGCTGGGGATTTTGCGGTGGTAGAATTATGTGTCTCATAATACATTAAATTAAATATTTATTTGCCTTTACCTTTTCGTCGACGTTTCTGTGAAACATTGACATCAACTACACCAAGATCATCCTGTGGACCATTAAAAAGACATTTTGTCATTATAATATTTCCATCATCAAATAATTCATCTACATCGATACCCTCGAGCATGACATTCCACATTTCAATATGGTCAGTAAATTCACCAGCCATCGACACATAATCATTAATGTCAATGCCTAAATTCACCAATAATGTTTTGAGAGGGGAATCATTCTCTCCATCCCCTCCAGCATATTTATCATTCTGCAACTCTATAAGTTTTTTTGCACTATCATATATCATCAGAATTTCATTGTCAATACCATGTGGCTCATCACATATACGGGATTTTGGGATAGGAAGGTATCCCATTTTTCTGTAAAATCCTATAGCATTAGGGACAGATGATAATGAAACAGCCCCTATTTTCATAGACCTGGCTAAATTTTCACATGCATTGAGTATTAAACGTCCCACACGAGAATGCTCTCGAGCACAAATGATATCTATTTCCATGTATTTTGTCACACCAAGCTGTTCTCTCAAGATAGCCATGCCAATCACAAGACTATTTACATTCAGTGTAATCACATGACTCGATTCCTCTAATGCATCCGTGACATATCCAGAACCGATAGATCCCTGACACACTGGCTGATATTGTGCAAGAATCTCATTTTCAAAGATACGTCTCTCTAATACATTCATGAAGGAAAAATCATGAACCTTCATTTCGAACATACCGAGCATTTTCTCAACGTCATCAACTAATTTAGGTGTAGTTGTCATCATTATATAATTTAGAATAACAATTAAATTCCAATTTATTTGTTAAAAGTCAATTTAATTTTTAATATTTACTACTGATGGAGATGATTTCCCTTATATTCCTTAGGCAGAGGGTTTAAATTAATAATAATTAATAATAAAAAAATATGATTCTAATAAATCACAATGGTCTTCGCCATATCGAAGTGTGAAATATTAATTATTAATATGATTTTTAAATAGATGCACCATATATCACAATATTTCTGAATAATGAAATCATTTTTTTTTATATTTTTTATTGGGTACACAAATGCTTTCATTTTCTTGTTTCCTCGGGTGTCATTGTTAAATGACCGTAATCTTATAAAGAAGGTTAAGGACACTGGAGAAGTTGAAAAAGTTTTATCATTTGAAGAAGAATCAGATGAAATCAAGTATTGTAAAGTGGGAATATCTCGTGGAGGATCATGTAAAGTCAAGATTGGAATTATAGCAGATGATGATGATGATGAATACTGTATGATAGGTGACGACGAAGACGAAGACGGACAACCATGTTCACAACGAAAATAATTATTTTTCGTTATTAAGTTCAATATAAATATATACATCAGGTTTAGAAGATGGAGACTGTTGACAGTTTTGACAGTTATATGATGAGTCTTTTAGAAAATGATTTCTATATGGAATATATGGCTTCAAATAATTTATTAGAGGAAGATGTGTGTTACAACAGGATACTGGATGGACGTGGTCTATATGATTATGACACCGACGAGATGAAAACAATTTCTTTTATTATCACAAAAAATCACCAGTGTGAATTATCGGAACGATTATTTGAATTCTATGAATTTGTATACCCTGATGGTATATCAACTTATTCGATTATCAATAGATCAAAGTCTTCTCCGTTAAAAATAGCAAAACAGGTGAATAATTTGAAAAAATTCTCAATTATAAAAAAACCAAATTGTGAATCTCATTTACCAGATCGTATAACATCTAATATGTGTAAGATGTCAATTCTCCATGAAAGTAATTGGGCAAGCAATATAGATAAATTTATTTATCTTAATGAAATACATGACAAGGATGAACTTCTTTTTCTTGAAATATTAAGATCCAAGATTATTTCATACGACTGGGATGAGGAATTCTATACCAAGAGTCAAATTAGTTCTTTGAAAATACAGACGTTTTATAGGGGGAGATTAGCCAAGAAAGAAGTTGATTTATTAAGACTCAGACCTGATAATATGTTTGGGGAATATAAAGAATCTAGAATAAAAAGATTCAAAATAGATACGACAAAATTTGATTTGTAATATATAATATTTGTCTTATTATTATAGTTTTTTTCATCTGGTATATACACTATAAATTAAAATAATACATATCTATATATATCATGATGGCAACAGTTACACCAAACGTCGAATTGGCCTTAGGCCCAGGGTATAAAATTATACGATTCAATGATGAATTCAATCAACAAATTTTACCCTCGAAGATGTCAAAAGGAAAATGTTTCCTGGAACTATTTGACGAAACAGATATACCACTCGTCAAAGATACATTCCAAAAGAGGGGAATTACACTGACTGCTAAAACACTCACATTTACCGAGACAAAAGGATCATTCCCAATACGGGTCAACTATGATTGGACTGTTGCCGGTCACAGTAAAGACGGAGCATTGACTATATTTGGGAAAAGATCATCCCCTTTTGAACCATCTGAGGATTATGAAGAACTTGTAGATTTTTTCAACAAAGCACCAATCGCACTACACTGGTTAGACTCGGAAGGTAGGGTCTTATGGGCAAATGATAGAGAATTGGAAGTATTGGGATATACTAGGGAAGAGTATATAGGGGAGAATATAATGAAATTCTGCCCAGATTCAGAGGATGTAGTCCTAGAAATTTTCAAACAATTAGGATCTGGTAATACTATTCGGGATGTACCGGTGCGTTTCAGATCAAAAGGTGGATCTATACGTGATCTACTTATAGATTCAAACGTTAATTTCAAACATGATGGGTCTTTTAACCATACAAGATGTTTTATCCGAGACGATACCAGGAGAAAAATAACAGAGGCTCACGATATTGTGGAAAAAGAGATGACTTTAAAACTGAACACTGAAAAGAGCAATTTCGTGTCGAAATTAATTCATGAGATAAAAACACCCCTTCATATTATATCGATGGTCACGGGTTCGAAATCTCCCGATATTGATACACTATATTCACAGACAAACAAGATTACACGTCTTATAGAAAATGTGTTACATGCAATGAGATTCGAGGATGGGAAGATTATACGAGTCAATAAGAAACAAACCAATATACACCAGGATTTGGATAAACATGTCGCATTTTTACGCAAAATACACCAAACGTCGAATATAATATTGAGAAACGAATTCCCAAATATATATATTATTGGAGATTCGGGTAATATCATGCATGTGATATCAGAGCTGGTAGAAAATGCTTCAACGAGAAGTAAGGATATAAATATACACGTGTTTCAGGATGAAGACACTGAAAGGATTGTTTTCAAAGTATGTGACTCTGGTTATAGTATAAATCAAGAGGATGTCCACAGAGTGTTCCAGAACTACTGGACAAGTGACTTTAAAAAAGAAGAATATTCATTTGACAATCCTGGTCTTGGAATTGGACTCAATATAGCATTCAATATTGTACAGTGTATGGGGTCAGAATTAAAAGTAGAATCTTCAGAATCAATGACATCATTTGAGTTCAAATTGGACACAGATGAGGTTTCAATGAGTGATAGTGATTCGTCGTGGGGGAGTATAGACCACTCTCATCTTGCAGATGTACACATACTAGAAGACAATGAGTCTGAAAGAAGTTCCAGGAGATCTTCTATTGAAATTTCTTCCATTAGAAACATTCTACTCGTAGAAGATAATACTATATGTCAAAAAATATGTAAAAGACTGTTAACCAATAATGGGAATAGGTGTGATATAGCATCCAATGGTAAGATAGCGGTTGACATGGTACATGAAAATCCTGGAATATATGATATTATATTCATGGACATTAGAATGCCAGTACTGGATGGTATACAGGCATCTATACAGATACTGGAGATAAATAGTAACATACCTATTATAGCACTCTCAGCAGAAGAATCTCCTGAAACACGTGCCAGGGCACTGGATAGCGGGATTTCAAAATTCGTGAATAAACCGGCAACCGAAAAATCTCTCTTAGCATGCATAGCGGATTTTACATGATACAATAATTATAATATTTAACATTTAATATATTAATTTTTTTAGATTATCCTTCCCACCAAATGTCATAGTAAAATGAGAAGAATTGTCGACATTATGGGTACAATATTTAAGGTGTCAGATGACATCCTTCGTAAAATGGACTTCTTCGCGTCGGCTCTGGATAGGTGGTCTGTAAACGATACAATATGTGTTGATAGATGCCCAAAGTCATTTGATCTGGTATTGATCTACCTTATATATGATATTGTTCCTGAATTTATTGGAAATGTAAGGGCAAACAGAATTAGTAATACTACTACCAAGTTCTTACTCGACTGTACATACTATGGTGTCCACGGTGTTGCGGACAAATATCTTGGATATTTGCAACATGGTGGGTCATGGCGTATACTATATGAGGTAGCTATCGTAGACACGGATAGCAACCCTCTTTGGTCAAACCAGGTTCTGAGGTGTTGTGATAATGAGGGATTATTGGAGAAGTTTGGTAAAGGGGCTACTGTGAAGGATTTCATGTTGTTTTCGATTTCAAATGAAACGAGAGAAATCAAACCGTACCTGGAGTCTTTGGGTGTTAACTTTAATCCTCTGGTTGCTAGCAGGCAGTTGCCTCTGGCGATGATGCGTCGTTAAATAATCAATTAAAGATCTATATATTCTCAGTCACAGGATAATTCCTAGAACTAGAACTGGAACCCATCCCCGGGTTTCCTAGTATTGTAATTTTTCTAATAAATGTTGGGGGGGATCCCCCCACATATTCACAATCTCATCTTCCTATCAACAAGCAACAACAACAAGCAACAGCAACAAGCAACAGCAACAAGCAACAACAGGAGGAGAAACAATGATCTCTATAGCCTGTTTGATGGTTTTTTTCATGACATCTGCTTCTTCTCAGACATGGGGGACAGAGTCCTTCACGATCACGTCTACCGTATACCCTTCTGTAAATGGATGCTATACATCGACAGGAGCATCTTCCGATGGGGGGATACCCATCTTTCAGACAGCTGGATATGACGATTTCGATTCGAAACAAGGAGGAGAGCTCTCTTCATCGTCATCTGTGTTTTTCCTGAACTCTTACGACGAGGAGGGTTCCGGTATCCAGTGCGTGGGAGAAGATAGCCTGGAGAACATCGGAGACGGTGCATACAATCCCGTGTCATTTATACACGAATGGGCATACTGTATCATGACGTCTACCGGTGTCTATAGCTATGACATATATACATGGGACATTGTGATGAAATATGGGTGTGACGATGGTATTGATAGTATTGAAACCAGTGAAACTGAGAGTGTTGATACTCCTGCTGGAAGTTCCAGTACCGAGATCGTTGCTGGGAGCGTTGAGACTGGGGATGTTGAGACTGGGAGCGTTGACAACAGTTCCGAAGCTGAAATTGTTGACAATGTTGACACGGATAATACAAGTACCGGAAGTTCTGATAGTACCGGAAGTTCCGATAGTTGCAATGAAGGCATCAGCTTTAAAGACATAATTATAGATATATTTGCAGGAATATCTGTTATCCAGATAATTGTGTACATTGGAAAGAAGGTTGTCCCTTATATGATTAGGAAGTTTACGCAGGATAATCCTGGTGTTGAGCAGAATAATACGAATTCTTCTGTTGTGAATCTTAACTTCAGAAGTATTTCTCCTAAGGTGAAGGAAGGTCCCATTGTGATTGACGGTTCGATGACGGTATAAGCTGGAGTAAATAATTTATTAATTGAAACTATCTCTCTATCATATTCACGATGGTCTTCGCCTTATCGAAGCGTGATAAAACACAATGTTATCTTGTGTAATTATATTATATGTTCATTAAAATATAAATACCACTGGTAACATTGAAATGGATAGTATTGGGGAAAATTTGAAAAAATATGAAAAAGAATATGAACGTGTAATTTCACCAGATAATCACATCATAATACGTATAGATGGTCATCATTTCAGTAAATATACCAAAGGGTTACCTAAACCTCATATAGGTATTACAAACGCAATGATTAAAACAACACTCGACCTTGTAGATAGATTCAATGCAACAACTGGATACACACAGTCCGATGAGATTACACTTTTCATTAAGAAATTAGAGCCAGAGAAATGGAATACTCTCAAACATATATTCGGAGGACGCGTACAAAAACTTGTATCATTATCTTCTTCTTTCGCGACAATGATGTTCAATAGACATACAGAATCTATAGGCTTGCCTATAGGTAATCAAGGGATGGCATATTTTGATAGCAGGGTATATGGCATTGGTAAAGATGACGATGTATTTAACTCCTTCATGTGGAGAGTTAGAGATTGTGAAAGGAATTCTAGGAGTACATTCGCTCAAGTCAGGATACCCCACAAAGAATTACATGGAAAGTCAAGTCTAGAGCAGGTACAACTTGCATTAAGTAGAACAGGGGATAATTGGTTCATACAGGGTGATGCTTTTAAATATGGGACATTTGTAAAAAGAGAGACATATAGTAAAGAATCATCCGACCACATTGTTCATAGAACTAGGTTATGCACATTTTCCAAGAAAATAGTTAAATATGATCAAGATCACGTTTCCCTACTGTTGAATAATTATAAAAAATAATTTAATCAGAAACTAATCTTAAGTTTTAACATTTGTAAATATAACGCACCATGTATCATCATTTAAAATGGATCCGCGTGATATCGAATTGACACGTTTTTATTGTTCTGAAAATGGATACAAAGTCCGGGTATATAGTGATTATATATATCTTAAGAAGGGACCAGTGGGAATAATATTGAGTTTTGGAGAAGATTGTCTCCAAAATTCCAACAAGGATGACACATCGGAGATTATGAACAAAAATGAGTCTGTGTATTACAAGAATGACAATTCGAGTGAGTTTATTCTCTATGTAAGAATAAAAAACTCAAGTCTTCTGGGGTATATTATTCCATACAAGAGTATAATTCAATTCTACAAAGGTGATGTTCCTGTATACAGTTGTAGGGATGATTTAATGGTACAATATATAGGATACTCGTATAAGAAATCATCTTTAGAGCATGTAATAATGGGTACACCTGAAGAAGTTGGGTGTGCACCATCATGTTCATGTTGTGTTCCACCACATGGACCCACGTACCATGTGATTGTTACAAAAAAAATACTGTATGAAAAGGAATTGGGCTTTAGAAACTTTCATTACCCGAATGGTACAGCAATTGCGGATGAACCACTTGATGGAAACTGGACACGTGCTAGAGACTCTTCTTATGATCCTTATATTGTCGAAGATGGAGTTATATATAAGGAACGTAGGAGGGAGTACGTGTATGGTGGTAATAATTTTTTTTGTGACAAATATACAGAACAATTAAATAAATAATTATTCTGAAGTTTAGAATATTAATTAATTATTAATTAAAAAGAATTAATATTATTAATATTTGTCGAAAACGCCTGTCACGTTTTAATATTAATTATTATGTATTAATTATTAAATCATGATCACACAGGTGTGTCTCCCACACATGTTCACAATATTTCTCCTCCTTCACTCTCTCAACTTTTCAACAAACACACCTTCAGCAATAAAACTTTCACTGAGAGGATGAAGTACTTTTCTCTTTCTCTTTTTCTACTTGGGGTCGCTTCAATTGGAGCTACTGTTGAAAAGAATGAAGAAATGAAGAACTCTTTGAGGGGAATGGGAAGGACACTTATGGATGGAGGGAATGGGGGTGGACGTTCTGGTGGAAGAGGAAAAGGACCTCCTTCTGGTGGAAGAGGAAAAGGACCTCATTCTGGTGGAAGAGGAAAAGGACCTCCTTCTGGTGGAAG
>Ga0308025_1000930_pt1 | contig 14222 bp, 10 predicted proteins | sample Neamet422_FD_201298 | JGI IMG/M metagenome (GOLD analysis project Ga0308025, IMG submission 201298) | Marine microbial communities from water near the shore, Antarctic Ocean - #422 | ecosystem: Environmental > Aquatic > Marine > Unclassified | place: Southern Ocean | collected 2014-10-03
CTTGTCAAGATGCTGAAGAAGAAAAGAAAGGAATTGTCATCAAGGCTGATACCGTTGGTGGCCTAGAAGCACTCGCATTTGAATTGTTCAAATTGAAGATTCCTGTTCGCAGAGCAACGGTTGGAGTCGTAAATAAGAAAGATATTTTGATGGCTCAGAGTGCTCATGACCCATTATACAAAATAATTTTAGGCTTTTCTACCAAAGCAAATTCCGAAGTTACTGATGGTTTAAAATCTGGAGACTCTGAAATTAACTTCATCAGTGGTGAGATAATTTACCATGTCTTAGACGAATATGAAGAGTGGAGAGAGAAGTTGCAGGCCGAAATTGAGGCTGAATTGAGAGAATCCTTGGTTTATCCAGGCCATCTCCTCTACCTTAGAGACCATACATTCAGAGCCAAGGGTCCAGCGATTGTCGGAATGAGAGTTGTTGGTGGAAGAGTTCACATCGGGCAGAGAATAATGAAGTTGGATGGAACCCCTGTTGGTCAAATCAAATCATTGAGGACGCGTGGTGGGGATGATGTCAAGGAAGGCTCTACTGGTGATGAATTGGCTGTTGCAGTCCATGGGCCAACAGTTGGAAGACATATCGAGGAATTGGATGAATTCTATGTCGATGTCCCTGAATCTCATGCAAAGCGATTAAAGAATATAGAATTAGATCCTAAGGAACAGGAAATTTTTGAACAGTTAATCAAATTACACCGCAAAGAGAATCACTTCTGGGGAAGATAATCGTCAGTGCTACAGCTCTTGACAATCGATTAATGTCTCCACCTTCTCAACATCCGCATAAGCATTGCCCCGACCAAAAAAAATACCATCAAATATAGCGCTATATTGCGTTTACGAATGTTTTTTGTAATGAGATTTAACGACATAATTACCGCGCACATTCATATACGGAAAGGTAGGGACGCAATATGTCCTTAGGGGTTAATTATCATGGAAGCAGGATTTCAACCAACACAGGCTGCAGCACCGGCAGTAGCACAAACTGGCCAAGCCCAAGATTTGATAGCAACAGTAGCAGCAATTTCTCACAGTTTGATGAATGAAGTTAGTAAAGTAATCATCGGAAAGAATGAAAATTTGAGAAGAGTTACTGTTGGCATACTGAGCAATGGAAACATGTTGCTTGAAGATTTCCCAGGACTAGCAAAGACACTTCTCGCCAATACCTTTGCTCAAGCACTTGGATGTAAATTCAAGCGAGTTCAATTCACTCCGGATTTACTTCCTTCAGATATTATGGGTACATACATGTATGACCAAAAATCTGGAGACTTTAAGTTACGAGCAGGACCTCTATTCACCAACATTCTACTGGCTGATGAGATCAACAGAGCACCTCCAAAGACTCAAGCGGCTCTGCTTGAAGCGATGGAAGAAAAGCAGGTTACTATTGAGGGTATTACCCATAAATTACCTGCACCATTCGTTGTTATTGCAACTCAAAATCCAATCGAACAAGAAGGTACATATCCGCTTCCTGAAGCACAAATGGACCGTTTCTTGATGAAGATGAGCATGGGATATCCAGACCGAGCTGAAGAAAAGGCAATTTTGGCCCGCAGAAAGATGCGCGGAAAAGATGGTCACGATGTTGAACAAATTACTTCTCCAAAGAAGGTTGTTGCAATGCAGAAAGCATTGGAAACAGTTCATGTAGACCCTGCAATTCTATCCTATATCGTTGAAGTTGTTCAGAGAACACGTGAAGACCACCGAGTAACAAATGGTGCATCACCTCGTGCTTCACAGGCATTATTCAAGTCCGGACGTGCTGCAGCAGCAATTGCTGGCCGCAACTATGTCATTCCAGATGACATCAAAGGTATTGCACTACAGATTATTAGCCATAGAATTAACATGAAGCCGGAAGCGAAGATACGTGGAATTACTGGTATGCATATTGTCAGAAAGATCCTGTCCGAAGTTCCAGTGCCTGTTATTCAATCGGCTTGATTAAGCCAAACATAAGGCTTGCATTGAAAGGGGAGGAGTCCCCTCATCAACATCGTAAGAGGTGAACACATGAATCCGTACAAAATGGTTGTAGCAGTTGCAAATCAAAAAGGAGGTTGTGCAAAGACCACTACCGCTGTTAATTTGGCGGCTGCCCTTGCCAAGGGAAATAGGAAAATGGGACTACCTCCTGCAAAGGTTCTGTTAATCGATTTAGACCCTCAAGGAAATTGTGCAACATCATTTGGTGTTGAGAAGAAATCTGTCAAAAAAACCACATACGATTTACTGAGTAACGATTTAGGTGATGAATTACCACTAATGGATGAATACTTATTATCTCCAAAAAAATTAACAGAAGCGATGAGGGCCGCTTGGAGCCTACGTAATGGCGGTAAGAAAGCACCTGAGAATATTTCATCTGGAAATCTTTGGCTATTGCCAAGCGATATCCATTTGTCTGGGGCTGAAATAGAATTGAGCCACAAGATTGGAAGAGAAACGCGACTTAGAGAAGCATTACTTCCAATCATTGATAATTTTGATTATATTATCATCGATACGCCACCTAGTTTGGGATTACTTTCGATAAATGCAATGTGTGCTGCTAACTGGGTAATGGTCCCTGTTCAAGCGGAATACTATGCCCTGGAAGGATTTAGCATGCTGATGAATTCGATCAAGATGATTCAGAGAAGAATTAATCGTCAATTGAAAATCTTTGGAGTGGTGATGACCATGGTTGATTCACGCTCTAAATTGAGTCGCCATGTTTGCGACCAAGTCAATACCAAAATGCCTAACAAACTATTCAATACCACTGTTAGAAGATTGGTAAAGGTTGCAGAAGCCCCATGGAGTGGCGCACCTACTGTTATTCTCAATAAGCCCACAAACTCTGGCTCAGGAGCAGGTTCACTAGAATACTGGACTTTGGCTAAAGAGTTCCATCAAAGAACCTTAGAGATGAGAAGAGAGTTTGGAGTTAATGAAGTTCCAAGATTGTTATTGGATAGACAAAACCGTCAAAATCCTACCGTTCCGCCTAACTAAAAAGGTAGCATAACTGCTAATTATTGCTAAACTTGCTTCGCGTGGCTTAAGTATGCTATAGAACGCACAGCGTAACAGGGATGAGATATGACTGCAGAAGGAATGACATCGATTAGCGTAAGTTATGAAGTAAGAAGACAACTCAACACAATGCGCACCAGTAGTGGCCATAAAAGTGTAAACGAACTGCTAAACGACATGGTACGTGCTCATAAAATCGCAAAGATGCAAGGTGAAATTGACACTTTGCGCCAGCGAATGAAGGATATTGCAGATGTCCCAGTTGAGCAATTGGCTGACCGACTAAATCTAGCCCCATTTAAGGTGTGAAACTTATGATGGAGTGGAGACCAAAAGGATTTGAATTCAAAGCGGCCAATTTAGTCCGTGCATTATTTGATACCAATACCGAAGAAGGAAAATTACTCGAAGCTGCTGCATGCGGCCATGTTGAAATATTCGTTGCAGCGAATGCCTGGAATGGTGTTCTGTGGCTGATAATGAATACTCTAAAGGTGGACGGAAAGCCTGTTTATAGTGGTGAAGAACTCGGCGCATTAAAGCAATCATTACCAATAGTTTGGCTGTAATTTTAATTTTATTAATTATTTGACCCGGTATCACCATCGCAATTGGTGGATTTGGGATATCCCAACAAGCCCGTGTTTTGATTAATATAGTTCGGATGACAGATAAATAAACATGCAAAACCTTACAATCCCAAAAAGGAAATTGACAAAAACTATCATTATTACATTGATATGTTTATTAGCACCTTTGACTGGATTTGATATTGGTATAACACTAGGCAGAATATATCATTTACCGCTGATTAGGGCGTTATTAATGATCGACAAGACATGAATTCACCATAGAAATTAGGTCAACTCAGCAGAATCAGCGTGGAACCTGAATGTATGCAGCGGACATCACTTAGCATTCTTCGCAAGCCATTCATGGCCGTACCATTGCCATTGTTCCGTCGTCCAACCATCCGGCAACCCACCTTCTGGCAGCGGTGCGGTCTGTGCGGGAGGTTGGCTAGGTTCAGGGGCTGCTGCGGCTACTTCCTCAACAGGTGCTTGTGATTGTGGCATTCCTGCAATATCCTCAATTGAACTTGAATCACCATATATTGAATCAGCATCTATTTGACTGTCATCTAATTTATCTGCTTCCAAACCATCTGTCTCTAACCCTGATTTATTTTCTAATGAGAAGTCTAGGCTATCGATACTGTCTTCCCATCCGGAATCAGCTTCTACGCCACCCATTGCCGAAGAACCGGCTGAACCTTGCAATGCTTCTAAACTGGCAGATGATTCCTTTGGCACATATGGAACTCCATACATCTTTACCAAGCCTGCAATCTTTCGCTTTCTGACTACCATTGCGACCACTAGTATTACCACTGTGAGTGAAGTAAAGGCGATTCCACCAACGGTAGCCACTTGAGCCAAAATCCCTTCATCTATTTCGCCTGGCTCGGATAACGTTCCTGCATTTTTACTTGCATTCCATGAATAGTATGACATGTCTGTTTCATTAACTTCTCTATCACGCGATAAGTATTTTTGATAACCGCCTGAACGCCATCCTTCACATTGGCTACTGACATCATCATAATTCAGATTACAATGGTCTTGCTCCGTTTGTACCAATGGTTTATTGTCATCGTAATCGGAATTTGCACCAGTGCCATCTCCATCTGCATCATAGTGCTCATTAGGGTCTGTTTCCATACCTTGTGATTCGGAGAAATCAACCCAACCATCACCATCGAGGTCTTCACAGCCATACGCGGTAACTTCTGTGAAGCCAACAGATGAACTTTCATTTAACAGCCAAGATTTTACTGAAGTACCTGCTTGCCAAGGACAAGCATCGGGTTGTAGTCCGTCCACATTATCACCATATCCATCTCCATCTCCGTCAAGCCATTGACTACCTTGATTTGGCAAGGCATCTGCACCATTCGAAATACCCCAATTCGCGGATGCGTTAGAATATCCATCTTGATCCGAATCCTCGCATCCAAAACGATCAATAGTTGAAAATCCATTTGTTTGAGGGCATCCATCTGGAGTTAAGCCGGCTGGGTTATCTCCAAATCCATCCTGATCAGTATCCGCCCATTGAGTCGGCTCATCCGGATATATGTCACCATGACAATCGTCACAATCTCCATTATCTCCGTAACCATCTCCATCACGGTCTTGCCATTGGTCGGCATTATTAGGAAATAAATCACCTTCAAATCCTATAGGTGAATCGCCATGGCCATCGCCATCAGTATCGAGATGCTGTGAAACTTGTTGTGGAAATGCATCTGGAGCAAAACCAAGGGGGTTATCTCCATATCCATCGTCATCTGCATCATCCCACTGAGTCGGTTCATTAGGGAACTTATCCAAACGGTCAGTTACTCCATCTGAATCTGAATCAATATCGAAAAGGTAAATTTTTGAACCTGTAGGAGTTGTACTAGCTACATAAATTGCAGTAGTATAATATTGAAGTGAACCAATCACATACCCAGTTGCAACATGTGTGTTTTGCTCACTAAGCGTTAACACATCCACTATACTCAGATGGCCACTTTTTGAACCGATTGCATATGTTGAATTATCATATTGCTGAATAGAAGATATCGCTTTACCATGTGAAAGAGTTAATGATTCAACAGCCCAAGAAGTCGTGTTATATCTGAGCAACTTTCCATTTGCTGTTCCAACGATTAAATCACCGTTTGAATCTTCAAATAATACTTTTATTATAGCATTTGAATCCGTCAATGAATACAACTCTGAACCTCCATCATCATAGACGTAGACCTTAGTATCATAACTTCCAGCGATAATTCTTCCATCATTCAAAACTTGAAATGCACTCAAACCGGCATTTATAGGGGTAGTATATACTCCTGTAGAACCTTCAGGACTATACTCTTCGCCACGGCGCCTTCCTGCATAATGGGCTAGCCATAAATCGCCCTGATCGTCCCAATCCACTGAATCTACAGGCCATGCCAACGAGATATTTCTATTGACTATTTGGAGACCCAGATGTACGATAGATACCCCACTACTATGAGCAACTGCTACTAATTGTTGGGCATCATCGAGCCGAGCCGAGTTTGCTGAAACATTCAAATCAATGTTCCACTGCAGTGCATGTTGGCCATTAGAAAAACTGTTAACACTAAGGTTTCCAGTTTCATCCACCATCAAAATTGTGCCATCGTCCATCCTCTGCCAAAAAACTAATTCTTCATCGAATTCATCAGTAACTCCTGCTTCAATCAAATTACTTGTATCAGCAGAAATACTTGGCAGAAATCCTGAAAGAGGTAGCAGCAAAAATGCTAGAATTAAACAAACGCCGCGCTTCATGTATTGCACGAAAACGCATTTGGATATGAAATAGACGGCTAAAAGTGTAATGAATCGACTCTTGGAGCCAATAATTATCACTCAATTATCTTCTTCTTTAGAAGGTTGCATCTTTCTTCTCTCGGTTTTAAGAGGAGTCATTTTTTTGACTGGAGTCAATGTTTCCATTGAAGGTGCTTCTCCCTTTCCAGAACTTGGAGGACTTCCTCTCGTTTTCTTAACCGGTTGTAATTGTCTTACCGGAGTTAATGATACTGTTTTTTGTGGTTCTAATTTTGCAACCGAAAGTTTAGTTGTGATCGGATTAAGTAATGCTGTCTTTGGTTCATCATCAAGTTCTGTAACCAGTTCTTCCAAGATTACTTCTGCCATCTCATCTTCAATGTCAAGTTCAGTAATAATCTCTTCTTCGGTGACAATTTCTTCTACTTGTTCAATTGACTCTACCGGTATTGAAGCGGGTTGAACAATAGTAGGTGTTTGCTCAATCTGAGTAACCGGCTGAACTTGTGGTTGAATTGGCATTAGTGGAGAGCGTACAACTTTCTGATGAATAGGCTCAGGCAATGCGGCTCCTGTGGCAGCGCTTGTTTGTTGATTGATAAGAGGTGATTTTACAGGTCTAGCCATTGAAAGTGCCGACGAAAGTGGTTTTGCACTTGTCGTTGGCGACCTCATTCCAGCCAACCCCATTCTAGGTTGATGTTGTTGTGCAGCAGCACCTAAAGTACCGCCTAACGCCCTGCCACCTGATTGTTCTCCTTGACGTGCTCCCAATGCAAATGGGTCCATCCCAGTTGCTTGCATTCCTTGAGTTCCTTGCCCAGAGATTGCTTGCATCCAAGTTTGACGCTTGTCAACCTTATTGTCTTGGGTTTGTAGTTCTTGGAATTCTTGTTCACGGCTTTGAAGGACGGATTGTTCGCTATCGATTTCACCTTGGATTTGATTGGTGACCGCATCGCGCATCTTCTCTTCTGCCATTTCCTTGAATGAATCCATCTTCTCACTTAGGCCACTTAAGCGGTCACGAATTTCTGCACGCTTGAGTCCAAGTTGTGCTTCGATTTCCGCTCTGATTGCAGCTTCTCTTTTTCTGACATCGATGAGAGCCTTGTTTCGCATAATCTCTTCACGCTTGTCAAGTTGCCTTTCAAGTTGGGTAGCGACTTCGTTTTCTTTGCGAACCTTGAAATCGTTAAGTCTCTCTTCCATATCAATTTCAAGTTCGAGAGAAGTCTCTTCCTTCAATAGGTCAAGATCGGTTTCAAAGGTCAAGCGTTCATTGCGCAACCCTGCATCAACTTCGGACATAATCGCCTTTCTCGCTGCTGATTCTCGTGATTGGAATTCAAGTTCAAGTCGTTCTGACCAATCGACCTTCTTGGCTTCATATTGAGCGCCCAATTGATCACGTAACTCCGATTCTCGGTCATATCTAAAGCGGGCAAGACGGTTTTGAATCTCTGCTTCTCTAGCACTACGATAATTAGTGAATTCCTCTTCCATTCTGAGGTCGAGTTCAGACTCAACCTCTGTCTTTAATGAATGGGAGATATCATCGACTGCCTTTGAAAAGGTGATATCATACTTTTCGCGAAGTCGTGATTTCCTTTCACTGAGTCTTTCGGAATGGCGCTCCTCTAATTGTCGAGCGATTTCAACACGTAACTCATCACGGCGTCTCGCTATTGCAAGTTCGACATCTTCTCGCATGTTTTCTTCAAGATCGTCTGTTTCTTGGCGCAAACGACCTTCTAATTCCTCTTGTAGTTGTTGAGCAATATCTTCTTCTAAACGTAGGCTACGGCGCTCGTATTCTGCTTTTAGCCTAGCTTCTCTTTGCTTTAGTCGGCCTCTAAGTTGTTGCTCTAGGCGAGTTCTAATACCTCTGCGCAATTGTTCTTCTCTTTCTGCTAGACGAGCGACGTGGCCTTCTTCTAGACGATTAATTTCTGCACTTTCCATTTGTTTGAATCGTGTTTCCATTTCAACTTCTATGTTGCCTTCAATCTCTCTAACCCTTCGTTGTAATTCTTGATTATATTCAAGAGATAATCTCTCTTTTTGAATATCGAGACGTTGACGATGCTCTTGCTGTAATTGTGCCTCAATATTGGATTTTATCTGTTCTTTATGCTCGACGAGCCTTCTGTCTTGCTCAACTTCTATTCCTTCACGTAATGAGTCTAGTTGGCGATTGAGGCGCAAATCTAGTTCCATTCGCATTCGCCCTTCTTCCCTGGTTAAGGATTCACGTTCCATTTCAGCGAGTTCTTGTTCCATGTCTTCTCGCATTTCTTTCTCTAATGCGTCCATCGTAAGTTCGTGACTAACTGCTAAATCTGTAGCAACTGAATCTTTCATCGCTGCTATTCTTTCATCCATTGCTTGCTGACGTATTCGCTTTTCTCTACGAAGATCGCCACGCAGCCTCTCTTCTTGACGGAAACGTGCGCTACCTAATGTCGCTTGGTCAAGTGACATTGATTTGCTAGAAGTGAATTGAGATCTCAATGACGATAAGGATACTGAATCAGACCCATTGTGGGCAGGAGGGCTTGCGCCAACTGCGTCAATCGTCTTGCTTTCGCTGACTCCCATTGTATCCCATCCAACCTCTCATCCTCGTCTCATCATAGTTAAAGAGCGCGACTAAAGATACCCTTAGAATGCCGTTTTTCACAGGGTTATACGACTAGCCAAACTATTTTATTGAAAACAATAGTTTTGCTAATTTAATTATTCTTCAGATGAAACCGAATCGTCAATTTGTTTGGGGCTTTCAACGATTTTCTCACCTGAGATGATGTAGGCTAGAACCAATAGTGCTGAAATAATAAATAGATAGAAAGATAAATTCAAACCTGTCATATCAAGACCATGTTCAGATTTAGTGGTATGAATTAACGCCGATGTTATTGCAACTAACATAGCGGATAATTGTACGAGACTCAACTTCATATGAAGGCTTCCTTTCAATTTTGACATCGGTCTGTCCGATATCATCAATCCACCGCTGATGAACATCAATGGTAACATCATAAAATCAAAATATGGTTTCGGTGTACCTTTTCCAAAACATACTGAACAATCCCAACTTGTTAAATCTGGGCCAAAGCCTAATGATGGTTGAATCCAAATGAGGCCTGCAACACTTAGCAGCAATAATGCATTTCCTGGACTGGATAGACCTACAAAATAATTGATATCTGAACCGTCATCATACTGAAAACGTGCTAACCTTAACATTCCAGTGGCAATTATCCAACAACTAGCAATTCCTAAAGAGATTGTCCAAAGTGGTGATGCTTCCCCCCACCGGCCAAACATTACGAATATCAATAATGCTGGAGCGACGCAGAATGAAATGCAATCAGACATAATATCCAAAGAACCGCCGAGTAGTTTTCTTTTTGAATAACGTCTAGCGATAGGTCCGTCGATGATATCACCGATTACTGAAGCGAAAATACAGAGCATTGCCAACCAGATATAATGTGTTTTCAAGCCACCCTGGTAGTATGGCTGGTGCAAATCTTCAACTGCTAAAATGATGAACAATATTGCAGCAGTTCCGAGTAATCCATTACACAATGTGATGTAATCGGCGATTCCCATCATTCGATATGTTGTTTTCAATCTTCTCACCTCAGAATTTAACTTTGAATGATGTGGAACAGGCAGGGCAATCTATTTCTCTTTCACCTGGTTTTATTTTCATTCTTAGACGGCGATCGCATCCTGGGCAGGCTACTTCGGTACGAGGTACATTTTTCGCGACGGTGAAGTGTGTTGAACAAGAGGCGCATTGTAGGTGGGCTGGTCTCTTGTCAACTCCAACTATGAGGACTTTAGAGCATTCAGGGCACCCGACTTTTTCATCAGTCCAATTACGTCGAGTTACAGGATGTTCAACTTTGACTTTTGATGAACAAATGGAACATGTTAGCATACCCAAATCTGAAGGTAGTAGTGAAGCACATTTTGGACAGGATAATGCAGGTGGTGCAATCCTTGATTCTACAACTGCTCCTTCTTCTTCTTCTTCCATGCCTAGGCCACCTTCATATTGCTCTTGGTTATTATTGAACTAATTATCAGATCTTACCGATTAATACGATTTCACCTGGAACGAAATTGAACGGTAAGTTGAGTTCAATGCCGTTATCTTTGGCTAATGCCTCAAGCATTTTCTTTGCCCCAATTACATCTCGTGAACCATCTAAATTGACAATGTACATATCTTTTCCTTCGGAAATTGCACTTGCTAATTCACTTGGAAGTCCCGTGGTATCAATTTCACTAGCGGGAACGGTTGCTACTGGTTGCTCTGCAATCGGCACATTGCTACCAACGATTCCCGGCAGAGTAACGCGCTGAGTGATTTTCCACCAACGCGCCCTTCCTACATCTCTATGATTTTCAACCAAATTTAGAGATGCTAGTTTCTTTAGATGGTGATATAAATTGTATCTATCAACATTGACTGCTGCTTGAAGTTGAACCGTACTCATCTCTTCAACCGCCATTAATGCAGAGTAAAGATTTCGCCGTGTAGGGTGTACTAATGCAGTAGTTACAGGGTCTGCGTGTAGTCGTGCCATTGTCTCACCAAGTGGGAAGAAGCACGCGGTAGGTATGAACATGCCGCGGAAATTAGTTCGAGCGATACTTCAAAAATAAGGCATCGAAGGAAGTTCTAGTATCAAAATATAATGATTTGAATATTTGAGAGAGTAATTGTAATGCCCCAGAATTACCTGCAAGCCTTGCACCATTCAAAATGACGACTATTACAGATGCTTCATGAATCAAGACTCCAACCCATAATTGGTCATACATACCGTTGATTACCGCGAAAACTAATGCTATTGTTACCGCAACCGAGAACACAAGGTTTCCAATTAGTATTCGTTGCGCCTTTCTCGCTAAATCGATTAAGTCGCATAACATGCTCGGATCTTCTGCAGGTATCAATACATCAGCAGCCTCTAAATTTACCGTTTCCCCACAACCAACTGCAACTCCAACGTCAGAAACAGCTAAGGCTGCAGCATCATTGAATCCATCTCCAACCATCATTGTAATGTGAGTTTTACTTCTGCCTCTGACCCACTTAACTTTGTCTTCAGGGCTCAAATTACCATGTGCAGCGGCTTCTGGCAATCCTACGCGTTTAGCAAACTTTGATACCGCTGCTTGTGAATCTCCACTGAGGATTTCAACATTTATTCCTCGCTGATATAATTTAGGAATTAGTGTATCTGAACCTTTACGGGTATCATCGTGAATAAATGTAAACAATGCAATAGGGACTTCTTCTTTGCATAGAATGCTAGCACCATGCCCTTGTTTGTTGGCTTGATCGAGCGCAGTTTGAATTTCCTTTGGGATTTTAATTCCTAATTCGGCTAACTTATCAGGTCGTATTAACGACACTTGCTTTCCTGAACTCATACCAACGACTCCAGCCTCAACATCACTATGTCCATGAATCGGGCTTGGTTTGTATTCCTTTTCCATTGCTAAGGCCATAATTGCTAGCGCATAGGGGTGGTTAGAGCGAGCCTCTAGTCCAGCAGCAATTTTGATTGCAGAATCAATGCGCTTGCCCTTTGCTACAATTACTTGACCGATTTTAGGTTTGCCAGATGTCAATGTTCCAGTTTTATCTAGTAATACGTGATTTACTTTACTCAGTCGTTCCAATACACTTCCACCGCGTGCGATTACTCCCATGTGCGCAGCATTTGCTAATGCCGCAGCATGTGGTACCGGTGTTGCCAATAATAAGGCACACGGGCAAGATACAACCCATAACAGAAGAATTACTTTCCAATTATCTGGGAACATCAAATACCAAACAACAAAGGCACCAAACAGAACTGTTGGTACCCAAATCGCAGTAAAGGTCTCAATACCACTTTGAATGCGCGGTGATTCTTCTCTGAAAGTATGAACCGCTTCAATTAATCCAGATAATCGAGTATTATCACCTACTGCGGTTACCTCGATGACCAGTGGTCCTTTAGCAAGAACCAAACCTGCTTGAATTTCTTCTCCTTTAGAAACCTCTACTGGAACTGATTCACCGGTTAAAGGTGCTTTATCCAAAGCGCCTATTCCATCTAGAATTATTCCGTCGCAAGGAATTAATTCACCGCTTCTAATCTCTATTTGGTTTCCGACTCGTATCAAGTCGATCGGTACCACTTCAACGCCCTCGCCCTCATCTTGGCAGGTTGCTAATGGCCCAGTTCCAAGAGTGATGGCGGCAGTCTCTGGAGCCATTTGTAATGAAAACCCACTTGCTTTTATCGCTTGATTAATTCCTTGTTGATTGAGTAACTTGCTTCCAGATAACCTTCTGGCTGTGCGAGGTAATCTATCCAAGCCGCCTTGCATTGCCTCTCTTGCTTTGACAAGTGCATCGCCTTCTAAATGGGCTGTAAAGGCAACTAGTATCGCTACGATAAGGGCTTCTTCCCACATTCCTAAGATTCCTGCACCGATAACTGCTAGACTGGTGAGAACTTGAAAGCCTAGTTGGCGATTTCTAATACTTGCAATTGCTTCTTTGAACATCTGCAATCCACCCAATATCAATCCAGGCAGAGCGATTATTGCAATTAGAGTGGGAGAGAGCGAATAAAAATTTGCGATTAGAACTATCAATAAGATTGGAAGGGCCAAACCGCCACCGATCAATCTCCATTGATCAGGGCGTATTTTTGCACTTTTTGCTTCTACATAATTTGGGGCTGCTCCCAATATTACGTCCAATGCTGAATCCCTTGCTGCAATCAATTGCGATGATGCATCACTAACCAATTGTACCAAAATACGATTGTCGGAATCAATTTCACAATCGAGTATTCCTGGCTGTAGACGAATAACCTTCTCTAATTTCCTTACTTCAACACCATTTCTTCTCGCAACACCGCCAGCACTGATTCCAACTAGTTGGTGGTGCTCAACATTTGGTGCATGACCAAGAGAATGGAGGATTGATGATACTTCTGAAATTGAACCATCTGCTAAATCAACAGTTGCCCTTACTTCACCAGATGTTGCTGAAACAATTGACTTTTTGACTTGTGGCAGATAGGATATAGCCCTCATTGCTTTTGCTGCGCAGTCAGGACAATCCATTCCGAGTAGTGGCCAAGCGACATCATAAACGCCACCAGACTGTGTTATGACTTCAGCATCTAAAATCTCACCATCGAAAACTTCCTCTTCTAGAGGTTGTTCTACGGTTTCAACGATTTTTGGCTTGTCCTTAGTGGCTTTTTTGGATTTGGAAAACCTTGGTTTTTTATCCTCTAATGATTGGTCATTGTCTTCGATGGAAAGGAAAACCTCAGCATCATCGTCTCCGACCATATACACTGCTCTAACAAAACTGATTTGAAGACTAGTATTCAATTTCATCTCAAGCCGATAAAAATTAATAAAAATTGTAATGCCTCATTGCCAAACTTGATGAAAACAGGGCTGTTGCCCATACACATGCAGTGGCTTGCTGATGATTGGAGACCGAAGGTCGTCGCCGTCGATATCGATGGAACTCTAACCGATGATAATAAGCGAATCAATACAGATGCTATTCTAGCATTGAGGAGACTTGAAGCGGCTGGAATACCAGTTATTCTTGCTACTGGGAATGTCAGAGCTATCACCTATGGGCTGTGGCGGTTTTTACAACTTAGTGGCCCGATTTGTTGTGAGAATGGAGGAGTCCTATGGCATCCGCAATGGCCTGAAGTCGTCATGCGTGCAAATGGTGAAGAGGCAA
>Ga0308025_1000932_pt1 | contig 14212 bp, 9 predicted proteins | sample Neamet422_FD_201298 | JGI IMG/M metagenome (GOLD analysis project Ga0308025, IMG submission 201298) | Marine microbial communities from water near the shore, Antarctic Ocean - #422 | ecosystem: Environmental > Aquatic > Marine > Unclassified | place: Southern Ocean | collected 2014-10-03
TCCAAAAGGCAATTCAATACGTATTCTTCGTATTGCTGACCATGATATTCAGGCTTGTGGTGGCACACACCATGACGAACCTGGACAAATCGGTTCGATTCGCATCATTCGTTCTGCTGCAGTTCAGGATGGAGTTGAACGCCTTCATATCGTCGCAGGACAAGCTGCACTTGATTATGCACGAAACCAAGATTCATTGTTGAGGCAAGCAAGTGAAACTTTTGGAATACCATCGCATGAACTGCCGAAAGCATCTGAACGGTTCTATTCCGAATGGAAAGACCAGAGAAAGAAGATTGAGCAACTTGAAGCAGAAATTGTTCGTTTGCGAACTGCTGGTGGCGGTTCGGATTCATCTGAAATCGATGGTGTTCGTATCGCCATCATGGAAGTTACTGGCGATTTGAAGAAAATGACAAAAATGCTCAAAGAACTCACACTCGATAACTCCAAACCGACACTTGCAGTTCTTGGTTCAAAAGAAGGTGGCGGGAAATTGATGATTGCCGTTACAGAGAATACCATTGCCAGTGAACGATACGATGCTGTGGTTCTGCTCCGAGAAATCTCACATCACATCAAAGGTGGCGGTGGTGGCCGTCCTACTCTTGCACAAGGTGGCGGTTCTCATCCAGATGGGCTCGATGATGCTCTTGAAGCAGCACGCAAGAGTGTTGGTGCTTGATTCAAAGTGTTCGTAACGCTTCTTTATCAAAGTAAGATACAGCAATATTTCTTGCTTCATCAGGTGTAAACCATTTCACATCAGAAATTTCTTCTGTTTGTAATTCCAAAGTTTCAATGTCGCCGTTCCAAGTTGAGCGGTATGTGAAGGAGACAAATGAAATACCGTCATCGGTGAATATCTTTTGAGTTATCAAGGGTTCATTTTCAGTCAAGATGATGCTGAGGCCTATCTCTTCGAGTGTTTCTCGAACACATCCGATACTTGGGTGTTCATCATGATCCATATAGCCACCTGGCAATGTCCAGAATCCTCTGAAGTGCCCACGCTCAACTTTTGCAAGTAAAACCTGACCCTCATCATTGCAAATCATGACTTTCGATACCAGTCGATGAATTGAGCGGTAAACTGCCTCACGGGCAACTGGATGTACAGAATTATCAGCAATCATTTCGTCCTTCCAAGCCCATTTTTTAGGCCAATCAATTTTCGGATAGCCTTTGACGACACGATAGACAAGCGTCCCAAACACAATTCGAGTCTCTCGAATCGCTTTCCATTCAATGCCCATTCGTTCTATTTCAATTGATGTTGGAAGTCGGAAGTGAGCCGACTCATCTTGGCGACCTTGTATTGGTAATTGTGGACCATTACCATTTTGGTCGACCAGCAATACCTTCCCATCGTGTTCAAGATGAACCACTTCACTGGGATGCATGTGACTCGGTTCTCCCCATGTTTCATCAATGCTCGTATGATAAAAACACCGATGCCAAGAGGTCTTATTCAAGTACATGTGCTCAGTCCCTCAGTTATGAACTTCGAACAACTCAACCTTTCGGGCTGGGCTAAAACCTATTTGTTGGTCGATTCAGATTCGAAGAAGGCGGCATTGATTGACCCTGTGTACGACTTCCTGAGTGGATATCTTACTCTTTTACAAGCACGTGGCCTTACACTCGAATACGCCCTTGCTACACACACGCACGCAGATCACATCTCTGCATGTAATTCACTGCGTGAAACAACAGGATGTGCGTATGTTATGTGGAAAGATACAGCCTGTTTGAATGTCTCTCATTATCTCCAAGAAGGAGATACTCTGATGCTTGGTTCGATTCCATTGAAGATCCATCACGTGCCAGGACATACCGATGACCACGTGCTCATTGAATCCCCTTCACACTTGTTTACTGGAGACTTTCTCTTTACCGGTGAGGGTGGAGTCGGGCGGGATGACTTGCCAAGCGGTCGATTACTCTCACACTGGGAATCCCTTCATACATTGAAATCTCTTGATGGCGAACTTGTTGTTTGTACAGGCCACGACCCACCAGGTAGCATCATGCAAACTCTTGATTGGAATCGTAGCAATAACCCCGTTCTTACGATGACTTCTTTTGAGGAATTTGAAGCGTGGCAAATGAAAGTTACATCGGGTTTAGGCTCGGTCTCGAAAATCAAAACAGCCCTTCCTGCCAACCTCTTTGGTGAAATACCTGACGTGATTCCTTGGATGGAGTAAGCAGAACTCATCGATGGGATCTGCTTGACTAGAGTGGATTCTCTGGAATCTTCCCTCGACTTTCACTCGCTGGTAGTTCCTGTAAATCTGCAAAACTGAGTTGTTCAATAGGTGCTTTACTCAATGTATGAAGTCGCTCTTTCATAACCATCCGAACGTGGAATTCAATACGACCCTTGCTTCGAGTCAAGTCATAGGAAAGTGGGTTGAGTGTTTCGATGACTTGGGAACCAAACTCGTCTCGAACATACGACCCTCTCCATATGGAGTAGCCCCATCGGAAAGCAATTCCCACAACTGCCGCACCATACAAGAGAGTAAGGACAGTTAATGCGAATAATACTGCGTTTCCATCCCTTGCTTCATCGAGCAAATTCCGTCCAATCAGGAACAGCAAACCGATTCCAACAAGCGGCTTAAGAATACTATCTAGCCATTGGTCGATAGGAACTAAGCGACCTTTTGAAGGATCAACAAAGACCAAATCAGATTCGAATGCTGCATTGAGTACACCTAATGCTCCGAGTAAAATGATATACAAACCTGTGGAAAACAGGATTTCGAAGCCCCAAGAGTCGAAATTAAAAGTCCAATGAACCATGAGCCAGGCAAAAAGCCCCAAAAAAGCACCTTGAGGTACGTGATTGAAGTGAATGACATGCTGAGAAAATTCATTCATTTTTGCTTTATCTTCTGCCAATCCACGGTGAGGTTTTGGAATGTGAATAATCTGCCAGTGCATCATTTGTTCAATGGCTTTCAAACCTCGAACAAGCATACCCTTTCGGATGAAGATGTATTCGATGACCAACAACACTGGAAAACCAATCAAGATGACGGGAAGTGCCATGATTACTGCCAATGGGAAAATGATGATGGCTGGTAGCAAGAGGAAATGTGACACGGTCAAAGGATGAAAGAGGTCAGCTTCGATGACCCGTTGATGGCTTGGCCGGATATGCAGACTCCGAGCAACGTCATCCAGTGTTGCTCGGAACGGTGCGACTTGCCGACCAGCATCAATTATTTGCAAAACTGTGTTTCGGTATTGTGATGCTTCGTGCCCAACACCAATGAATAATTTCCACCCTAGCCGCATTGGTAATGCGAGTAACAAAGGTATTGACAGCAAACTTGCCGCCCATATCAACGCACTTGAGTCAACTGTAGCCATGTTGTATCAACTCCTCCACATGGCTGGAGGGTTTCAAACATCGGGTTCACGGGATTCGTCTGGCTAAGGTTGATGGCCTTGATGAGAAACCATTGGTCATGGCGAGAATTGCTGTCACAGATGGTATGGCGCAAGATGCAGTGGTTTTGTTGGAACAAGCGGGTCATGAAGTCGTTCTTGGCTTCATCGAGGCAGATGATTTGTTGGCAGGTGCCCTTTCTGATTTTGATGCAATCATTATCCGAAGTGCCACGAAACTCCCAAGTGAAATCATAGCCAAATCCGGTGACCGATTGAAAGTGATTGGACGGGCTGGAGTTGGAGTTGACAATATTGACATCGTTGCCGCTGCTGACGCAGGTATCCCTGTGGTCAATGCACCCCGTGCCTCGACGCAATCAGTCATTGAACTCACAGTAGGGCATTTACTCTCGAGTCTGCGTCACATTCCACGTGCTGACCGTGGTATGCGCCAAGAAAAATGGGAGAAGAAAATTATGACCGGAACTGAACTCTTTGGTAAAAATCTCGGTTTGATTGGTTTTGGCCGAATTGCACAGGGTGTTGGATCTCTTGCCCAACTCATTGGTATGGAGATACATACGTACGACCCTTATCTTCCTGCGAAAGTAGCGAAAGCACAAAACACCACTTTGCACAAGAATGTGGATACATTGTTTCAAACCTGTACACACATTTCGATTCATTGCAACTACAACGATGAAACTCATCATTTGGTGAACGCAGAACGTCTTGCTCTCATGCCAGGGAAGTCTCTTGATGGAATCGCCTGTGGCAATCACATTGTCAATTGTGCCCGAGGAGGAATCATCGATGAAGAGGCCTTGTTAGATGCACTCAATTCCGGAAAAGTAGCGACTGCAGCTTTAGATGTGTTTGAGCAAGAACCAGTATCACCTGGGAACAAACTTGTTCAACACCCTCATTTCCACGGCACTCCGCATATTGGCGCAGCAACACTTGAGGCACAAGCACGAGTTGGTCGAGACATCGCCCTTGCGGTCATGACTGTGCTTGATGGTAAGCAAGCAGAAACGACAGTCAATTCACATTTACTCAAGTGACACTTTCACTTCTCTCCACCGAGGGTCGGCTGAAACATAGATGCCCATACGCGCAAAACCGCGGGTATGCGTCTTTCAACATCTCACTCACGGCACCTCGAACGTCTCTTTTCGCAACCTCTTGAAGATTTACCAAGAGAATTCAAAGCTGCTGAAAAATTGATTTATCTCACCCCGACCCTTGAGATTGTGGTTTGTGAAGAATACATCAACTTCAAACACCGCGGACAACATTCTCAATACATGTCGGAAGAACTTGAACCTCGTTCACGTGATTCGATGTCCTCTTCCAAAGAACGTATTTTAGTTCATTGTGACCTTGATGCTTTTTTTGCTGCTGTCGAAATTCTTCATCACAACCTTGACCCGGAAAAACCTCTGATCATAGGTTCAGACCCGCAAGGTGGAAGAGGGCGTGGTATTGTTTCAACCTGTAATTATGCAGCTCGAGCATTCGGAATCCATTCTGCTATGCCAGTCAGTGAAGCCTGGAGACGTTGTCCAGGCCATCCATTCGGCCCAGGGCATTACATCCAAGGGAGTCGAGGACTCTACAGTCGTGCCTCCCGGAAAGTTATGCGCATACTCAAAGAACCTGCGGAATTCTTCGAAAAGGCGAGTATTGATGAAGCATATTTGGATGTTACCGAGCATGTTGGAGGCGATTGGGATGCAGCCTATGCATTGTGTCGAACGCTTCAGGATTCCATCGAACAGAACGTCGGACTCACAGCATCGTTCGGTATTGCTCCGACACGTATTCTGGCAAAAATGTCCAGTGAAGTGAATAAACCCAAAGGTATCTTTCGAATCCTACCGGATGAAATCGCTGACTTTTTTGAAGGGCGGTCATTACGAGAAGTCCCTGGTATTGGTCCGAAAAGGGCCACTCAACTCGCTGAATGGGGTTTTGTGACTGTTGATGAAGCCTATGTTTTGGGTGAACTGGCTTTAGGACGGATGGCTGGTGAACGGTTTGCTGGATGGTTGACCCGTGTTGTCGACGGTACTACAAGTTCTGAAGTGAGCCAACTTCGGAGTCGTAAATCAATCGGTAAAGAGCGTACGTTCTCATCCGACCAAACTGACCATGAAGCCGTCCTCGATGTACTTCGCTCACTCACACAACGGGTGTTAACACGCTCAAAAGAAATGGGGATTTCTGGACGCTTAGCGGAAGTGAAAATCCGCTATACAGGTTTTGAAACACATACACATGGTCGTTCAATTCCTGTGGCAATGGATGAACCGGACATCTTTCTTCGTTTAGCTGAACATCTTTTTGCGACGAATGTTCAGCACAATCGAGGATTACGCTTAGTTGGTTTTCGACTTGGACAGTTGGATATGCCACCAACACGACAAGCAATGCTTCTTCTTCGTGAAGAAGAGTGATCATTCCAAGTGGTGCATACGTGTGAGAATCGCGGTGAAATCCGAAAGTTGTTCTGGGATTTCTACACCAGCAACGGGTTGATTCAACGAAATACCTTGCTCCTTCTTCGAGTTCCAAGTATCACCATTGAAGGATTGAACTGCAGCCGAAAGGTTTCGTAATCGATCGCCTTCAGCAGTTCCCAATTGAACAGAAGGGTCTGCAGGCGCAGGGAACGAATCAATTTCGACCGCAGATTTCCCATAGATACTTTCGGAAATGTGGTGGGTAAAGAATGGGCAAACTGGTGTGAATGCAGACATAAAGTCACGGACAATACGATGCAGTGTCCATGAAGCAGCCATATCATCATCATAAAGTCGTGATTTGACCATTTCCAGGTAATGACTCGGTAGGATTCCCGTTCCAAATGTTTTGAGCGCTTGTGTCGCCGTATAGATGTCGAGGTTTTCCCAAGCGGTTTGAACTGTATCCATTGTTTCATTAAATTCAGCCAAGATCCATTTGTCTTCAATAGCCAAATCTTCAGGGGCATTTTCGAGGTCTTCTGGAATCTCAAATTGAGATGCAAAACGGGCAACATTGAATAATTTCGTTAATACACCGAAGTATTTCTTTTCGATTTCTTCAGGGTTAATATGGAAATCATCACCGACTTGAGCATCACAAGCTTTCCAAAGTCGGAAACATTCACTACCGATTTTGTTGGCTCGAAGACTCACAGTCTTTTCCGGTCCTTTCACTTTCCAAGAACCAGTTCGGCCACCAGCTCCACATTCAAGGACAGAATCAGCATCGATTCCATTGCCGAGTGATTTACTCATTTTGCGACCCCAAGGGTCCATTCCTAATCCATCGATCCAAACATGCTTGAATCCAGGTTTGTCGAGTAAAAGATTTGATTTGAGGAGTGTATAGTACAGCCATGTTCGAACAATCTCCTTTCCTTGTGGTCGAAGGGCAGTAGGGAAGGCCTTTGCAAAAATTTCGGGTTGATTGAGGTAGCCGCTTACAAAGAGATTCGAATTCGATGAATCCATCCAGGTATCGAATACCTTCTCTTCACCGACAATTTCTCCCAGTTCACCTTTCAGTGATTCAAAGGAACCAAGTTCTTCACGAGTATCTCTTGTCAAGACTTGACTGCCTTCCGGTGGTGCCTGGCACCACGGTTGAACATAAGTCCCAGTTGGCGGAATGATGATTTTACTTCCATCTTCACTGTACCAAATCGGGATTTCAGTATGATACCAACGACGCCGAGAGATCGGCCAATCAATACTAATGTTGTCCATCCAATCGAGTAAGAATTGTTTGTTCCGAGGTGGGTGGAACTCGATTTCTTCGATGTGTTCACGCATTCGGTCTTGAGCATGTGTTTGACGAACATACCATTCTTTGAGTAAAATAATTTCAACTGGATTTTTTCCACGTTCGGAAACTGGAATCTCTTGGTCACGTTCGACCACATTGACCAAAGTGCCCTGTTCTTCGAGGTATTCGATGGCGGCATTCCGGGCTTCAATCACTTTCATGCCAGCAAACGGTCCTGCCAAGTCGGTGAGTTTCCCTTCCAAATTAATGGCTTGGAAAGGGGTGAGTCCAAGTTCACGGAAGACTGCTACGTCATTCTGGTCTCCAAATGAACAGACCATCAATACACCTGAGCCGAAATCAGATTTAACCGAAGCATGTGTTCTAATTTCAACCGATGTGCTGCGTCCTTCGACAGGGAGGGGGAGTTGAATTGTTTTTCCAACGAGGTGTGTATATCGTTGATCATCAGGATGAACAACCACTACTCCACAAGCACAGATCAATTCTGGCCGTGTTGTAGAAATTACAATTTCAGTACCATCGTCACAGGTCCATGATACATCGACAAGACGTGTTTTGCGCGAGAGTCGTTCAACTTCAGCATCGGCGATTGTTGTTCCTTCAACAGGGTCGTAGATATTTGGACGCAGGTCTTCGATGATCGCACCTTTCTTGAAAAGTTCGATAAAAATGGATTGGGTGACCGTGCGATAGGCAGGTGAATCCGTGAGGTATTCGCGGTCATAATCACACGAGAGGCCGACTCTGCGTGCAGTTTTACGCATGGCTTGAGTAAATGTTTCAATGGTTTCTTGACACAGTTTCAAAAACTCTGCACGGTCATATGTTTTCATTTTCCGTTTGGTATTTTTCTCAACTGTAAATTCAATATTAATGCCGTTTCGATCGACTCCCCATGGGAAATAGACTTCCTTGCCAAGGAGTCGTTGTGAACGTGCAATGACATCAATCATTGAATATTGAGCGACAGCACCAATGTGCCAGGTGCCGGATGGATAGGGTGGTGGCGTATCAATTACGAAGAATTCCTTGCCACTATCAGGATTGAACGCATATCTTTTGGAATAAGATACGGGGTCTTCCGAATGGGCTTCTTGAATGCGCTTTTCTAGGTCGATTGACCATCTTTTGTCGTTTAATACCGGGGCTGACATGTGCCTCACCTAGCCCCACACACATGAACGATGCGGGTCCAAACAGCGCTGTGACGATTCACCTTTGAACCCCACGGACTAACAATGCTGCTCGCCAACATGTTTGTAATACTGACAATTAGAACTCAAACCATCGGTAATCATTTGAAGGCCCAGCACTCACAACGAATTAGGGGAGTGTATTTTGGTCGAAGATAGTCAAAATAAATCCCCTCCGAAGTCAGTTGTTTTGGAGTCTGGTGTTGCATCGAATTCAGGTTCTGCAGAATCTGATGTGAAGAGCGTTTCTTCACGTATCTCGAGCATGAAACGCTCAGGTTCATCACAGTTACAATCAGGGGCCATCGATCTTTCCGCACGTGTCCGAGATTTTGATTCAAAGAGTGCAATTGATGCAGTTTTAGATGCTCCAGTCCGGTTCAAGCGTGAATGGCAAAAAACAGGAGCAATTGGAGCGATTACTCGATTTCCTCTCGCTACCGTTGTCTTGTTTTTGTTGATGACATTGTTCTTTGTAAGCCATTCAGGGTTCTTCGATCTTTACTTCACCGAATTCGATGATGACCCGAATGAGACCGATTTGAACGTCAATGGAGATCTTGAAGTCTATCTCCCAGAGGGCAGTGAAGTCGGAAAATTGCTTCAATTGGTTGAAGAAGATTGGTCGACAAACGTCATGGTGGTTTACATCGAATTGACTGACGGTAATTATAACGTAACAGACCAACGGATTCTTCAAGAAATTAGTTATGTCGAAAACACACTCAATCCGTGTATCTCTTCGTTTTCCTGTGAGAATCCGAACGGTTCTGACATCCCACTACGGGACGATGTCATCTATCTTCTATCGATTTCAACCGTTCTCAAGGAAGTGAATTCAAGTGCCCCACGAATACGGGAAGCTTTCATCACTGAACTGGGTCAACTCGGTTGTGGATTTGGTCAAGATGATTGTCAGTCTGCACAGGCTGCAAGTGGACTGAACGACCTTTTCGCACTCACGGATGAGCAACTTGGAGGGGGCTATGAAATCCCTTCACAACAGACAATTAATCTTGTAATTAATGAAATGTATGAAGAGGATGGAAGTCCAACACCAGGTCTGGATAAATTAGCAAGAGATATTTCGTGTGGCGCTTCGGGTTGTGTGTTTGAGGGCCAAGAAGATGTGCCTGATGGCACATTAGACCGAGCAATTATGGCGATTGCGGTCTCTGATGCGATTTCGGCAAAGGAAATCATCTTACAAACAGAATCGAACTTATACAACATTAGCATCGCTGAACGTCCATGTTTGTTTGATACGAATGGTCAGCCGGTTGTTGAAGAAGGACTCTGCATATGGGGAGAACTCAGCGAAGAACAAGAAGAACGTGGAGTGAAGAGTTTAGGTCTTGCAATGACGTTAACTGGCCCAGTTCCAATTACCAATGCAGTTACAGAGCGAACATTTGACATGTTTTGGAATATTTTCCCAGTCGCAGTCGTACTTGTGGCAATGGGGCTGTTTGTATTCCACTGCGATGTCTTACAAACAGGGCTCACTGGAATACGTCCACTTCAAGGCCTGAAGGTCGTAATCATTTCTGGACTGCCTACTTTGTGCGCAGTCTTTTGGACTTTGGGAATTATCGGTTGGCTCAATTATGAAGTGACGATGACGGTAATTATTGTCGGACCAATTTTACTCGCACTCGGCGTTTCGTACGGTTTACACATTACCAATCGTTATGCAGAAGAAGAGGGGACAAAAACAGAGAAAATGCGTGGAGCACTCTCATCAACAGGAAAGGCAGTCTTTTTGTCTGCAGTAACAACCGTTATTGGATTTATATCTCTTATCTTTACGCCAATGGCACCTATACAGACAGTAGGGATTGCTCTTTCAGGTGGTATTGTAGTCGTCTATGTTCTTACAATGTTCATGGTCCCAAATTTGACGCTCTTGCTTGATTTGAGAAAGCCTAAACATCCTCCTCTCAAAATGTTCGTTCATATCGTAGAAGTTCCGATGAAATACAATCGCGGTGTAATTGCATTGTTTGCAATTCTCATCCTCATCTCAGCAACCTACGGTCAATCAAATGTAAAAGAAAACATCGACATGTTGAAAATGGCCCCAGATGATGAGGACTCAGTACTTGCCATGATCAAATACAGTGATGACTTCAATTCAGGTCAATTAGGTATGGTCTTGGTACAAGCGAATCTAACTGGCGAAACTTCAATTGAAGTATCTCAACAAGACCCGGCTGAAAATTTACGACAAATCGATACGTTGGAGGGTCTCCTGAACGATGTACCGGATACATCTGCAGTATCAATTGTATTTTTGATGAAATCATCGGGTATTGCTCCAACAGTTGAATGCACAGGGTGCAGTGAATTGATACAAGGTATGCCACTCCTCCCTCAAGATATCAAGGATACTGCAGCAGTCTTACTCGACAATTCTATATCTGGCGGCGCATCGTTCTGGGATTTGTTAACCTCGCCCGATGCCTATGGACTTCCGGCATCCCGTCAGAGTGAAATATTTCTTTTGAATGTATTTTATTCATCGATTACAGATGAGACACGTGGGATTTTTATCAGTGAAGATTTCGACCGAAGTTTGATTTTGGTCGATATGCCATATCTTCCCGTTGCTGACACCATCTCGAGTGTAGAGAAAGTCGATGAACTCACTGGTACTTTTACTGGCACTGAACCAGGTAATTATGCAACCGATTTGACTGGTGTTGCGCCTACAACCATTGAAGTCAACGAATTAATTGTTGGTTCACAATGGACTTCACTTGGCTTTGCAGTCATCCTCACACTCATCACCCTCGCCATTGTGTTCAAAGACATCAAATATTCGATTTGGACTACATCTCCCGTAATTGCAACCGTTGCTTTACAATGGTTAGTTATGTGGAAAATGGATGTTGACCTTTCACTTGTTACGGTGATGATCGGGTCTATTTTAGTTGGTGTTGGGGTTGACTTTTCGATTCACATATCCAACCGTATACGCGAATTAGGTGGGGGCATCGATGCAATTCGAACTGCTGCAATCGGGACGGGTATGTCACTGTTTGAAGCTGCGGTTGTGACGACATTAGGAATGCTAACTGCATATCAGATTCCGATTCCCGCGATTGCTCCATTCATCACAGTCATTTTGATTCTACTTTGGGTTGCTGCTGCCAGTGCGCTGATTCTGTTGCCTGCAATTTTTGTAACGCTCGAGAAAGCAGGCATGGGTGCAGTTGGCGGGCGATCCGCTATGGCAAAACGTCTCGGGCTCGGTCAGCAAAAAAGGCTTGATGTGGATGTTTTAGATGCAGCATTACTCGATGATGTCATCGATGCTTGGTAATCAACAATACAAAGAAGTCCCTTCCCTTGGGTTCACCATGGTGAACTATTGGTTAATGAAATCAGAGCCAAATGTCTATCCTTTTGAGCAACTGGTTGCAGATGGTTCCACCCATTGGGATGGCGTTCGGAATTATCAAGCACGAAATATGATGCGTGATGATATGAAAATGGGTGACTTCGTTTTATTTTATCATTCAAATTTCAAGCCACCTCATGTTGCAGGTGTCGCACGAGTCTGTCAAGAGGGCTATCCCGATCATACTGCTCAAGACCCAACATCGAACTATTTCGACCCTAAAGCAACTCCTGAAAACCCAAGATGGATGATGGTTGATATTGAAGCGGTCAAGGCATTTGCAAATATTGTTCCATTGGAAGAAGTTCGCAATAATCCGGCTTGTGAAAACATGCTCCTCATTCGAAAGGGTCAGCGACTCTCTGTCCAACCAGTTGATGAATCGGATTTTGACATCGTGTTAGCCATGGGTGGTCTTACACGTGAACAACTTTGAGAACATCAAACTTCAAATGTATTTTCGATTACCCGAGTTTGGTTGCCATGTCCGATAAACAGATTCCGGTCGCATCTCGTGCCTCGGATATTGAGTATGCGATACGGGATGTAGTGGTTCCTGCCATTGCCCTTGAAGCCCAAGGGCACAAAATATTGAAGCTCAATATAGGGGACCCAATCGCCTATCCTGGTTTGCCAACACCCTCACACATGGTTGATGCGTATGTCGATGCACTTCGTTCAGGTAAGAATGGATATTCGCCATCGTATGGTTTGCCAGAGTTGCGAAAGGCAATCGCCAAAGATGAACAGAGAAAAGGTTGGGATGCTAAAGAATCTGACATTTATGTTTGCCATGGCGTCACAGAAGCATTACAAATTCTCTTTGCCTCTGTTCTCTCAGAAGGTGATACAGTCTTGGCACCAGGCCCACACTATCCACCTTACATGGCGTATCCTCAAATGTATGGAGCACAGACTATTGAATACAAACTCCGACCAGATGATGGGTGGAAACTGGATTTAGAAGATATTGAATCTAAAATGGATTCATCTGTTCGACTTTTGGTATTGATTAACCCGAACAATCCGTGTGGAAGTGTAGCAGGGGAAGAAGAAATTGAGCAACTTCTTTCGATAGCCCGGAAATGGCCGAATTGCATGATTGTAGCAGATGAGATTTATGATGGTCTTGATTTCACAGGAACTCAAAAAAGTGTGGCAAGCCTCTCTTCAGACGTTCCAGTTTTTACTCTTAACGGTGTTTCAAAGGTCTATTATGCACCAGGATGGAGAATTGGATACATGGCCATTCATGATCCGACACGTCGTATGTTGAATGTCCGTGATGGTATTGAACGAATGTTACGTTCGCGACTGTGTGCTTCAACACCTGCTCAGTTTGGCTATCTTGCTGGTTTGGAATCAGATCGGTCATGGATGTTGGAATATTCGGAAAAAGTTGTCCGACAACGTGATGTTTGTATCAAACGTATTTCTCAAATTGAAGGTCTTGAAGTTCAATCATCAGGTGGTGCATTCTACATGTTTGTTCGCCTTACAGATTCAAAGTGGGCCGACGATGACAAACAATTCGTCTTAGATTTGTTGCACGAAGAGCATGTATTGGTCGTTCATGGCAGCGGTTTTTCACCAACTCTAGGAAAAGGCCATTTCAGAATAGTCTACCTTCCTGATGTTGAGATTCTCAATGATGCATTTGACAGAATAGAGGCGTTTTTGCTTCGTCACCGCAGTGATAAGTGAAATGACGACCGTCGATGCTTTGATGGCATAGTGTACCACCGAGGAAATCATGGGCAAGGCTGGTGTAAGGCTCCGTGTTTTGGTTTTGTCTACCTTTTTTGCCTTTTTTTTCATTCAACCAGCCTCTGCAAATCAAATTGCTGAAATCGATGAATTCAAAATTGAATTCATGTTACCAATGCTTGTTGCTTTTGCCATTGCAATCCCTGTTTGGAGATGGTTTATTCCAAATCAACTTGCACATCTTCAAGTCGCCTTTGAAATTGACGATGACTTATACGAAGTTCACAAGATTACTGGGAGTGTTGCGGATGCTCGTTCATTGCTGAAACAAGGTGCGGTGGGCTATGGTATCGGGCTTTACATGATGGGTATGACCGGAATCTTGATTCTCATTGCTGAATTAATGTTTGATCCAGGAACATACTTCATGCCCGACTTAATTGTTGCTGGTATTTTGATTATTATTCCTGTGCTCATATCACCTTGGGAAACAATGAATGCCCAGTTAGTGGGTATGAGTTCGAACACATTGAAAGCCCGTAAATTTACAAGTCTTGTTCGCAGAATTTCAACGCTTGCCCTTTTGATTGGTGCCACTTTGGCGACCTTATTGTATGGGATTCAAAGCAGTTCCGACAATATCCTTTCACCTCCTTGGCTCGCTGCAGGGATGCTCACGTTCATGTCGCCAACGATAATGGCATAT
>Ga0308025_1000940_pt1 | contig 14142 bp, 2 predicted proteins | sample Neamet422_FD_201298 | JGI IMG/M metagenome (GOLD analysis project Ga0308025, IMG submission 201298) | Marine microbial communities from water near the shore, Antarctic Ocean - #422 | ecosystem: Environmental > Aquatic > Marine > Unclassified | place: Southern Ocean | collected 2014-10-03
GCTTTCATTCTATACTCGTAAGTAGTAGAAGGAGTTAATTGCGTTATATTCTTAGCATGAACAGATATACCTTGATTACATAATCCAGCATCTTGAATGAATTTAGTAGCCCAAGCAGTAGTTCCTACTGGTCTTGATTGAATATAATACTTAAGAACCATGCAATTTGCATCACTCATATTATCCCAATGAATCATAGCACGAACCTGTATAATACCATCTATATACAACCCAGTCGGAACTGGCTTAGTACAAGCTGTAACATAAGTACATGAACCATCATCAGTAGTTGCTGAAGCATCATAGTTAGTTGCTGTAAGATCTGTACAACCTGAAATTGAATAAGTACATGAACCATCATCTACAGTAGCTATAGCATCATAGTTATCTGCAGTAGCATCAGTACAACCTAACCAAATACAAGAACCATCATTAGTATTTACAGTTGAGTTATAGTTATCTGCAGTTGCATCAGTACAACCATACGTAAATGGAATACATGAACCGTCATCACATGTTGCGTTAGCATCATAGTTGTATTGAGTTGCATCTATACAACCGTATACACAGTAAGTACATGAACCATCATCAGTGTTAGCTGAAGTGTCATAGTTAAGTGCAGTTGAATCAGTACAACCATCAACTTGAACGAAACAGTTACCTACAGTACCTGAAGCATCAGCACCTGAAGCTAAAACATTACCTGAAGCATCAGTTACAGTCCAAGAATTCTCAGAAGGATAACCATCAGTATTAGTATAGGTAAGATCAGTACAAACAGAAAGATCGATACATAAAGTAAATGCATCAGCCGATCCGTATGTCATAGAATAATCTACACCATTAACTGTCATAGTTTGTCCACCATCACTATATGCATCATAAAGATTCAAAGTAACCTCATCCAATAAACAAGGGTAAGTACAAGAACCATCATCTACAGTTGCAGTAGCATCATAATTATCAGCAGTCATGTCAGTACAACCAAGTACATCACAAGATACAGTAGATCCTACCTGTACAGTAAATGAACCAGCAGCACCTGAAGTTAAACCATCAGTTGCCAATACAGTACCTGCACCGTTATCAAGAATAATTATACATCCATTCCAACCATCACCATATGCATCTATCATATTAACTGTATAACAGTCATCAACGATACATAAAGTTTGAGTCTCTGGAGCAATTCCAGTAGCAATAACAGCACCTGAACCATCTACAATGTTCCAAGAGACTTCAGATTCATACGATCCACCACTAACAGTTACATTAACAGTGTTATCAGTACAAGCAAATGCACATGAACCATCATCAATTGTTGCAGTTGCATCATAATTAACAGCTGTAGGATTAACACAACCTAAGTAATCACATGAGCCATCATCAGTCTGAGCAGCAGCATCATAATTTACAGCATTAGAATCTGTACAGCCTAAAACTGGACAGACACCTGCACCTACAGCAAACTGATCAGTACCTAAAGCACCAAAAGTCCCAGGCATTGTGTATGATACACCACCATCAAGAGAGTAAGCAAATCCATAAGAAGATCCAGAACCAGAAACACCACTTATTTCATAACATCCATCAGGTAAACAATCATTAACATCATCAGTTGATGTGTCAAAAGTAGTTCCAGTAGCAATATCTGTTAAACTCCAAGATCCTCCATAACCTGTTAAAGTATATTGAGAACCCCAAGAAGCCGCTTCTACTACATTTATATCTGTGAAAGTTCCACCATTTGCACAGTTTCCAGCACAATCGAAAGGAGCTACAGCATAAGTACATGAACCATCATCAGCAGTAGCTGCTGCATCATAATTACAAGCAGTCATGTCAACACAACCAGGAATACCATAAGTACAAGGATCAGTAGCATCTGTAGATGACGTTGCATTTACAGTAGCTAAAGGATCATAATTAGCTCCAGTAACATCCATACATCCATAAACTGGACATACTCCAATTTGGAAGCTAGCAGATGCACCATCATCATTTATTCCATCAAGAGTGTAAACTACTCCATCAATTGATAATGTTCCACCGTTCCAAGAATCTCCATAAGTATCTACAAGATTCACTGAGTAAATAGCAGGTAAAGCAATACATGAATCATAGCCAGCACCTGCAGTCATTGAAGCTAAAACATTACCATCACAATCAGTAATTGTAAAGTCGTTTTCACCAGCCCATTGACCTGCAGTATAAAGTACCGCATTATCAGTACAGTAATTACAAGAACCATCATCACCTGTTGCTAAAGGATCATAATTTAATGCAGCAGCATCAGTACAGCCAGCAATACAAGTAGCACCACCAACTGAAACATAATAAGAACCTGCAGCAGCAGCAACTAATGAAGTGTCAAAATCAAAAGAAATTTCACTATCATAAGAACCACCACCAACAACAAGGTCATAACAACCTGTAGGCAAACAAATATCAGCTAATTCAAAAGCTCCACTTACTAAACCTCCAGTAGCTAGAACAGCTGCATTAGCATCAGTAATAGTATAAGTACCACCATTCCATCCATCTCCAAAAGAATCCCACATGTTCAAAGCAACCACATTATCTAAACAAGGGTAAGAACATGAACCGTCATCATAAGTAGCTGTAGCGTCATAGTCTGGTGAAACTGAATCCGTACATCCTTGTATAGGACATGTAGACGATCCAATAGCAAACGTTATAGTCGTAGGGTTAGCTGGAGCAGAAGTAACACCATTAATAGTTACCCATGTGTAAGCTCCAATCCAACCAGAACCATCAGCAGATACAAACTCGTAACAACCATCAGGTAAACAAAAATCTGCACCATCACCATTAGAACCACCACCAATATCATCTGATCCAACTCCAACAACATTAGTATCTCCAAGTAAATTAACACTCCAAGTTTGAGAATTGTATGACCAGCTGTAAGCAGTTCCAAAGTAATCTATACCCGTTGTAATAGAAGCAAAAGCAGCTGAACAACAAGAACCATCATCATCAGTTACAGTAGGATCATAGTTAGAAGCTAAACTATCAGAACAACCAAATACAGGACAAGAAGCTGTTCCTACAGCAAATGTAAATGAACCAGTAGAATTCCAGGCTAAACCTCCAGAGCCTACAACAGCACCTCCAGCAGAAGCTTCAAATGTACTACCATTCCATCCATCTCCATAAGAATCATACATATTAACTGTATAACAGTCATCAGCTAAACATAATTCTGAAGCAAAAGGAGCTCCACCACTAGTGATAGAATCACCATTAGAATTAGATAATATCCAAGAAACTTCTCCTAATGAATTTCCTCCACCAACAGTAACTGAAATAGGATTTTCATAACAACAAGAGCCATCATCAACATTAGAGTACATAGTGTAATTAGATGCAGTAACATCAGTACAACCAATAATTGTATCCGTACAAGAACCATCATCAAATGCAGCATTTGCATCAAAATTGATAGATAAAGAATCCATACAACCTAAACTACAGTTAGCTGCACCTACAGTAAATAATGAAGAATTAAAACTAGTTGAAGATCCTAATATTAATGAACCAATAGCATTCCCGTCAGCATCAACTACATCAAGAGAACTACCAGTTCCCCATCCGTCACCATAAGAATCATATCCGTGTAAGTAGTAGCATCCATCAGTAGCACAAAGTGTTTGAACATCAACAGCACCACCACTAGCATAAGGCTGTGAAGCTAATGCAGTATCACCACTAAAAGCATCTATTAAGTACCAAGAAACTTCATCAGAATACCAGTCAGGAGTCATAGTTATAGTTAACTCATCATCCCATCCGTAGTATGCACAATTGAATGTACATGAACCATCATCATTATTAGCAGTAGCATCATAATTAGTTGCAACAGCATCTGTACAGCCGTCATATAAACATGCAACAGCTGTTCCTAATGGATCTAAATCCCAAGAAGTATTATATGAAGCATCATAGTTAGAAGCCCCTACATTACCGTTAAGCATTACTGTAGAATCATCCATACAACCATATACATAGTTAGTTAAGACAAATCCACTCCATGAAGCTGTACAACCATTACAGTCAGTTACAGTTACAGAAACAGGACCTAAACCTAAACCAGAAGCATCCTCAGTAGTTGCACCAGTTGACCATGCATAAGTATAAGATGATAATGTATAATTTACATTTCCTCCAAAGTCATAAGAACCGGCACTACCAATAGTAGTTCCAGTACCAGGAGCTCCACCTGTAGCAAAACCTCCTATAATAGCAAGATTAGCATCAGAAGAAACAACTGAATTATATGTTGAATCAACACCAGCACCAAAGTTACAAGAGTTTCCTCCACTATTCATAGTACCGTGTACATATATACAAATTGTTTCACCTGCAACTACATTAATAGATACTGGAATATTAGAAATATCTCCATTTACATTAGCCATTAATGCCGCAGAACCTGCAAGCATCCAAGCAGAAGGATCCATTTCAAAACCTTGACCAGAACCTAATCTGTAGTAAACATCTAGAGTACCAACACCACTCTGAGTAGGCTGATCAATTGAAGTAATTTGTAAATCTGATGTTGCAACAACATCAAAAGCATTTGATTGCCAAGTAGTTGTTGTATTTGGAGCACCACCTAAAGTGATTGCACTACCATTATAGCATGGAGTACCTCCATCTACAGTAAGATCAACAGTTCCATTAGAATTACCAGGAGTTGCATCAGCAATAAATCCAACAATATTAATAGTTGGAACAACATCAATAACTACAGTAGCAACAGAAGAACAAGCAGCAGTATCAACAGTAGATATTGCAAAACCATCAATTGTACAAGTATAAGTACCTGCAGCTAAACCTGTAGCAGTAGAACTAGTTTGTCCATCAGACCATAAGTAAGTACTACCACCATAAGATCCGCTAATATTCGCAGAAGCGGAAGCATCAGAAGCACCATTACAAGAAGGTACAGCAACAATAACAGCAGAAGCAACAAAAACATCACAAGTATAAGCACATGATCCATTATCAGCTTGTGCAGTAGAGTCATAGTTTAATGCAGTTGCATCCGTACATCCATATAGTGGACATATCATACCAACACCTAAACCACCTTGATTATTATAAGGAGCGCCACCAGAAGCTAAAATAGCACCTGATAATACATCCGTTACATCCCAAGATATTTCAGATGGATATCCTCCAGCAGTTAAATCAATAGCATAACAGTCGTCATCAATACACAACATTTCTGTAGCAGCAGAAGCAGCAACAGTAAATGGTCCGTAAACAGTACCCGTATTATTACCAGTAACAGTTATTTCAGCACCGTTCCATCCATCACCATAAGAATCATAAAGATTTAAGGCAAGATAAGTATCAGCACAGTAAGTACAAGAACCATCATCATAATTAGCAGAAGCATCATAGTTTGTTGCAGTAGCATCAGTACAACCAGGAATTACTAGTAATTCATCAACACAAACATTATCAATTGCAATATCTCCAGCATATCCGCCACCGTAAGTTGCTTCAATTGTAATAGTAACATTTTGACCACCATAAGCAGATAAATCTACTTGAACCCAGTTCCACTGATCACCTTGATTACCAGACATAGTCCATACAGTATCACCATTAACATACACATTTAAGTCTCCAGTAGCAGCACCATACATGTGATTGTAGAATGATAAAGTTGGAGCAGCTAATGAAGATATATCTAAACATTCAGATGTTATAGAAGCTACAGTTAAAGCAGTAGCACCAGTAGCTTCATAGAACATATAGAATCCACCACCTGTAATATCATCATTAGGACCTGTTCCTGAAGAAGGAGTTGATCCATCATTATTCCCCCATCCATTATTAGTCCAAGTTCCATCTCCTAAATCAAAGTTTTCACAATAAGGAGCAGCAGTACAAGCATATGAACATGAACCATCATCAGCAGTTACAGCAGCATCATAATTTACAGCAAGAGGATCCATACATCCGTAAACATAACATACAGCACCAATTGCAACGTTAAATGAACCAGAAGCACCAGTAACTAAACCACCAGATCCTAATGTTACGCCTCCAAAAGATAAAGTTACAGTACCAGGACCATATGTAAAGTTATTACCCCATCCATCTCCATAAGAATCATACATAAGAACTGTATAACAGTCATTTGGTAAACAAACAAAAGTATTAGTTGTAGCATCACCTGCAAGTACTGAAACACCAGAAGAATTCACAATATCCCAAGAAACTTCACTAGCATATGTACCACCGCTATAAACAACAGAAACATAGTTATCAGTACAGAAAACACAATCTGAAGGCGTATATTCTGTATTAGCAGCAGGATCATAATTTGCAGCAGTAGGGTCAGTACAACCATAAACAGCACAAGCACCAACATTTCCAGAATTATTTCCTCCTGATGCAATAATAACACCTGAAGCATCAACAATATCCCAAGAATTCTCAGAATCCCATCCATTTGCAGGAGTAAATATAGCATCTGTACAAGCAGTAAGATCAAGACAAAGTGTGAATGATTCAGTACCTCCTGTAATAGTATAGTCTACACCATCAACAGTTAAGATAGATTGAGAACCATCATAATAACCCCATCCATCATTGTATTGATCATAAAGACTTAAAGTTACAGCATCACCAGATAAACAGTTACCAGCACAATCAAAGCCTGTAGCAGCAAAAGTACATGAACCATCATCAACAACAGCTACAGCATCATAGTTACATGCAGTCATATCAGTACATCCAATAGGATCATAAACACAAGAACCATCATCAGTATCAGCAGCTGCATTAAAGTTAGTAGCAGTAGCATCCATACATCCAAGAACTGGACATGCTCCAACATTATAAGTTCCTTCAGCAGTATATACTACACCAGCAACAGTTAATGAAGCACCATCCCAACCATCATTATATGAGTCATTCATAGTTACTGTATAAACAGCAGGTAATGTAATACATGAAGCAAAGCCATTATAACCTGAAGTCATTTCAGCTAATACAGCACCATCACAATCAGTAATTGTAAAACTGTGCTCACCTGAACAACAGTTTCCCGCAGCATAAACTACAGCATCACCAGATATACAGTTACCAGCACAATCAAAGCCTGTTACAGCATAAGTACATGAACCATCATCAGTTGTTGCAGCAGCATCATAATTACAAGCTAAAGCATCCATACAACCAAGAACTCCACAAGCACCTACAAGAGTAGAAGGAGCGTTAGTACCTGAAGCTAATACATTACCTGAAGCATCAATCACACCCCATGAATTCTCAGAAGAGTAACCATCAGTATTAGTATAGATAAAATCAGTACATGCAGAAAGATCTATACATAAATCAAATGAAATAGCAGAAGAACCAGGAGCTCCGAATCCAGAACCCATAGAATAATCTGCACCATCAACTGTCATAGTTTGTCCACCATCACCATATGAATCATAAAGATTCAAAGTAACAGCATCCAAAGTACAAGCAACAGGAGGAGCGTTAGCAGCAATAGTACCAACCATTCCATTATGTGGATCACATTGATAATCATAATTACCAGCTGTAGTGCAAACCCAAACATAAGTATTCCAAGTACTACTTACAGCACCACTGTAAAGAGAGCCATCAGCATTATTTGGAAAAGTTGAAAGATCTCCATTTACATTATGACTACCACTTACAAGTGTGAAAGTAACAGAATCACCAACATCAATAGTTAAAACAGAAGGACTAAATGAAAAATCAGAAACATCAACATCATGATTAGTAGCACTTACAGAACCAGCAAAAAATACCAAGGCAGATGCCATTAAGTAACCTAAGAACTTCCTAGGATTTTTTTTGTCAAAATTTGTTTTCATAATACAAGTTTTTGTTAATAAAAGGGTTAATTATATGTAAAAAGCCACTACATTTTAATGTACTGGCTAAGTTACCGAAATTTATATACGAAAAAAAACACCAAAACATAACAGATGGACTCTGAACCAGTTTAACCTGATAAAAATTGTTTTTAATCATAAATTTTTGTTGTTTTTGTCGTAAAACAAGATTGTAAAAATAGGAAAAAAATATTAAACACACCATTTTATAGCAAAAATATTTGAGTTATTAACATGTTTTTTTTAATAACATTCGCCAATAACTACTTTCATAAACAAATACGGAAAGAAACCATTATTAGTTTCAAAATAAAAAGAATAAAATAGAATTATAAGTAATACATACAACTTAAAGTAGAATAAAATAGTAAGTATTAAATTAGAAAAAATAAACAAAAAATAATTTTTCAATAACATAACACATTATATAACGTATAATTGATTTAGGTAGATTTTGTATATTTGCAAGTTCACAACTCAAAACAAAAAGATGAGAAAAAAATTAATATTGATAATTACGTTCGTTGCTACTAGTTATTTTTTAAATGCGCAAAATTCATTTATAATTAACACTGCTGGTAATACGTTTTCCCCAGACACTTTAACTATTACTGTTGGCGATACTGTAACATGGAATAATACACAAGGATTTCATAATATTAATGCCACATTATCAACCTACCCTAGTAATCCAGAAGGCTTTGGGAATGCTGTTGCTGGGGCTGGATGGTCGTTTCAATGGGTATTTACTATACAGGGTACATACGACTATCAATGCGATCCTCATGCTGGCATAGGAATGACAGGTGTTATTATTGCTAATCCTATAATTAGTATTTGTAATAAAAGTTTAGAACAACATCTTAATGGCTTTAACCCTGACCCACTCTATGCATTTTGGGATTGGGCATACGACACAATATCATTAACAAATACTAGTAATTGTGACCTAAGAATACGTCCGGAATTTCATATTTATCATGATAGCCTAATAATTGGTATTACAGATTTTGATTTAAAATGGTACAATCCATACATAGGCAATTGGCCAGATATCCCTCATAATATTGATGCAAATGGGGTAGTTGTTGGGTTTTGGGGGTTTGGAGGTGACTCTACCGGAACTCAAATAACACAAGGTTCAGCGCAACAAATTATAATCAAAATTCGATTTAGACCTAGCGCTAATTACGGAACATATTCAGCAAACTGGATTACCCAAGAAGTTGATTCCTCTGGAAATATTCTACAAGCAATCACAAATGGAGATTCTACTTCAGTTAATTTAATAGACTGTTCTATTTTTAATATTGATAGTTCTTACAGTACAAACATATCATGTTTCAACGAAAATAATGGCTCTGCAAGTATAGTCTCAATACAAAATGGGAGTAACGATTACTTATATAACTGGAATAATGGCGATACAACAAATTTTACCAATAATCTGCAAGAGGGAAACTATTATTGCATAGTAACTGATAAAAACTGGCAACAATGTAGCGATAGTATTGGATTTACAATCTCAGAACCAGCAGAGCTTAGTTCTACTGCAAACATAATTAATCTTACTTGTTATGGAGATTCAAATGGAGTAGCTACCTTAAATGTTAATGGAGGAACAAGTCCTTATACTGAAACTTGGAACGGAGGATCTCAATACAATCTACAAGCAGGAGATTACTACTATACACTAACAGACTTCAACAGTTGCACCTTTTCTGACTCAGTTCATATTTACCAACCTTCTCAATTAAATTCTAGCATTAGTTCTTTAGATATCACGAATTGCGAATCAAATGATGGAATAATTGACCTAAGTGTGAGCGGAGGAACAGGAACGTACTCATACATATGGAGCAACAATGATACTACTGAAGATCTAGACAACCTTACTTCAGGAACATATTCAGTTACAATTACTGATTTTAATTTTTGCAGTACTACAAATAGTGCTACAATAAATAATTTTAATTCAACGCTAACAACATCTCTAAGTTCTCCCACATACAATGGATATAATATTCAATGTTTTGGAGGCTCTAATGGAAGTATTTTTTCTAATACTAATGGAGGAGTTGGTTCTTTAACTTATAATTGGTCAAATGGACAGAATACATCCATTGACACTAATTTATCTGCAGGACTCTACAGCTTAATTGTTACTGACAGTTTAAATTGCACTGCTTCTGATAGTATTCTACTTTCTGAACCTAATGAATTAACTTCAACTTACACTCAAAGTAATGTGAGCTGTTATGACGTTAATGATGGAAGCGCTATAGTCAACTTCTTTGGTGGAACATCAGGATCTTCTGCTGGAGATACTAATTACATTTTAGGCTGGGCTGGGACGCCACTACCTATTTACTTACCCTACCCGCAAACTGTTTTCAATACAAGTTTATTGCCACCGCCCTACAATGCAATCCCTGCTGGAATATACCCTTATACTGTAACTGATCTAAATGGCTGTATAATATACGATACTATCACAATTATTGAACCAGATAGCCTTTCTATAGCATTAACTGCTCCTGCAATCTGTTGCCCTGGGGGGAATGATGGTATAGCTACAGCTATAGTAAATGGAGGGACAGGTCCTTACTCTTATTTATGGAATGGTGCCACTACACAAGTAGCTACAGGCTTGTCTTCAGGAACCTATTCATGTACAGTAACTGATAGTAATGGATGTGCGATTCAAGACTCTATAACTATTAATGAAAACGCACCTATTACGGCATCTTTTACTTTAAATGATCCTCTTTGTTATGGCGATAATAGCGGATGTATATATACAACTGCAAGTGGAGGCGATGGTAACTATACTTATTTATGGGATGATCCTCTTGCACAAACAACTGCAGATATTTGCAACCTTTCAGCTGGGACATATACTTGTTTAGTTACTGATGGCTGTGGGTGTATACATTCCTTTTCTGTTACTCTTTCAGTACCAGATGAAATTAGCTTAAATGTAAACTCATTAATTGATATTACGATTTATGGAGGAAATGATGGATTCATCTACATTTCACCATATGGAGGAAGTGGACTACTTAATACAAGTTGGACTAGTGACAATGGGTTTACATCAAATAATGAAGATATTACAAATCTTTCAGCTGGATTTTATTATTTAGAAATTACAGATAGTAACTCCTGTACCTATCTTGATACAGTTGAGCTTACTCAGCCATCATCATTATGGATAAATCTTGATTTGGCTACAAATACTTCTTGCTTTGACTCTTGTAACGGAGCATTAAATATTACTGCAAATGGAGGAGACTCCTCATATACATATAATTGGACTGGACCTAATGGCTTCACATCAACTAATAATAATTTAACAAACTTATGCGCTGGAGCATATATTATTATAGTTAATGATGGAATAACAACTATAACGGAAACATTCAATATCATTCAACCCCAATCAATAACATCAAACCTTTTGGTTGATTCTATTATTTGTCATAATGATCTCTCCCAAGTAGAAATCAATGTTTGGGGAGGAACGCAACCGTTCATATATAATTGGTCAAATGGGAGTAATAGCTACATTACAACAGTTCATTCTGGAACTCACTCAATTCATGTTACTGATCAAAATGGCTGCTCTATAAATCAATCTTTCTCACTTACAAATCCTGATTCCATAATTAGCATAACATCATCTACAAATATTAATTGTTTTGGAGGGAATAATGGAAGCATAAGTATCAACATATTAAACGGAGGAATATCACCTTATAATTTTTCTGATGACAATGGACTCAGTTATCAAATATCTAATACTTTTTCCAACCTACTTGCTGGAAATTATTCCTTTTTAATTTCTGACACCAATGGATGTTTAGGCTCTGCTTATGCAGAAGTAATACAGCCCTCAGTCTTAACAAGTACTACAACAGCAATAGATGCAAGCTGTTATGGTTATTGTGATGGTAGTGTTACCGCTAATGCTTTAGGAGGCACTTCTCCCTATTCTTACACTTGGACTAACGGAGCAAGTAACCTCTGTCCAGGATTTTATAATGTAATAGTAAGTGATATAAACGGGTGTATAGGTTCAAATTCTGCAATTGTAAATGAACCTAATCCATTGTTAATTAATATCTCGATAGATGGTAGTAATATTATAGCTACTAGCGGATTTACATCATACCAATGGTATGACAACAATAACAATCCAATAAATGGAGCAACTGATTCGATATTTACCCCATTAGGAATGGGATTTTATTATCTAACGGTAACTGATACTAATGCGTGTTCTGCTGACTCTTACTCTATTGAATATACAATTTCTTCATTTGAAGATTATTCCTCAAGCATAAATATATTCCCAAACCCGACTAATGGAAACATTACAGTTACCTCAGAATATAGCATAAAAACTATTGAACTATATAACACAATCGGTAATGAATTATATTTAGTTAATAATAACGAAAATAAGATTACAGAAACAAAACTAGATTTATCTACTTTTGCAAAAGGAGTTTATTTTATTAAAATCAATATCAATAATCAGATTATTCATCAAAGAATAATACTTCAATAATTTTTCATAATTTGGCACACTGAAAAACAAACAATAAAAAGATGATAAAAAGACTCCTATTTTTAGTTGCATTAGCACTTACTATAAGTATCAATACAGCAGTAGCCTCTACAATTGACACATCATACACTGAAGGGATTACTGCTTTTGGCTGGACACCAATATCAGATGTAGATAAGGTGCTTCAATACGAGAATACCAAAGATATTTCTAAGCGTTCTATCGACCAATCAAAATTAGCTGGCGAACATTATACTTTAGCTGTAGAGCTGATGAAAAATAAAGAGTATACTGCAGCAATTAATGAGTTTAAAAGCGCAATGAAAAGATACAAAAGAGCTAAATTAAGTGATGATGCCTTAAATTATCTCCGAGCAAATATGGCGTTATCCTATTCAAGCACTGGTAATAAAGAAGATCTAGCTCTAAGTAAACGATTTTTAGATTTAATTACTTCAAAGGTATATTCTGACAATAAATGGACATATAATATTGCCATAGCACATCACAGAAACGGCAATGTTAATGAAGCAGCATCCTTACTGAGTTCTATAATAAGAAAAGATGAATTTTATTTTCAGACATATATAACTCTTGAAGATATTTACAGAATTTCAGGTAATGATCAAGATGCTGATAAAGTGATTGAAAGAATGAAAACAGCAGAAGAAAAATTGATTCAACAAAACCAAAAAAAATCATCAGTAGCTAAAGGAGTTAAAAAGAATAAAAATAACAAAAAAGATGTATTTATTCCAACAGGAAAAAAGCCAGATGTAAGTAATCTTAAAATTGTAAAAAAAGATGATCACCTTCAATTTAATAAAATTGATAAGATAGATGAAAGAGGTATGATTCAAATTCAAGAGGGAATTGGAGAGTATAACCTTGGAGTAAAAGCCTTATCTAACAAAGAATACAAAACAGCTCAAACTCATCTTAAAAATACAGAAAAAAGATTAAAAAGAGGAAAGGTAACTGAAGATGGATTAAATTTTGCAAGAGGAAATTTAGCAATTTCTTATTTAGCTACTGGAGAAAAGAGAGGAGTTGGACAAGCAAAGCGTTATTTAAAGTATTTAACTCCAAAACTTTATAAATCCAGAGAATGGACTTACAATATTGCAGTAGCTCAATATGCTTTCTCATCTGAATCAAGAGGTACAACAAAAGAAGAATATTTAAATAAATCTATTAAACTTTTCCAAAAAACAATTAAACAAGATAAGCTATTTTTACCTGCTTATGAAAATTTAATTTATATATATAAAGAGCAGAATGAAGATAAAAAAGCTATAAAAATATCTAATTCACTTAAGAAAGCACGATTAAAATTAATGCATTCATTCAGTAAAGAAGATCAATTAGCTCAGGGTGGTGAAGCTTATATCTTCAGGTTAAATCTAGGAACTTTTGGAGAGTTTAACACTCCAGTAGATTTATTTGAAGAAGAATACTTAATTACTGTACCTATAACAGAACAGAAAACTGCTTATCTTGCTGGAATATTCTACACTCTTGATCAAGCGATAGCCTATCAAGAAACAATGATAAAAGAAGGTTATTCAACTTCTTTTATTGTTGCCTTTAAAGATGGTGAAAAACTAGAGTTTTAGTAATCTTGGAAAGTTGAAAACGGATAGGTTCTTATTCCAA
>Ga0308025_1000968_pt1 | contig 13929 bp, 11 predicted proteins | sample Neamet422_FD_201298 | JGI IMG/M metagenome (GOLD analysis project Ga0308025, IMG submission 201298) | Marine microbial communities from water near the shore, Antarctic Ocean - #422 | ecosystem: Environmental > Aquatic > Marine > Unclassified | place: Southern Ocean | collected 2014-10-03
GTGAAAATGCAACGAAACAAATGACTATTGGTGGTGGTTCTTCAGAATTAAAAGCGGCAATCGAAATATCACCTCTTGACGGTTTGCGTAAACAATTTAAAAATGCAACCATAATACATTCTTTAGGATACACTTCGAATGCTGACAAAGAAAAAAGTAATGAAGACTTAAAAAAAGAAGCTTTATCTGTAGCAGAAAAAGCAGATGTTGTTTTGTTTTTTGGTGGCTTAAATAAAAACAACTCTCAAGATAGCGAAGGTGCAGACAGACAACAGTATCGTCTTCCATATAATCAAGATGATTTAATCGAAGAGATTACCAAGGTTAACAAAAATATAGCCGTTGTTTTAATTAGTGGAAATGCGGTAAGTATGCCCTGGCGTTCTAAAGTGAAATCAATTATGCAATCGTGGTACCTTGGCAGCGAAGCTGGACATGCTTTGGCTTCAGTTTTAAGTGGAGATGTAAATCCTTCGGGGAAACTTCCTTTTTCATTTCCTAAAAAACTATCTGATAATGCTGCCCATTTTTATGGCGAATTATCATACCCTGGAGATGGCACAACACAATATTACAAAGAAGATATTTTAGTAGGATATCGTTGGCACGATACAAAAAAGATAATCCCTCAGTTTGCATTTGGGCATGGACTTTCTTATACTTCATTTAAACTATCTGATATTATAACTGATAAAAAATTATACACTTCAAGCGATACCGTTAAAGTGAGTTGTATCATAACAAATATTGGTAATGTTACCGGTGCAGAAGTTGTACAAGTTTATTTAGGGAAAGTAAATTCTAAAGTAAAAAGAGCTGTTAAGGAACTAAAAGGGTTTAAAAAAGTAACGCTTTTAAAAGGTGATTCTAAAAAAGTAGATATTTCTATTGAAGTCGATAAACTCGCTTTTTATGATGAGACTATCTCTAATTGGAATGTTGAAAAGGGAGATTATATAATATACATAGGAAATGCATCTGATAATGTTTCAAAAGAAATTAGAATAACAGTGCTATAAGGTTATTTCTTAATAACCTTATAGCTGTTAGTTTTATTTGATATGCTATCAATAGTTTTAATAAAGTAAATACCAGTAGGTAAATTACTCATATTTATGATTTTCGATTGGGTTTTAATAACAGACTGCCCAAGAAAATTAATAACAGTTGTATTTAAGTCACCTTCATATTTAATATTTAACGTAGAAGTTACTGGATTGGGAAATATTGAAATTTCAAAATATTCAGCAACAGGATTAATACTTAAAGTGGTTGTAGAAGCCGAAGCTGTAACCGATTTTAAGTTTATGGGACTGTTAAATGTATAAGTAACTTGATGATCCTCTGAATCTTCATCAGTGTAATTATTCCACAAATCTGTATCACTTTTCACTTGCAATACGGTATCGTCATGTGTTACGTTTCCCATATCAACATCGTCATAATAATAAATAATTTTTCCTGTAAAATCGTTAAGAGCTGAAGTAAAATTAAACACTCTTGCCATACTTTCGCTGGGAGCAGAACCTAAAGCTTCTAAAGACCTAGTCGCTGTATTATCAGCAGTAATTACATAGTCGATATTAGGTGTTAATTTCATCCCTTTTAAATTAAGCGACGCATGGGCTTTAACAATAATTTGTCCGCCATTTTCTAATTGAATAATTTTAGGCTCGGTATTATCGCTACCATTTCCCGGTGGATTTCCAGAACTTCCAGCGTCTCCACTTCCGGGGTTTGAAGCATTTAATTGATTAACCACATCCATTGAATCTCCAAGTTCATAAAAATCCACAGTAATAAAATTCGGAAACTTATTTTTTGATTGTTGGCATTGGGTAACATGATCTATAAAGTATGGATTTGAGTTTACCACTAACGCATCTGAGCTACTCCCCGTGCCTGTTCCAGAAGTTACAAAGTGGTTAAAAATAAACAAATTGTTTGACGGGTTTCCTCTATTATAATCACAATTAATGCTTCCGTAACTATTCTCTACAGCAAAATCCCAAACATAATGATACCAACCTTGACTTGATGAAGCATCATTTTTATCAGATAAAACTACTAATCGTTTGTTAGTGTCAATCATGGTTTGCAATGTTGGCCAAGGCAAAAAAGCATTTTGAGTGTGCAAGTAGTTACCTAAGCCGGCTTGATTCATATCATTTTCAATGGCATTTGCAGTCGTATAACATTCTAAAATAATAGTAACTATTTCATTTGGGTTATTATCTAAAAAAAACTTGATATTGTTTAAATAGGTTGATAATAGTTCTGAGCCTAAAAACGAAAAACCATGATACACAACCGATGTTCCATTATCATCATAAACATCAATCATTAATCCACGCACACCAGCATTAAGTTGTGTTTCAATGTTGGTGCTGTGATTTGGGAAGGAAAAACCGTCTTGTCCCGAATTAAAAGCATTATGTGTGGTTAAGTATGCTACTTCATCATATCTTTTGTTACATGAATCTGAAGCACCATTACATTGACTAAAGCTATTTGTTGTTAAAAAAAAGCACAAAATGGATCCTATAAAATAGGATAAGTATTTAGACATTTAGAATGATTTTTTTTTACTTAATTCAGTGAATAATTTGATCGGTTTCATAACTATTTATTGTTTAATAACTTTATAGCTATTTGTTTTACTGAGTGCTTTATCTATGATTTTAATAATGTATACACCTGACGGCATTACACTCATGTCAATAGATTTTGAATTGGTCGATAAAACTTTTCTACCTAAAAAATCATATACTTTAACTTCAAGATTACCTTGGTATTGAATTTGAAGTATTGAATTTACAGGATTAGGGTAAAAGGAAATCTTCATTTCTTCAGTAAGACTTTCAATACTTAAAGTTGTAGCCGTAGCAGAAGCAGTAATCGATTTTAGTTTGATCGGACTCGTAAAAGTGTAAGTTACTTTGTTGTTGTTTGAATCTTCATCGGCATAAGATGTCCACGTATCTACATCATTTTTAACCTGTAACACAACATCATCATGCGTGATGTCTCCCATATCTCCATCATCATAATAGTACGTAATTTTACCTGTGAAATCGGCAGTAGCAGAAGCAAAATTATAGACCCTTGCCATACTTTCATTTGGAGCAGAACCCAAAGTAGTTAAAGATCTTGTTGCTGTATTATTCGCTACAAGCGTAAAATCAGTGTTTGGTCTTAAAACCATGCCTTTTAAATTAAGAGACCCATTCGCTTTTATTATAATTTGTCCGCCATTTTCTAATTGAATAATTTTAGGATCGGTATTATCGCTTCCATTTCCTGGAGGATTACCACCATCTGGAGGGTTACCATTGTCTGATAAATCTTGAATCGGAAAATTACTGAAATTCACTAGTTCTAAACTATTGTCATTGGTAATATTAAGCGAACTGTTGGCTAATTTTCCAATAAATGAAATCGTTGAAGTTCTCCCAAATCCAGGATAAGTAGAAAGTGTAAATATAATTTTGTTTCCTGAAATTTGTACATTAGTAATGGATGCAGTACCCACATTACTCATTGTATAATCCTGTTGAATATTAGCTAGACTTGTAGCGTTTAATTGTAGCGGCATATTAGTTTCAATCTCTAAAGAACTTGGGCTCATTAGTTTCGCAGATAATATCATTGGTGCATCAATAGTTTGTGTTGGAGCTTCATTATAAATATCTCGTTTTACAAGTGGATAAATTCTTGTTGCAAATTTTTCATAACCATTAGCATAAGGGTAATGACAATCATCATTATGTAAAGTCATACCCGTTGTTGGCATAATAGAAATCGTTGCATCATTTACAGCTAATAAACGCTGACCTTCTTTTATTTTTAAACGCCCTACTGATGTAGTTCCACAATTGCAATCTCTAGTTTGAAACATATAAAAATGTTGAATATTTGGGTAATCGTTTAACCAAGCAGCTTTTAATGTATTAAAGTAATTGATGTAAGCATCAGTATTCATTCCACTATTGAATGAGTTTGCTTCACCTTGTGACCATAATATGGCACGTACATTATTTTTTAACCCTGTTTTATTTAAACGATAATACATACGACCATAGTTTGAAGATGTCGATGTTGTGTAATTTCCTGGAGCTTGAAAAAACTCAATAGGTTGGCCACCATGAGCGCCATTAAAAATAGCTATAGGAATTTGTAAATCATCCATAAGCATTCGTGCTAATTTTAATCCCCATTGCCCTGTATTTCCATTAGTTTCTTTATGTCCGTCACCTTGAGCAATATACCAATTATCGTTATTTTGTAAATTGCTGCCATTTTCTGTACCGTTTGCATAAACTCTAATAAAAGAACTTTGACTACCATTTGCACTACCATTTCTAGAATTTGCTTCTGCATTAGATTGCCCTTGTACAATAAACACATCGCCAGCAACAATATCGTTTATCGTTCTAATTAAGGTAGAACTACCTGCAGTAATACCGTTAATTTTTATAATGTAATTTTTTAATTCGGCAGCAATGGTTACAGCAATATTAAAGGATGCAGTATTTCCACTAAAACTTAAATTTTGTGAGGCAGTATCATACGCTGCTCCTTCTCGAAGTACTTCAATTTGGATAGCGTCATAAGAAACTCCAGAACTGTTAACGTTTCCAGAAACAGTCACAGTTCCTAAATTAGTGTTTAGGTCTCTGGCAACTAATTGTTTGTTAATAGGTGCATTGGTAAACGTGACTTGTCCGAAAGAAAACATACATACGTTTAAGAATAGAATGGTCAATAAATTTTTCATTTGTGTTTGTTTTATGTTTACCCAATAAAAGATTTTTTATAGAGGCAACCTTATATCTTAAATGATAAAATTGAGGTGATTTATAATTTATTTGAAATAAAGAACCCCACCAAATAAGGAGGTAGGGCTCTTTTATTTAAGATTAAAACTTGATTAGATTAGTTTTTCTTAATCAGTTTTTTTAGTTCATTAATTTCTACTTGTTGTTCTTTAATCGCATTAATTAACACAGGAATTAAACCTTGGTAATTTACAGAAAGTGTTCCTTCTGCATTGTTTGCTTCTTTCACTAATTCAGGATATACTGCCTGAACATCTTGAGCTAATAAACCAATTTTCTGCTTTGAAGTATCTTTTTTCATTACATAACTCTTACCATCAATTTGCATAAGTTTTGCTAGAGTACTTCCTAGAGATATAATGTTTGCTTTCAAACGCATATCAGAATTTACAGTTACATCACCAGCAAATACAGCAGAACCATCAGTGTTTACCACAAATGCATCTGATTGATTTCCTGCATCAGCACCATTACCAACAACAAATGCTGCATCGGTTGTTGCGTTGTTTTTACCTATAGCAACAGTTCCTTGTCCTAAAGCTTGAGTTCCTAAACCAAAAGCAACAGATCCTTCACCAGAAGCAGTATTACCATTACCTGAAGTAAAAGAAAATGCTCCAGAAGCAGTACTACCATGTCCCATAGCTACTGCACCATTACCACTCGCTACAGATCTCCATCCAAAAGCAACTTGACCAACATTACCGCCATCTATACCGTTAAATGGACCATCTCCCATTCGATCACCTTCTTGTCCTGCTATCGTTACAAAACCAAAAGCAACAGAACCAAGACTATGAGCTCTCGTATAATTACCAGCAGCAAAAGAAGCTCTAGCTATCGCGCCAAAACCTCCATTATCCATTCTTCCTACATCTCCTCCAAATGATGCTGCTGCATCATTTGGCGTTTTTTCTGAAATAGTCAAATCAACAGACCAATCACCAATATTTCCAAAAGCTCCATTAGAATTTCCATTACCATCTCTTGAGGCTCCTGCATTAACTCTATAGAGTTTTCCTGATTGTGTATCTCCATTTCCATTTTCTACATGTGCAGTGGCAAACTTTGTTGCTGTTTGCGCTTGTGCATTATTAAAAGTAAAAGCAAAAATTGTTATTAATATTAGAGTAAAATTTTTCATTTTTTAATTATTTTAAAATTGTTAGAATTCTTTTTATTTGTTTTAATTTTTAAAATGTAGAGACCTTTAGCGAATGAAGAAAAATCAATAGTTTTTTGATTAGTTTTCAATACTTCTTGCCCTAATTGATTAAATAGAGTTGCTTCAATAGCATCTTTATGTACAATATGTACTTCATTTACTACGGGATTAGGATAAACCTTAACCAATAGTTTGTCTGAAACAGGACTTACTACTAGAGTCGCAGTAGAAGAAGAAGCCGTTATCTGCGTAAAATTAATAGCACTATCAATTGCGCTAGTTACCATATTATCCGTTCCATCTATGTCAGGATAATTTGTCCATACACCATCTTGATTAATCTCTAATACAGCATCATTATCAAGAATACCATTTTCATCAGCATCTTCATAATTGAATACGATAGTGCCTTGAAAAGCTGTTACAGGATTTGCAAGTGTGTATACACGATCCATACTTTCATTAGATCCAACTACTATTGCAGTAGCAGATTTAGTAAGTGTGTTTTCGGTAAAGTCATAACTCCCAGAAGGCGTGAGTACTAAACCGTTAACATTTAAGCTTGCTCCTTCAGCAACTTGAATCTTAGCACTGGGAGATATTGTAATCTCTTGAGCTGTCATAAAAGAACTGTAAGCTAAACTTAAGGAAATAAAAAATAATGTTTTTTTCATAAACTACGAGTTTTAGTTAATTATAATTGATTTTCCATTGAAAGTACGTTAACATGATTAATATTTTAATTAATAAGGAATTAATAAGGAATTAATTTTAAAAATAATTTATTAATCCACCATAATTCACAGAACAAAAGAGCAACAGTATATTCTTTAAAATTGGCATTGTACTTCCTTTCTATATTCTTCTCAATTGTAATCTTATTGAATCATTTACACAGGTTTAAAATAAAATAAAAAAGATATGAATAAACAAAAATTTAATTCTTTGTCAAGCCAAAATTATATAGATGAAACCATGTTTATAAAATAATATTAGGATAATTTCTAAATCTTAAAACAGTAAATTAGAAAAAAAAAAACGATAACCAAATAACAACTTCAATATGCTATACAATAGTATTCTGCTTTTGAAAAGTAATATGAACAACACTTAATTAAATTATGAAGTACATCTTATCATCCATTATAATTATTTCTTCTTTCTACGCTATTGATATTTGTGCTCAAGCTCCAGTAAGTAATGTGCCAGAATACCTTAATACATCTTTAGATTTTAAAAAACGTACTTTAGATTTAGTAAAGCAAATGTCTTTGAAAGAGAAGATCTCACAGCTTGGAAATAATGCACCTGCTATTACGCGCTTAGGTATATTGCAATATAATTGGTGGAACGAATCTTTACATGGTGTTGCTAGGGCAGGAACCGCTACTGTTTTTCCACAAGCAATTGGTATGGCTGCTTCATTTGATACGAATATGATGAAACAAGTAGCCGACATTATTAGCGATGAAGCTCGTGCAAAACATCATGAAGCACTTCGAAATAAAGACTACGGAATGTATAGGGGTTTAACTTTTTGGTCCCCTAATATTAATATTTTTAGAGATCCTCGCTGGGGACGCGGACATGAAACTTACGGGGAAGACCCTTACCTTACAGGGCAAATGGGAATACAGTTTGTAAAAGGTTTACAAGGTGATGACCCTAAATATTTAAAGGTAATTGCTACTGCAAAACATTTTGCAGTTCATAACGGTCCTGAATCTGAAAGACATACATTTAATGTAGTGCCAAATTCACGTGATTTATGGGAAACTTATCTACCTGCTTTTAAAGATTTAATTGTAGATGCAAAAGCATATTCAGTTATGGGCGCTTATAATCGTGTTGATGGTGAATCTGCTAGTGCTAGTTGGTTATTGCTGGAAGATATACTGCGTAACAAATGGGGATTTGAAGGATATGTGGTTTCCGACTGTGGCGCTATTAACGACATTCATGCAAATCATAAAATTGTAAATAAACCAGAAGAATCGGCAGCTTTAGGAATCAGAAAAGGTTGTGATCTTAATTGTGGAAGTGTATATCAAGAAACGCTGAAAAGAGCAGTTGAACTAGGTCTGATTGATGAAGGAGAAATTGATCGATCTGTTTACAGATTAATGTTAGCAAGAATGAAGCTTGGAATGTTTGACCCTCCCAAAAATGTACCCTATGCACAAATTCCATTTAATTTGAATGATCGCAAAGCTCATGATGATATGGCGTTGAAAATGGCCCAAAAATCGATGACACTTTTGAAAAATGACAGAATCTTGCCATTAAACAAAAAGAAAATTAGACGTATTGCGATTGTAGGACCTAATGCAGATAATCTTGAAGCATTACGTGCAAATTACTATGGAGAAGCATCTCATCCGGTTACTGTAATTGAGGGTATAAAAAAAGCACTAGGCAAAAAAATTGATATAACATACTCCAAAGGCATACCATTGGTAAAGCAGGGAGAAGAAAAAGAGAATGACTCTATTTTTGTGTTATCAAAAGCAACTTTATTTGATGTTAAAAAAGCTGATGTAGCAATATTTGTTGGCGGTTTGGATGCCACTTGGGAAGGTGAAGAAATGCAAGGAAGGGAAAATGTTGATGGTTTTTATGGAGGGGATCGCACAAAAATAGAATTACCAAAAATTCAGCAAGATGCAATAAGAGCCATGATAAAAACAGGAACCCCTGTAGTGTTTGTTTTGATGGCAGGAAGTGCTATTTCATTTGATGGTTTGGATAAAGAATTAAAAGCAATTCTGATGAGCTGGTATCCTGGGCAAAGAGGTGGTGATGCTATTGCTGACGTATTGTTTGGGGATTACAACCCTGCGGGGAGATTACCGGTTACATTCTATTCAGCAACAACTGAGTTGCCAGATTTTAAAGATTACAATATGCGAGCAGGTAAAGGTTTTACATATCGATATTACCAAGGTGAAGCGCTCTATCCATTTGGGCATGGTTTAAGTTACACCTCTTTTAAGTATTCAAATCTTAAGATAGATACATCTAAAGTTGGTACAAAAGATGAGTTTACTGTTTCAGTTACTATTAAAAATAGAGGTGAATTTGATGGTGATGAGGTTGTTCAGCTTTATGTGAAAGATGTCAAGTCAGAAATATGGATGCCAATAAAACAACTTAGAAAATTTGAACGTATTACTTTAAAAAAAGGTGAAGAAAAAACGGTTATATTTAAATTAAAAGTAAATAAAGATTTAATATACTATAATTCGACATATCGTAAATATATGGTTGAACCTGGAGATTTTGAAATTCAGATAGGAGCATCAAGTAAAGATATTCGATTGAAAGGATTGATCAATGTTAATTGAAAACCAGAAAACTGAGAATACATTTTTAATTACATTTAAGGAGTTTTCTAATGATGGATAGCTTTTAAGGAATCGTGTATTTTTATACGTTTCTTTAGTTAATGAAATATGTTAGTAGATAAAATTGAGATTTTACGAAAAAAAATAACTCAAAGTACATATAAAAAAAGAATGGGATGAATTTTCTAAAAAAAGGCTTAATCGACAAAAATTAGGCTGTAAAATGTAAAGAGATTATACTGTTCAAAACAGCTTACTAAAATATTTTAACCATATACTATTTTGATTCTCAAATAATCCCATAGGAGTTCATCAAAAAATAGTCCTAATTGAGTCCTACACTTCTTTTTCACTACTAAATAATGATGTTTTGATAAGTTTTACATCAATCCCTTCTTCAACTTTACTAATCTTCCTATTTAACGAACCTTTCTCCTGGAACTTTTTTATAGTAGCATTCCAAATTATAGAACTCTCCCTTATCGGGAAAAGCAAAACAATTTTTTCCTTTTTAGATAAAATTTAGAACAATTATCATATCAAAAAAAAACTAAAAACAGTGTAAAAAGGTGTTCTACACTCTTTTCAGTTGTTCTACACTTTATTACACTGTTTTTCAGTTTTTTTTTCTTTAAAAAATGAAAATCTACTTATTTATTTTCTAAAATAATTAATTATCTTAGAAAATAACATTTAAAAAAACACGTATGGAATGAACACTAGAATAAATTAGTGTTTATGAAATGACTGATATTTAAAATTTTGAGGAATTTATTCAACTCTCAGAAATCTTATAACTCAGCCTTTAAGGTCTAAAAGTAGCTAGAAATAAATCTTAGATTTTTTTATAACAATCCTTAAGGTCAATTATAAAGTTAGCAGCTATTATTTAGGCATTCTCCTCTGGAAGTTGCTCTTTAGGGTTTTCTTGCTGATGGTTCGCAATTACATATGTTGCAAATAAGAGAGCCAAAAGAGCAACCCCTCCAATCATTAAGTATTTTAAGTGTTGGGTATCCGCTGGTTTAGGAAGGTCTTTGTTTTTTGCCAACCAACTTGGCAACGTGTCTACGGGCATTGGTGAAACCATAATATATATATTTAATTATTTAACTTTTTTGAATTTATTTTGATATCTCTACTCTCTTTATGCCATTCAATACATCCATTTGGTATTTGTAATCATACAAACAATAGTAATCCCTCCCATTTCTCTCTTCTTTCCCTATTTGATAGGCAATATCAAAACCATCTGCCTTTAATACATCATAATAGCACATTACGCTCTTTGTGTTGGATTCATTTCTGCCTGCCTTGTAATGTTTTTCCAGAATCCTGTTATTCAATCTTAAAATCTTTTCAATTTCTACTATATTTTTGTTTTTAACTTTACGCTTTGCCTGATTATAATCAAAATCATAATGTGTTTTATCTATATATCGTTGGTCTTTTCGTTTTGGTTGAAACACATGTCCGCATCCACATTTACATGCTATTGGTCGTATCGGACTCGGTAGTCGTTCTTCTCTGTTTAAATCTAAAATATGATTTTCTATTTCCTTACTCATCTTAGTACTTATTTTCTTTGCTGTTAATTATAACACCATGTGGCATAATATATGCAAATATACTTGTTTTTGTTTATATGTGGCTTTTTTTTAATATATTTGTCATATAAAACAATTAAGATGACGGAAACAGAAATCATAAACTTAGGAGATATCGTCTATAAGCAGCAGGATATTAGTCCCGCGCAATTGGGTATTACCTCTAGAAAAATCAACTACTGGTTGGATAATAACGTAGTACCCTTCGTAGAAAAGGAGCAGCTCTCTAATAAGCTAGCAAAAGAAAGAACCAAAACGAAATGGATTCGTTTAGATCTGTCTCAAGCGGTCTGGGTATGTATTATAGACACACTATCATCCTATGGGGTTTCTATTGAAAGTATCGCAAAACTTGCAGCGTCTATTTGGCAAAACCCAAGAGAAGAGAAATATGCAGACAAGGTGTTGAAGGAACATATAAAACATAATAAAAATCAATTATCGGAAGAGCAAATCAACGGTTTAAAGAATAATTTAAATGACGAGCTATTAATGGAAAATGACATACGAACTACTATCAATCCATTTACAGATATGATTAAGTCGGCATTATTAAGAGAATCTCTTCCACATACAATGCTTTATGTTTCTGCAACAAATGATTTTGATTTTCTTACAGGAGATACTGAATTAATCTTAAAACTAAGTAGCGTCTATCTTCAACACCCAATGATTTCTATCCCCATAGTACCGATCCTAGCCAAGGTATTGGCAGTCGATTTTGGAAATGAGAAAAAAGAGCTTCCTTATCTCACCAATATTGAAAATCAGATACGAGATATCGTCGTTTTTAAAAGACCTAAAGCAATCGAAATAGCTTTTGAAGACGAGCGCATTACCCCCATTACAATTACTGAACAGCATAAAAACAGAGAACAACTTGCGAGATATATCTTAGAGCATAAAATCGCCAAAGGGTCTAAACTTTTAATCGATATCAGGTCTCAAGACAACTATAAACTAACTTTAATCAAATCAATATGAACCTTTTTGTAGCACAAATTCGGTCCCTGCAGATTCAGCCCGGTTTAATTCCAATCCGAGATGGACCAAAAATCAAATCTGGAAGTAGAGGGCTTCAAACCATCAACACAACGCAACAATAATTTACACTCATTTAATGCTAATGATGATCGAACAAGACAGAGACGTCAACGCGTAAAAGAGCAGCTGAAAAATAGTTGTGAGCCAAATCAAAACGTTGATGATTTGCTAACTTCATTAGAATGCTACTGTTTATTAATACTGCAATCCTTAAAATAATTTGACCATGAATACGCTTCAAGAATTTAAAAAATTTAGCCCTGACCAAAAATCAATAGGACATAACAAAAACGCAATCATATATACCCGTGTTTCAACCAAAGAACAAGCAGACACCAATACGAGTCTTGAAACGCAAAAGAAGTATTGTGAAAATTATGCGAAAGCAAATGGTTTTAATGTTGTGGGCTACTTTGGAGGGACACATGAGTCTGCAAAAAGCGATGATCGAAAAGAGTTTAAACGAATGTTAAAACATGTTCGCCAAAGTAGTTCTATTGGGTATATTATTGTCTACTCATATGACCGTTTTTCTAGAACAGGTGCAAGTGCAGCACAAATTTCACAAGAATTATTTCAGCAGGGAATTCAAGTCAAAGCAGTAACTCAGGAAGTGGACACCTCCTCTGCTTCTGGAAAATTTCAGCAAAACTTATTCTTTATGTTTAGTCAGTTTGACAATGAACTTAGAAAAGATAAAACCATAACTGCTATGAGTGACCTTTTGCGCAAAGGGTACTGGCTATGGTCACCTCCTTTAGGGTATGTAAACAAAAAGAAATATCACAGAGCGGTAGATTGGGAAATTATCATTGACAAAACAGGAAATCAACTAAAAAAAGCATTTAAATGGAAAGCACAAAATGCATATTCAAATGTTGAAATTGTAAAAAAGTTACAAATAGCTGGTGTAAAAATCAATGAAAAACGTCTTTCTGCAATGTTTAAAAACCCTTTTTATTGTGGGGTTCTGGTCACTAAAATGCTACCTGGAGAAATTATAATAGGGAAACATAAACCGATTGTATCTAAAGAAGATTTTTTAGATATTAATTCAACCTCTTCAACACATCCTAAAGAGCATAAAACGGATAATGTAAATTTGCCTTTAAAGCAGTTTATTTATTGTAATACTTGCCATACTCCACTCACAGGATATTTAGTGAAACAAAAGGGGCTTTACTATTACAAATGCAGAACCAAAGGGTGTTCTTGTAATAAATCTGCGAAACAATTGCATAACGAGTTTACAAAAACTCTTGGTGGCTTTAAAGTCGATTCTAAATACAACGCGGTTATAAAAGAGGTCATGCTCTATACCTACGATAATGTAACCAAAGAAATAAGAGTGCAAGAGGCTCAAGTTAAAAAACAATTAACCGTCCTTCATTCAAAAATAGAAACTATTGAAGAACGTTTTGCTATTGGAGAAATTGACAGTACGCTCTATCAGAAGTACAAGTCTAAATACATCGTTGAACAAACAGAAATAGAATCAAATTTTAGTGATGCATCCATATCGAGTTCGAACCTACATACAGCAATTGATTTGGCTTTAAAAATGTCATCAAACATCACTGATTTATGGACTTCCGGGGACTTAAAGCAAAAAAAGAAAATTCAAAAGCTGGTATTTCCATCCGGAATAGGTTATGACAAACAAAATGACAAAGTTCGAACCAATAGAGTGAATGCTTTATTCTCTTCAATCCCTTTAATATCAAGAGGTATAGAAGAATTAAAAAACGGAGAACCGATTCCAATGAATCAATTCTCCGTTAGTGTGAGCCCTGAAGGATTCGAACCTTCGACCGCCTCCTTAGAAGGGAGGTGCTCTATCCAGCTGAGCTAAGAGCCCGTAATTTTATAGTTGCTACGCACAACTGTGTCGGGGTGGCAGGATTCGAACCTGCGACCTCCTCGTCCCAAAC
>Ga0308025_1000987_pt1 | contig 13751 bp, 25 predicted proteins | sample Neamet422_FD_201298 | JGI IMG/M metagenome (GOLD analysis project Ga0308025, IMG submission 201298) | Marine microbial communities from water near the shore, Antarctic Ocean - #422 | ecosystem: Environmental > Aquatic > Marine > Unclassified | place: Southern Ocean | collected 2014-10-03
CAATGATGTTAGGATATAATGAGTTTAAATCAAACGATGTTACCCATTCATGCATTCCAACCTGAGGAGCTTTAACATAGCCACCCGGATAATCTGCTTTAAACTTATCACCATTAGGAGGAACTACTATGCCACGATCACTTAGATCACGATATAAGATAGCATCCCATATAGCTGTAGTACCAAGAGTATCAGAGTAGTTAACACCACCACGATATGCCATGGTCATTGCCAATGTGATTAAGCCCATTTTGTCTTCAAGGCGATCAATCAGTTCAACGTCTTTGATGTTGTAATCAATAAACTTTTGGAAGTCATTCTTATACAATGAATGCAAGTCAGTGTATTCATCGTAAGAAAGCTTTCTTTCACCGAGTACCACATGAGCAATATGATCGAGCTTATATGATTCTTGAGGACCATAAGAGTGACCAAACTTTTTGAATAGTTCCATGTAATCTAGCTGAGCAATGCCAGTCAATTCGTATGACTGTTGATCACGACCCATTGTAGTTACCCTACGCTCGTTAATCAAACCCCATGGAGACATGCGCTTAGCAGTATCAATTCCAAAGAGTCTTGCAAGACGATTGACGAGATATGTTATATCAAAGAAACGTACGTTCCAACCAGTAACAACATCAGGGCAATGGATAGGAGAAGACCAATGGCTAAGGAACTTTGTTAAGAGTTCAGCTTCGTCTTTGCAGTGTTCATATTGGACTATATGCGATTGCATAATAGATTTAGATACATCATAAGGGTGCGATGCCCAAACATAATAGATGTCATCTTTGTTGTTTTTCATACAGATAGCAGTGACTTCTTTCTCTGCGAGTTCAGGTTCTGGAAAGCCATCGTCTGAAGCAGTTTCAATATCAATAGATGTTACGTTAACCGCATCTCTATCAAATTCAATCTTACCTGGAAACTTTTCTTGTAGGTATTGCACGACATAGTTCTTATTGCCATACAACTCTTTAGAGCCGATAGTACCATAAGTCTGTTCGTGAAGTTTAACGTCTGCCATTTTAGCAAAGTTAATAGGACTGACGTGTTCACCATCTAAGGAATAGTCAGTGCCATTGTGATCTAGTTGATATAAGGTAGGACTGAATTTAACACGAGTTTCATGTCTGTGACCTTTCTTATATCCACGATATAGTAAACTGTTGCCGTATCGTGCTACGTTTGTGTAGAATTCCATAAGCTTTTCTCCAAATTGATATGTATATTATAACACAGTTTATTGGAAATGTACACCTATTTCTTCATCTATTTCAGCTTCATCTGATTTCTGATAAACCAAAGCAACGACACGTTCGTATTGATCTACGACTTCCGGATCAGCTGGACCATAGAATATTACGTTATCAGTATGAACTGATATATCCATGATTGGACGTTGTAAGAATTCTGGCCATGGCATTGTTACCAATTGGCCATCAACGATTTCTGCAGATAACGGTTGTATCAACAGTAGTTTGAAGTTAGTGACGTCAGAGACCTGACTAAGAATAGTTTCACCAGAGGTGAGTTTTGTTGCGTATAGCATATATGCTCCATAATTAAAAGTGAGAGGCTTTGCAGCCTCTCGAGTTAGCATTCAACTTAATGATCTTTACAATAGAAATGGTTCAAAGACTTGTGACGCATTTCTTCTGAACGTAGCAACAGTTTTTGTCTACGTTCGAGATCGGCTAGAGATACTGACCTGCTCAAGTAAGCTTCTTCAGGAGACATTTGCCAGATCTTAACTTTATTAGACCACCAAACTTTAAGATTTTTAAACATTCTTATTGCCCTCTCTTCTGATAGAATTCATCATAGGCGGTAGTATTCATTTCGAATAGTAACGAACTATAAGTGTGATACGGATATTCTTTAAGCATGTATTCAGCAATAACTGCATTAGCCGATAGTTGGCGTGAGAGTATTAATGAATCATGGCGTTTCTTTAAGAATTTCTTAATAACACTAAGAAAAGGTACAATAGTAAAGCTAAATATTTTCGTTGAGTAGTTGACTGTTTGGGACATTTTTGGATTCCTCGTTAGTTCCAATGTTAATTTTACGAGGACGCTGATCTTCAGGGATAATAACCTTCAATGCAATTGCAAGGATACCATCAACGATGTCTGCTCCGTGCACATGCACGTGTTCCGACAGCCGAAAAGTGCGTTTGAACTTCTTCGTAGAAATACCACGATGAACGTATTCACGACCTTTCTTTACATGCTCTCCTGTAATAGTGAGAGTCCTTTCATCAAGTTCAATATCAATACCTTCTTTACTGAATCCTGCAACCGCTAATTCGATTAGATAGTCGTCTGGTCCAGTGATAATGATATTATGTGGTGGGTAGTGATCATGGGCATGCTTAGTAACATGTTCCAATTCTTTAAAAAGATGATCGAACCCAATAAACGCTGATGATGGATATAAGTTTTGCGAAGGGTTAATTCTTCTAATGCCTGTCATTGTATTCTCCTTTTTCAAGCAAGATAGTATTTATAGGAACCAAGCTAGCCTTGCATTCCGATGTTATTTATATATTATTTAGAGGCCGATTGATCTTTAATCCACTTAATTGCGATTCTATTTTCAGGCTTCTTTTTAGACCATTTCATCATCCAGGTGTAAGCACGCAGTGTTGCTCCTTCGATGTTAGAACCATTAGAGTTATCTACTATAACCATTCTTTGTCTAAATAGGTTTTGAAATTTACCGATATTGTTTTGCACACCTTGCCACATCTTCTCAACATCTTTATCTGCTAAAGAACGCTTTCTTAATTTGTTGCGTTCTAATGCAGTATCTAGATCTGCGTTGACAAAGATCATAGCTACAGCGTATCCTATGTTTCTTAAGTCATTGACTTGACCGGCAATCTTATTATAGTCTTTGCCAGTACCATCTATAACAATACCGTTTCTACCTTCAAGGGCTCTATACATTTGTTTACCTGTAATAGCTTTTGCACTTGCCCTTGCGATTTGCCCGGTAGGCGACATGATATTATCAGGTGTTGCTTCAAGACCAGCTTTAGCTAACGCTTTCTCAAACGCTATGTCTGAGTTGATAAGCTTAAACCCAAGAGGTTGTAAAGCAGTCTTACCTACAACGAAAGACTTTCCAGAGCCTGGTCCACCAGCTAAAATTATAGCTTTAAATATTGCAGGATCATTGACACCCTCGTCTAGAAATTCCTGAAAAGCTTTCATCCGTATGTACCCTTGATTTGTGTTTATACATCTATTTATTAAAGAATGATCTTTGATGCTGGAGCAAGAATCTTAGAGAACATCGTTTGATATTGCTTCCTAAGTGAGTCAACAGGATCAACAATAAACATAATAGACTGTTCTTTTACATCCATGCCATCTTCATTTTGATAGGCAGTAGAATAACCCATGAATGGTGCAAGGCCAAGAGAGTTAGCTTCAGTTGGTATTAATATAGCAACATCAGTTAAATTGTATTTTGCTGTAATTGTGTCAGAAGTTACTGTACATAAGAGTTCTTCACCTGTGACAAGACGAACGATTTTAATTTCGTTTTGTAGTTTCATGCTTAATTTATCCTGTAATTATATTGTAAATTTCTTTCCAGTTCTGTACACGCTTTGCATCACCAGTATAGTCGGCGTTGAAAGAGTGAGAGATCAAGAGACTGTGTAAACCAAGAGCAACACCAAGGTCTGCATTCTGTGGCTTATCTTCTACCCAATACATATCACTACCGCGATATTGTTCTAGGGCTTCGTCTTTGTCTGCACCAGTGTCTAAACACACCAGCTCTTCAAAGATAGTAGGGCCGAACAACTGATCAAGGTTTTGCTTCCGTAAACGGTAGGCTGCTTGGTTGAGGCTCATACTTGTAATGCAACGGAAGACATAACCATGTTCTTCGTGCAACTTACGTACGTATTTAATGGCATCACGCAGTGGTGATAAGTAACGCATCTCTGCGCTTTCGTTAAAGCTTTTTACTAACTTTTTAGTTTCTGCTCGAGTCATATCGAACATGATTTCCATATCATAAGTGTCTGAAACAACTGGCTTGTGGCCTTTTGATTTCATCCACTTCTTAAAACCGTGAACCCAATCAACGAGAACACCGTCACAGTCTGTTAGTATTACTTTTTCTTTCATTATATATTCCTTATTTCAATTTGTATTTAGTGCGAACATGTAGGCATTGAATGTTATGACCACCAGCATAAAAGGTTTCAAAGGAGAAGACTTTTCCATTATCTAATTTCCAAGCTCCTTCCATATAACCGTCTAGACCGTTTCTGCAAAATAGCTTTTCAACGCTATTAACTTCGAAGTCGATCTTCTTTGCTACAGCAACTTCAATCTTCATAAGCTTTTGAAGAGCTTCTTTTTGAGCTTTGATTAACCAATCATCAACACTATAATAAGCAATCAGTTGTTGATCACCTTGGTTGATACCCATTTCATTATAAAGACTGCGCCTAGCGTCACCACGCATATAGTATTTGCCTGCGATGAGCTTACGATCTTCGTAGCGTTCATCGATAGCTAGCTTAGTTTCATCAGAATGCATCCACGTTCTTGTGTTAGTAAGATAGTTAACACGATCAGTTACCCATTTTTCCATTAAAGGACGAACAGTTTCCTTGATCTCTTCAGCGATTTGCTTAATAACTATACTGTTTTTCATGTGTTAACCTCATCAATTTATATAACTATTATATCAAAGATTGATGAGATTGTACACTGTTATTTTAGAATGGTTTGATCTAAGCTTATAACTTTTTGGTATAAGCAACAAGATCTATTTGTTACCGATATTATATTTCGGACACAATTCCCATTTAGATTTTTCTTTGTATGAGACTACTTTAATTTGTCTCAGCGGTGCACGTGTGAGAGCTTCCTCTAGAGAGAATTGAACTAATCCCCAATCACTTAATAGAGTAGCAATCGTATTGCGCCTATGAATATCGTTTTCTAATAGATTAGAAGGTTTCCCATCTAATAAGAAGAGCTCTTTAAAGTGGACTATGAAGTAGCGTCCTTGCTTATGTAGGATATGACAAGACTGAAACAGCTTGTTATCATGACGTGAAGCCACGCCGATCCGTGTTAGAGTTTCCCGTACTTTTAGAAAATCGTCTGGTTCGTTTAGAATAACTTCTAGCATTAATGCTGGAGTCCATTCTATGGGTTTACTTTCTTCCACCTTTGTACACCTTCAATTTTAATTCTTCAATTTGTTGATCAGATAATATTGTCAAAACTTGGCGTGCTTTTTCATTGCTATAGCCATAATATTCTTTAACAACTTCTAAGTTATCAGGATTAGTTGGTTTAGCCCATTTGGCGAAACGTTTCTTTTTCCTAACACTATTTATCAAAAAAGAAAACTGGAGTTTTGAGTCAAGGTGGTGGTACCTATTCATCTCATTTGCAAGAAGAACTGTGTCTTGAAAGTAAGAAAGCGAACGGTTAACCATAAAGGAGTTATAACCCTTTTCAGTTAGATCGTCAACCATCACATTCTTTTTAGTGTTGTTGATTGCATTTATATATTCAAACGGGTTCATTATTAATCCTTTGGCGCAATTCCGTAGTGGAGTATTCATGGTCACGGCTATTGTAGTAGGTTTCATGCCACCAATTACGACTGCCAGTGAAAGCCTTACCTTTATACTCTTCGCCTATAATACGAATTTCAATCGGTAGAGTATTAAGGAGTGATTCTAGTTCAGCTTCAGTTGTATACGTATGAATCTCGTCTACGTATTTACAACCTTCAAGTTGAATTATGCGTTCTTCTAAGCTCTGAATTGGCTTATTCTTTTCAGGACGCTCAACACTCGGATCAATATGTAATCCAACTATCAAGTAGTCACATTGCTTAGAGGCTTCTTTAAGCATAAGTATGTGACCAGCATGAAGCAAATCAAAAGACGAGGCTGTGAAGCCAGTAAACCAATAGCTTAAAGCCATTCCGCACCAGCCATTATCTCTGTCAGGCATGCTACCATATTCATTTCATGATCAGCTACAAATGCATTCTTATACTGGTAATCAGCAAGAATGATTATAACTTGTGGAATAGAATGTGGTTGCAGGTGGTCTGACATTTTATCGTATACTGCACGAAAGATAGTATGCGGTTCGGTATCAATGTTATTAACAACCCATTGACGCATACCTTTAAAGTCTTTACCTTTAAGTTTATCCATTAAGGATTTAACGTTGTTGTCACCTAGATTAACTAGAACACCAGCATCAATAGTACCACTAACAGAATACCTTTGTAATTCATTTAAGACACGACGCCAATCAGGAAAGTAACGTTCAACAAGTTGTGCTAGAACTTGCTTATCAAACGTGACGTTTTCCTTATTAAGAATATCTATAGTACGCTTAAAGAAAGCACCAGCAATTGCAGGCTTTTCTTTGTTTGGGATAGCGAACTCATAGACAGAACAACGTGAGTGGAGTGGCTCAATGATACGGTTCTTAAAGTTGCATGTCATTATGAAACGACAGTTGTTTGAGAACTCTTCTATGAAGCCACGTAAAGCGGGTTGGGTTGATTGAGGATTAAGGTAATCAGCCTCATCCAGAATTACTACCTTATAACCGCCTTGCAGTGACACACTAGAAGCAAACTGTTTGATCTTGCCACGTAGTGTGTCTATGTTACCTTCTTCAGATCCGTTGATTATGATGTAATCAAGTTCAAGTTCATTGCAGAGTGCTTTGGCAACAGTTGTTTTACCTACACCAGCTGTACCACTGAACAACATGTTCGGCAACTGACCTGTAGATAAGATTTCACTGAATACACTATCGATAGATTTCGGTAGTATACAATCAGAGATGGTTTGTGGGCGATACTTTTCCACCCATAAGAATTCATTAGACATTCACGATTACTCCATTATATAAAAAGATAAGACTATTATAACACATATTGTTAGATATGTACACATTTATTTGATATATACACATTTATTTGATATATAAATGTATATCATTACATGACGATGATATATAAATGTATATCATACATCTCTATTTAATCCCAAAGATTTTCATAATATTTTCCAAACAGTTTAAATCCATTAGTCATTCGTAGTTGATGTGCTTGTTGTCCTTCACGGTCTTCCCACACAAGTTTCAATCCAAATAGACTTTCAGTGTCATCTGTTGCTTCTTCTTTACTAATAGATTTGTACTCGTAATAGTCACCTTGCCAATCATCTTTACACTTTTGTTCGAACGCCCAGATCATTTCGCCCATAATGTCATTCCACTTAGCTTCAGTTAAATCTGCAGGATAGCCATGATTAGTTTCCTTAAGCTGTTTAAGCATAGGAAGGATAATATGAGCTAAGGAATGATCCATGCTCCAAGTGTCCCACTTGTCTATCTTAACTTTGATAGACTGTTGTGGGCTGTAATCAAACCAACGATAAAGCCAGTTGTGATAAAACCTATGTGTTGGATAATTTCCAATTTTAACTTTCATAATGTTTTCTTTTCCAGTCACTTTCTAGAGCAATTTCTAGCCATTCAGCTTCTAATTTTTCGTTCTCTTTACGCAGCTTTATGCCACAATCACTACAGAGTGTAGAGGACATAGTATTAGCGTGTATGACATGGCATTCTCTGCATGGCATATGAATTCTAGTTACTCTCATGATTTCATATCCCTTAAGACTACTTTAAGTGTCTTTCCATCGTCTTGATAGTTTAGCTCAACACTCACGTCATACTTAACTATAACTCTACCAGTTTCATCAATTACTTCAAATCGATTAATAGTCTTATCGCGGATGCGTCTATCTGCTTTAGTGGTCATGAGATACTTTTCCTTACCATTGCAACTTTTTGTTCCTCTGTCCATTCACGAAGATAATCATTATCTCTATCGAACAAGGCAAGCATTTCTGTTTCATCCATCTCAACAGTATCAACAGTATATTCGCCCATATGCTCTTGAGAGAACTCTTCACAGTCTTCCATGGTAACTGCATCGTTAGCCCGGTCTATAATACTAACTGGGCCATTGAGGGCTAGGGCCTGTAGATCATCACGGTGCATAACATAACGCATCCTATATGATGAAATAGCAGTAACAACTACATAATCTTTATCTTTACTCATAATTCGTTATCCACCTTATTGGCTGTTCGTAATCTTTTTCAAAATTACTTATCAATTCTTTGTAAGTGTGTAGACTAGGAGTTTCAAGTTCATCTAGCCAATCACCTAATGCATTCCAATCTTCAGTACGCATCGGAGCAACACCGTACTCGGACTGACCACAATAATATTCTTCTTCGTCTAACCCACGAATATCTATACGCCCACAAGAATATGATTCAGTAAAGTCTTTGTACTCTTTAGCAGGACCAAATCTTCCACTCGTCATTTTTAACACGTAAGGTATATTTTTTTCTTCATACCAACGAGTAGCAACAGGTCCCATCCAATTGGTGCTATAAGTAATTCTTCTACTCATAGTCTTTTTCCTTGTTTGTATGTAAGTCTAGTAAATCTTCTATATCGACAGCATAGAACTCGCCGTCTGTTATACGCATATTAGTAGTGCTACCAGAACTACGAACGTATGCGCGGCCACCGTCAATCATTTTGTCTCCTACAACTTTGTAGTCGTGATGTGATTGACTGTAATAGTATTTACCGTTAACTTCTATCATACCAAACTCGAAAGACTCTACAATATCTGCATTAGTAATCATCAAGGATTTATCGTTGCTCCAAAATAATCCAAAGTAATAATTTCCAAACTCGGGGTGAGGTGTAGCTCTATAGAAAATATCCATAGGCCTATCACTTGTTTTTAAGTCTGTAGTACAAACATACTTTACTTCTACACCATCTTTTTCTGTGTAAAGTTTTTCAACCTTTGCTGTGTCAAACAGTGACTCGTGTTGTATATTCATTAATTACTTCAAATCGATTAATAGTCTTATCGCGGATGCGGCGATCTGCTTTATTGGTCATAGTGTTTTAAATTTCCTATATGACTTCGAAAATTGCTTTAGGGGTTTACTAAAGATGATTTCTTCAGTAGTACCTTCTTTGATATAGCCTACACACCACTGACGATTGTCTAGCATGTAAGTATGGTTGGGAACTTTGTGGCCTAACACCGCAGTGTCCCACTTTGTAACTTCTTGTAAATACTGCATAATATAATATCCTTCATTTAAATTGGTCGGAGTAGTAGGATTCGAACCTACGACCTCATCGTCCCAAACGATGCGCACTACCAAGCTGTGCTATACTCCGGTACCTAAAAGCCCCAATTAAGGGGAATGTAAAGACGGACTTTTAGGTTTTTATTTATGAAGCAAAACGTTCATACGCATTATTAGAAGTAGTCTTATACTGCTTTCCAGTTTTGCCACACTTATAAATCCAAGGCATTTTATGTGCGCGAGAATTATACTCGACAATAGTATCACCATAGATATTCGGTGAAACAAGAGCAGCTGACTTCATCATCATTTCAGTCATATGGTCAATAGAAGTTTTAGCACCTTTAATTGTTGCTTTGATTTTGATACTGACTTCCGCATCACCAAAACTCATATTGCCAACTTCGATTTTAAGGTTGGATTTAACACCGTACTTATCCATAACTGCTTGCATTTCAGTACGTAGAGCTTTAAGGTTAGCACGATCGAATTTAGTAAATTTCATAATATATTTTCTCTTTCAAATTAAAACCAACATCATTGTTGATTCGATATAACTATTATATCACTATTCTCAGAGGTTGTACACTGTTATTTGCATTCTTTTTAGATTAAAAAGGTATAAGCTTATAACTATTACATAGTCAATGTCTCCACCGACTATGTAATAATGAAGTTCTACTTAACAATAGACTCATAAAGATCTTCGATCTCTTCTTTCTGTTGTTGAAACATCGCGAAGCTTTGCTTGTGATAGATCTTAGCCAAAGCATTAATGTGCTTCTTATCAATCTCTACCTTATCAGCTAACGCTTCAGCTGCTTCCTTTTGAAACTCTTTTTCAGCATCTTGACGAGCCATAGAGTTTGACATTTCTTTCATGCAATCAAAGACTTGTTTACGATCTGATTCACTACTCAGCATCAGCATCACCAGATTCTGTAGTTGCTTCTGTTTCTGCTGGCTTGTTTGATTCGATGAAAGCGCTGATGCGATCTCTCGCTCCACCAACTGCTGATAATTCTTCGCCACGGAAAGCTCCTCGTGTTGTTGCTACGTCAATGATTTGAATGCATGCCTGAAGGTCGTTTAATCCTAATTGAATAGGCTCTTGCGGCACTTCTGTTGCAGCTTCAGTTGCTACTTGTTCGGTCATAATTATGCTCCGTATGTTGAGTTTTTCTCTAAAGCTACCCAGTATTCTACTGGATCTTTAGTATGTTTAAAGTGTGAAATTAGCTTTTTAGTGATGGCTACATCATAGTCACCATTGATAAACTTAAAGTTACCAATATTGAATACTAGTTTGAATGCATCTTCTTCACGAGTAAGACCATCCAATTCAATCTCGAAGCTGTTAGACGTAGGATCATCCACATCAGTTACAACGATTTTGCCAGTGTTCTCGTCAGCTTCACCTGTTACGACAACGGTATTAATGCCTAACGCTGAAGCGGCTTTACGAATTGAAGCTAAGGTTTCTTGCGTCAAAGTAAATGCTATTTCTGTTGAAGGCATTACTACATCCTTCTGAGGAGAAGTCAAGATTGACGGCTCAGAGAAGAAATACTTGATTGCCTGACGATCTTGTGAGATACGTACAGACTTAAAGGTTTCGTCAAAAGTAAGTTCTGGATCTTCGAACATACTCATCGCACCTAAGAACTCATGAAGATCATAGATACCAATTTGAGATGGAATGTCTTCGGCTATAGTTGCAGCAGATAATATGGTTTTAGATTCAGACATAGTCTTGATCACATTACCAGGATTCAGAACAATTTGGCTATTAATAGAAGCGAAATTCTTAAGCATACTGATGGTTTCATTTGATAACTTCATAGTTTCTCCATGATTTAAAATTTTATATAAGACTATTATATCTTGTTTTGACAGCTTTGTACACTGTTATTTTCATTTATTTTCTTGACTTTGGTCATGGGCATAGATTGCTACAAGAGTATAGTGTAGGATTTTAAATAGATCCTTCCTATGGTCTGCTACAGTTCCTTTCTTACCGAATCGATCAAGGTATTTATCAACGTTACCAAGACAGAATCCAATTCCATTACCACGATCAATGATAACTTCATTAGCTTGAAACTTGGTTTTGCCGTAGTGTTGTGAATACGTGGAGTCTACATAAGCTGTAAACTCCTTTAGTAATTCATCTTCTTTAAATTTATAGATGTTGTGTTCCTTTATACTTATGGGTATGCTTCGTTTGTGTCAGACACAGTGTTTGAAATCATTTCGCTGATAGTGCCTGCAGGATCTGAGCTTGAGATAGCGTTATCCATCATATCATCAATTGATGATGGCACTGCATAGTCTGAATCAACTTGAGCCATTAGCTTTTGCTCTGCTTCTATTTGAGCTTCAATGCTATCATCTATCATCTTATATAGATCAGCAAAGGCAGCCTTAGTATCTTCATCAAAACGGCTGATGCAAAGATCAATAGCTTTAGCACGATCTTTGAAGATAGAGAAGGTTTGTACGATGTGACACAAACGACGTGTTGAGATAATATCATCTACACCACCATCTTTGTAAGTCTTACGAATAGTGTCAGACCATTGAGTAAGACGATTTGCAAAATCTTCGTCCTTACATACAAACTTGTCCATATGCTTCATAACAATCTTCTTTTCTACTGCAAGAGATGGATATGGTTGTTCAAGCGTAATAGTGAAACGTTCAAGGAAAGCTTCATCAATAATAGTAGCAGCGATAAAGCGACCATCATCTGAACCTTGTCCTTTAGTGTTAGCAGTAGCAATAACATTAAAACCATTTGCAGGCTTGATAACCTCACCAGTTTTCTTAATCATAATAGGCTTGCCTTCAAGTACACCTTGTAGACACATGATCTTGTTAGAACCACGATCGATTTCATCAATCAGTAGTAATGCGCCAGCTTCCATAGCTTTGATAACTGGACCTTTTGCGAAAACTGTCTCACCATTAATGAGACGGAATCCACCAAGCAAATCATCTTCATCAGTTTCTGGAGTGATTTGAACTCGTACATATTGACGGCCAGTAGAAGCACAAGCTTGCTCGACCATAGTAGTCTTACCGTTACCAGACAAACCAGTAACGAATGTAGGATAAAAAGAACGAGACCTAATAACCATCTCTACGTCCTTTGAGTGTCCCCATGAGACGTAGTATTTGTCTGAAGGTGGAACATAAACTTCGCTGTTTATGATAGACTGCACTGAAGAAGCCACTGTTTGAGGTACCTCATTTTTATTAGCAGGAACAAGCTGCAGTGAAGGCGCAATTGCTGATTCCAAGTTATACACTCCACGAGCTACTTTAGGGAATGACTTAGTATAGTTATACGCTAAGTTTTCACTGACACCAAATTCAACGGCTAGTTGGATTACTTCCGAAGGCTTATACTCAACCTTGTCTGGAAAGCGTTTTGATAATTCAGTTGTTAGTATGGTTGCTGCATCAAATTTATTCATAATATAATTACTCTTAGTTAGTTTCCGTAAGCTACCATCAATGCCCACCAAGTATATTCAGTGCCTTGACCTACATTCATAAACCCTAATACGAATAGAGTTAAAAACATATATCCTAAGACATTCATACTGGTTTCGAAGATTTTGCTTAAGTTCATAATGATTCTTTCTTTATTAATTTATATAGCTATTATATCACTATATTCAATAAATGTACACACTTATTTTCACCGTTCTTAGAACATTTTGATCTAAGCTTATGCAACAAGCTTAGCAAACTGAGTAGCTAAAACCTTGTTGCCTTTCTTAGATGCGCTGTACTTCTTAAACGCAGTAGTGATTTGTGCTTTAGTTGGTATCAATGCAGTATCAACTTCTAATTCGTCAGTATTAGTTTTCCAGTTTTTAGCGTTAAGAACGAAGTACTCATCATAACCTAATGTATCCTTTTTAGAGAAGAATTTTTGGTTATTGTATAGCTTACGTGCTTTTGCAATATCACCAGTATGTTGATGCATTTTCATTGCCCACATTTGATTCTTAAAATCATTACCGCATGTAGACATAAAGAATCCAATGGTTGTTACACCTTCGATGTTACGAAGTTCACCCATTAGCATTTCACCCATATCATGCCTACCAGCACAATTGACATACTTACCATTCATCTTAACTTTGACTGCACCATAACGATTAGCAGTAGGTGCGCCTTTACCTTCAGGATGAACTTGCGATTGAATATGGAAACTATCGCCCATACCATCGGTAAGAAACACAGTATTGATTTTCTGTACGTTGTGCTTTGCTTTAAATTCTTTGATAATGTATTCAGCACAAAGAATTGTTTCATACAAAGGAGTTGCACCTAAGTCTTCGTACTGCTTACATTGAAGTGAAGATCTTCCGTAATCATCAAGTTCAAATGATTGACGAATCAAGATCTCACGAGCTTCTTTATAATCTGAACGACTTAGACTAGATGAGATAGTTTCAAAAACTCCAACACGATCAGCACAGATATTGCCTGAATGATGAGGATAGACATCATGCATGTGTGA
>Ga0308025_1000999_pt1 | contig 13655 bp, 12 predicted proteins | sample Neamet422_FD_201298 | JGI IMG/M metagenome (GOLD analysis project Ga0308025, IMG submission 201298) | Marine microbial communities from water near the shore, Antarctic Ocean - #422 | ecosystem: Environmental > Aquatic > Marine > Unclassified | place: Southern Ocean | collected 2014-10-03
CTGAGACAGAATTGAAATTCCTTATACAAAGTATTAATCCAGATGTTAGATTTTTGGGTGATGATTATTTAGAGAAACCATACACAGGAGATGATTTAGGAATTCCAATTCATTGGATAAGTCGTTCACATGGTTGGAGTACAACAAAATTTAAAAAACAAATATCCAAATCAATATGAAGTTAGGAGTTTGTGCACCATATAGAAATAGAGAAGCTCATTTAGCAGAGTTCGTACCAAAAGTTGGTGCATATTTAGATTCTCAAGGAATAGATTATCACATTTATGTATGTCATCAAGTAGATGATAAATTATTCAATAGAGGAGCAACCAAAAACATTGCAGCAAAACATGCATTTGAAGATGGTTGTGATTATATTGTTTGGCACGATATTGATATGTTACCAGAAGAAGGTGGAGGAGCTGATTATTCATTTCCAGAAAAAACACCAATTCATATTGCAACGAGTATATCTCAAATGGATTATAAACTAAAGTATGAAGAATACTTTGGTGGTGCAGTTTTATTCTCAAAAGAACAAGTTGAAAAAACAAATGGTTATTCAAATGATTATTGGGATTGGGGAATGGAAGATGATGATTTATTTTGGAGATGTGTATTAGAAGGTTATGTGGATGACACGTATATGGATTATCCAAATACAATACAGAACTACCTATCATTTAATGGTAAGAATAGTTTTATAAAGATACCAAAACATCAAAAATTAAAATCATTAACATCTCGTTCACATACAATTTCAGTTTTAGTAAGAGCAAACCAGCAAGAAGAAAAAGTTCCAATTTGGTTAATTGGTGATAGTGATAGAAGATTTTGCGAATATCCAATATTAAGAAGACCAGGATATGATTACGGATTGAGTTATAATAATTCAAGAGCATATACTGCACAACTATGGGATACTAATCAAAATCATTTATATCAATGGATAAAGAGATATGAAAATCAATGGTCATGGGTTACTTTAAATGTAGATGCAGCTAAACAGAATATACATTTTTATTTAAATGGTAAAGAATCAGATGCAAGACACGGACATGGAACACAATCACCACTTCATTATGAGGAACGATTAAAATCGTATGGTATCGGTGATTATTATATAGGAACAACAACATCAACTCCTAAATCAGAACCAAACAGATGGTTCAAAGGAGATATATCAAAAGTAATGATGTGGAGTAGAAATTTAAGTAGTACTGAGATTTCAAACCTACACAAAGAAATTCCAACTGATAAATTAATGGTACATTATGATTTTAATCATGAAGACCAAATTGATTCAACCAGAATGGCAATCGATTTAAGTGGTAATGGAATTGATGGTAATATAACAAGAGGAGTATTCAATCAAGAAGAAATAAAAATACCATATACTATTATACCACATCGTAAGGATGGTAAAATGAATTGTTTACCCCACAAGGATGAAGGAATGGTACAAGATGATAATGGAAACGATGTATGGGCTAAAGGTGAAACTACTGCTCGTAACGAGAGAAGATATATTTTACAAATGCAACAAGGAACATGGGATTATAAATCCGATGGAATAGAACAATTAGAATATGAATTAGTTGGTATTGATGAAATAACATCTAAGGCAAAAATGATAAATATAAAACTCTAATATATATTAATATACAAGATAATATGTCAGAAGAAAAGAAAAAAATAGCTATTGATGATGATAGTCCAGTTTATGTAAAAGTACGTGATGAGTTGAATGAAGTTGGGCATGGATTTTGTTTAGCAAAATGGACACAAGTTACAATGCACTTGCAACTTGGCCATACACATTCTTGTCACCACCCGGCAACTCACCAAATTTCTTTAAAAGAATTAAAGAGAAATCCAACTGCTTTACATAATACGAATTTCAAAAAAAGGCGTAGAAAGGAAATGTTAGAAGGAGAACGACCATCTGAATGTGATTTCTGTTGGAACATAGAAGACAATTCAGATAGATTTTCAGATAGAACCTTTAAATCAGGTGAAAATTGGTCAAAACCGTACATGGAAGAAATCAAACAACTAAATTGGAGAGAAGATTACAATCCAAAATATGTTGAGGTTGCTTTTTCAAACGCATGTAACTTTAAATGTTCATATTGCGGCCCAGCTTTCTCATCTACTTGGATGCAGGAGATTGAAAAGTTTGGTGCATATCCAACAACTGATTCTTTTAATGACCCAAAACATTTAGAGTTTGATAATAAAGTTCCATATCTTGCAAGTGCACCAAATCCATATGTAGACGCGTTTTGGAAATGGTGGCCAGATTTATATCACGATTTACACACATTCAGAATAACAGGTGGTGAACCACTTATGAGTAAGGATACGTGGAAAGTATTGGATTATATAATAGAACATCCAAACCCAAATCGTAAAATTAACATTGCAATTAATTCAAATTTAGGAGTTCCTGATAAATTGATAGATAGATTTATTGATAAGATAAATAAAATTTGTGATGATGATAGAGTTGCTGAGTTTGTAATATTCACATCAGTTGATACATGGGGAGAACAAGCAGAATACATCCGAAATGGTTTAGAATTTAACAAATTTTGGGATAACTGTCATAAAGTATTGGAGAAATGTCCAAAGGTGATTCTAACATACATGGTAACGTACAATGCACTATCTATACCGAACTATCATAAGTTAATCAAAGGAGTATATGATTTAAAAACACAGTACGGTTCAACGGATAGATATTGGAATTCCGCAACATTTTTAGATACTTCTTATTTAAGACATCCTAAACACCAAACAGTTCAAGTACTACAAGGAGTAGATAATTGGTCTCATAAAATATTTCGAGATGCACAGTATTGTGATTTCCTTGGCGTTCCGTTATTTGAAAAAGAATACATTGGTTATTCGGATGTAGAAATACAGAAAATTAAAAGAACATATGATTGGATGATATCGCCGATTGATGAGAACGCTTTACAGACACAAAGACGAAATTTCGGATATTATTTTAAAGCACACGATGAACGAAGAGGTACTAATTTTGAAAAAACATTTCCAGAATTAGCTGATTTTTATAACAAATGTTTAGAAATTAAATTATGATAAAATTAAACGGAAATAACGCATATTTCATACCACCAAAGAATAGATATGGATTATCTACTAATGAAACCCATGATTTAACAGAACATGATTTTTCTATTTTAGTAAATGTAAAAATTGATTGGGATAAAATGACCGCAGATTCTCCAACTCAAGAAGGTGGTATTGTTGCTAAAAATGGTAAACATTGTGGATTAAGTACATTCAAATTTACAGATGGACGTACCTATATTAAAGCCCAATGGTGGGTTAATTCGGACAAAAAAGAAGATGTGTATCAAGACCTTTGGTTTGATGTGGAGGGTAATACTAAATTTATGAACATATCAATGTTACATGATAGTAAAACCAAAACAATTACATTAACTATTGATGGTGAATCAATGGACCGTATTTATGAAGGTGAAATCATTGATTATAGAGATTCGTGGATATGGGTTGGTGCAAACAATTCATTAGATAGTTGTGCAGTTGAACATCGAGGATTTCTATATGGAACAATTAATCATGTATCTATATATGATAATATAGTTTCCGATGATGAAATCAGAACCATATTCGGTTCGAGGCCAACGAATATATTTTCATCGGATACATTAAAAACAGCAGCTGCATTTACCTTTAATGATAAAAATATGACACCATATAAAGTTTTTGATATTTCACTCAATGGAAATCATATGATTTTATTTGATAACAAATGGATGGCCGCAAACCTTATATAATGAAAAAGAGAGTTTATTTTGTATATGATTTTGTATTACCCAACGGCCCATTGCAGTTTGGGTACAATCGACATACTTTACCTATAAATGTGATGAATCAAATTGATACCCACATTGACGAACCAGGAGTGTTATTATCATCCCCACATAATCCATCTGAATTTAACTTTCAACAAGGAATGTTTGCAGATGAATATATAAATCAAAACGATGAATGGATGACTACTACGGTATCCGAAGTAGATGGTATTATGGAATCCAATAGATATAATGAAAAAGAAACTTTTTTCTTTATAGTACTCGAATCCACAAACGCTGCAAGTTTCTTTGAATATTATGAAAATCCTTCTAATAAATTCGAAGACATGTTTTCTCCTAGATTATTGGAGTATTATAAAAAATATGAAAACTTTAAAATAGTAATGATTGATAATCGAGAAGGTTCATATCCTCATACACCTGTTCTTTTTGAAAAAGTAAACAATTTTTTAGATAATAATGGTATAAAATCCAACCGAAAATTTGTAATATCAACATGTAATGAACATATAATTAAATTTAAAAAAGACAAGCGAAATAAAAGAATTATTATTTATAATAATGATTTTTATGTTTATAAATCTGGACAGTTTATAGTAGAAACTGAAGAACGTGAAAATAGTATTAAAGAAAACGGATACAACTACTCATTACAACAGAATTTAATATTCGATGAGAAAGAGAAGTATTACTTAATGTATAATAGAAATTCAGCACGATTGCATAGACCGTATTTTGTTAATGGGTTATTTGAAAATGGAATTTTAAATAAAGGAATAATATCTTTATTTAAAACAGATGATTTTGATAAAATGTTGAAAGACGAAAAACTCGAAAGAACACTTGGTATTACGAAATCGGATTATTCAAATTGGAAATCCAATATAGATAAATGGTATCCACTTGTAATTGATAATGGTAACGAACATGAAGTTGCATGGTATCATAATTTCTTAAGTAGAAAAGATGAATATGAAAAAACATATTTCTCCATTGTATCGGAAACAAATGCAGAAAGTGAATATTTATTCATAACAGAGAAAACATTAAAACCAATAATGAATCTACATCCATTCTTTATAAATGGAAATCCAGGTATATTAAAACATCTACATAGTATAGGATTCAAAACATTTGATAAATGGTGGGATGAATCATATGACTTGGAACTTAATTTTAAGAAACGAACCGAGATGTCTTTAAAGGAAATCAAATCTATTTGTAGTAAGACACCTACTGAAATGATTGAAATGATTAAAGAAATGCAACCTATATTAGAATATAATAAAAATTTATTAAGAGAATTATTTGTTAATGGAGAATTTGAAAATAAATTATTAAAGCAACTTAGCGAACCAACAGAATTGATATGAAGAATGTACTAATTACAGGAGGATCCGGTTATTTGGGTTCAGTTATAACAGAGAAGTTATTAAACAAAGGTTATTCGGTTACTATATTAGATAACTTAATGTATAACCAAACATCATCTATTATATTTTCACATAATCCAAATTTTGAATTTATATATGGAGATGTACGAAATAAAGAATTACTTGAAAACTTAGTATTCGAATTTGATATAATTATCCCACTTGCTGCAATCGTTGGATTTCCTGCATGTGATAGAGATAAAGAATTGGCAACTGCAATAAACTACGAACACGTAAGATATATTTGTGAGTTGATTGGTGATACTAAAATAAAAGTAGTTTATCCAAATACAAATAGTGGATATGGTATTGGTGTTGATGGGGAATGTACAGAAGAAAGTCCTCTGAACCCACTATCACACTATGGAGTAACGAAGGTAAAGGCAGAGGGAGAAGTTTTAAAAATAGGAGGAATATCTGTAAGATTGGCAACTGTGTTTGGAACATCGCCAAGAATGAGAATGGATTTGTTAGTAAATGAATTTGTTTATAAAGCATTAACTGATAAGTACATTACTATATTTGAAAAGAATTTTGTTAGAAACTACATACATATTAGAGATGTTGCAAATGTATTCTTATTCATGATTGAAGATTACGATACACATAGTGGAGAAGTTTTCAATGTGGGATTATCAGATGCAAATTTATCCAAACAACAATTGGTAGAAAAGATACAAGAATATATTCCGAATTTCGCAGTTACATATTCTGATTATTTTGAAGATCCTGATAAGAGGGATTATATAGTATCCAATCAAAAAATAGAAGATGCTGGGTGGAAACCAGAATATTCATTGGATGATGGAATAGAAGAATTAATTAAAACCTATACAATACTTATACAAGATTTAAGTTCAAAGTATAGAAATGATTTCCCATTAGGTTATGGCACAAGGACGTAGTATATTTTATAAAGAAAGAGATTGGAATGATTTTCATTTTTATCATGGTACTGTATTAAATCAAGTAAAGATTATACAACCATCGATTTATTATGAATCACGAGGTTCTATATCAACAACATACCATTCAGATTATTATGATAGGATATTACCTGCAGTTGACAGAAACGAAGGATTGAAATTCAAACACGATAGATATTCCAAATCAGAAGAGGGAGTTCTTAGAGGACTTCATTATGATGATAAGACATGGAAATTAGTTTCGTGTATTCATGGCAAGATTTATTTAGCAGTATTAGATTTACGTGGCGGTAGTATAAACTCAAATCCAACATACGGTAAATCAGAAACCTTCATACTTTCACCAGAAACAGGAACACAAGTATTAATTCCACCAATGTTTGCAAACGGACATTATGTAATGAAAGATGATAGCATCTTTAGTTATAAAATGGCATATAAGGGTGAGTTTAATGATGTAGATGCACAACACACAATAAAATGGGATAGTACCAAATTCAATATAGAATGGCCATGTACAGACCCAATAATTTCAAAAAGAGATAAAAATGGAAAAGATTCGTAATTTAGATTATCACGAAGATAGGTGGATGGAAGGAAACTTATCAAAAGAAGATTTAATCGCATTTGAAGATGATATCATTTCCCATTGGGAAGGTGGTAAAATAACTGGTCCAATTCACTTATCACATGGTAATGAAGACCAACTGATAGAAGTATTTAAAAAAGTAGGAGTAGAAGATTGGGTATTCTCAACATGGAGATCTCATTATCATGCACTTTTACATGGAGTAGAACCAACTGTATTAAAAGAAAAAATACTTGCAGGTAAATCCATAACCATAATAGATAAAGACTCCAAGTTTTATTCATCTGCTATTGTAACTGGAATACTTCCAATTGCATTGGGAGTTGCAAAAACATTAAAAGAACAAAACAGTCCAAATAAAGTTTGGTGTTTCATTGGTGATATGACCTTTGAAACTGGTGTATTTTATGAAGTTCATAAATATGCAAGAAACTTTGATTTACCAATACATTTTATTGTGGAGGATAATGAAGTTTCAACGAACACACCAACCGCTCATACATGGAATGAAATTCAAAGAGAAATACCAGAAGATGTAATTTATTACAAATATAAATCAAAATATCCACATTATGGAACAGGGAAATGGGTAGTATTTTAAATTATATTTTACCCACACCATCGAGAGATACCCAACAAGGGCCAGTATCTAATTATATTATTTCACATTTTAAGTATACACTTAATTCAGAAATATTAGAAGGGTATCGTAATGTGCTTGTAATTGAAACAACAGGTGGATATGATTCTCTTGAAAATATATTTACTGATGAATTTGTATCACATGTATTAGAAAATGATTTAACGATATGTGCATGTGTAGTTGCTGATCCTGGATCAGAACCTTCATTTAAAAAGATAAATACTTTTACAAAACTTAATAAAATATACGATAGGATATCCTATATTGATTCAAATGTATTATTTGAAGTATATGAAAATGTATCTACGTTTCATTATTTCTTAGAAGAAGCATATGATTCAAAACAAAACTTTTACGGTACGGATAATGATCTTGGATATGTTAGTGTAAGGCCAACTGAAAATCAACTTGATTCATATAGAAACAAGAAATTTTTATCATTTAGTAGAAACAATGATAAACGACATAGATTATCATTATTACATGATTACTTAACAAATGATTTTTCTGATTCATATTTCAGTTTCTTACAAAATATTGATTCACAGAATAATTGTAAAATATATCATGGTGATGATACAATGTTAACCTCGGATAAGTATAATGAAAAAATACCAATTGAATTGGATACCAAGGGTATCATTAATGGGTTCAGAACTGATAATACACTACCAACTCATTTGTTTTTAGATTCTATAATACATATAGTTTCAGAAACTTCATTTGAATGCAATGAATTATTTATATCTGAAAAAGTATTAAAACCAATTTTGAATTATCAACCATTTGTAGTAATAGGACCACATAATTATCTTAAAGAACTTAAAAAACAAGGGTATAAAACATTCAACGAATTTTGGGATGAAAGTTATGATGAAATCAAAGACCCCGCTAAACGGTATATGAGGGTTAGAGAACTCATACTTGATTTAAATAAAAAATCAATTGAAGAGTTAAATTTATTATATAAAAATCTAAAACATATATGTATATATAATAACAAACAATTCCATTCTATGGAATCAAATAATAGTTTACGCAAAATATTAACAAAGTTATAAAATGAAAAACAAAAAAGTATTAATCACCGGTGCCAACGGACTAGTTGGTAACTATATGGTTCAAAAATGCATCGATAAAGGTGCATTCGTAACCGCGGTTGACATTCGACAACCAGATAATCAACTCGAAAAATATAAAGATGAAAACTATCAATTCATCAATGCAGATTTACGAGAATTCAAAAATTGTAAAACTATTGTAGATGGACAGGATATTATATTCCACATTGCAGGTGTAAAGGGTTCTCCTAAAAGAGCAGCAGAACAACCTGCTGATTACTTCGTTCCAATGTTACAATTTAACACTAACATGATGGAAGCTGCAAGATTAGCTGATGTAGAATGGTATGTTTATACTTCTACTGTTGGGGTTTACCAACCAGCTGAGGTATTCTATGAAGATGATGTGTGGAAAACATTCCCATCAGAAAAAGATAAGTATGCTGGATGGGCTAAGAGATTAGGTGAATTACAAGCCGAAGTTTATTCTGTATCATTTGATTGGAATAAAGCATCTATTGTAAGACCAGCAAACATATATGGTAGACATGATAACTTTACATCAGAATCAACTGTAATTGCATCACTTATTAAAAGATTATTTGGAGAAAAAGAACATCCATTAGTTTGTTGGGGAGATGGTTCACCAATAAGAGATTTCATTTATGCTGGTGATGTTGCCGATGGTATTATAAAAGCATATGAACAAAAATTAACACAACCAATTAACTTAGGTAGTGGAACTGGTGTTACTATTAGACAACTTGCTGAAACTCTTGTAGATATCTATGAAGAGATGTACGGAAAGAAAGTTGGTATCGAATGGGATAGTACAAAACCAAATGGAGATGCAAAAAGATTAATGAGTACAGAACGTGCTGAATCAGTTGGTATTTTCCAACAAGTATCATTAAGAGATGGATTAAAAGAAACAATAGATTACTATTTAAACGAATACAAAAAATAATTATGAAAAAGACAGATAAAATATTAGTAACAGGAGCAAGTGGATTCATTGGCTCTAGATTAATAAAAATGCTATGGGAAACTGGATATACCAATCTTAGAACAAACTCATGGAGTAGAGATTTAAAAAACGATTTTGAAGGATGTGATAGTATAGAACACATGAAGGGAAATTTACAAGATGCAGATTTCTGTGAAACTGTATCGAAGGATATAGATGTTATCTTCCATTGTGCGGCTAATACATCAAATGCATTGGATACTAAATTCAATCCATTATTACATGTAACTCCAAACATTGAAATGAATGTAAATTTAATGGAACAGAGTTGGAGAAACAAAGTTCGTAAGTTTATGTTTATATCCTCGAACACAACGTATCCTGATATGGGAGATATTCCTTGTACTGAAGATATGGAAGTACAAACACCAGATATCGTTCCTGTTTATAAGGCGGTTGGTAATATGAAAAGATATTGTGAAACACTTTGTGATTTCTTTTCAAATCAAATACATGAACCAATGCAGTGTGTAATTATTAGACCATCTAATGCATTTGGACCGAATGATAAATATGATTTTGAAAAATGTCATGTTACACCAGCAAACATTCGTAAAGTTGCAGATAACTTAAATCCTATTCCTGTTTGGGGAGATGGTACTGAAGTAAGAGATGTAATTCACGTAGATGATATGGTAAATGGATTTATAACAGTTGCAGAGAAAGTTGATAACTATGACATTTATAATGTATCATATGGTTCAGGATATACTGTAATGCATGTTCTTGATAAAATTAAAGAAATTGAAGGAAATACAAATCCAGTAGAATTTGTAAATAACAAAGCACCAATGATACCTGTAAGACTTCTTGGTAACGATAAACTTGTTGCACTTGGGTGGAAACCTAAGTATGATTTGGATAGTGGATTACGAGATGCACTTAAATGGTACAAATCAAATAAAGACCAATTTAACCCAGATTCAAGACCATAATGGAAGAACCAGAATTCACACCTTATTTAGATGCATTGACAGAATCGATGAAACTTTGTATGGAAGACCCAAACATGATATTCATCGGGCAACAAATTGTTTATTATGGTAATCCAATGAGTAAAACAATTGAGGGTTTGCCAATAGATAGAATGATTGAAACTCCAGTAATGGAAGAAGTACAAATGGGAATGTCATTAGGTATGGCCATGGCTGGAAAATCAGTTGTATCTTTTTATCCACGATGGGATTTTGTTATATGTGCGGCAAATCAATTAATAAATCATGTAGATAAAATTGCTATAATGTCAGATGATGAATGGAATCCAACTGTATTAATTAGAGTTGGTAAAGGAGCAAATACTCCATTGGATCCAGGACATCAACATAAGGCAGATTATACTGAGGAATTTGCATCAATGTTAAAATATACACCAGTAATAAAGTTAGATAAAGCAGAAAAAATACTACCTGCATATCGAGATGCACTCAAAAGGGGTGGGCCTACTGTATTGGTTGAGTATCCTGAGTTGTATTATGCGAATTAGAAGAGTATTTGATGTTATAGGGCCAAGGGGATTTGTTCCCAATGGGATAAATTGGAATAATACAGATATAATGTGGGATTTTAATTTCCACGTAACACATGATTTCACAGAAAAGTTTAATAGTGTATATACACAGGTTTCTGTATATGATTGTAATTTAAATATCCAATCTGATTATATTAATGATATACATGTAGGTGCACTTAATTACAATTCCAATCAAAATGTAATTACAAACAATCCACAAGAAAATTTCTACTACACGATACATCCATTCGGAAATAGTGGTATTGCGACTGGAATTGATATATCATATCATGAAGGAAAACATTGTTTTGATTTTATTTCTAAAAAGGCAATAGAATATTCTAAGGCTAAGAACTTTTACTTTATATTTGATTATTCTTCAGAAGGATGTATCCAATCGAGTATATTCGAAAAAATGCATGAGGCATGTAACCGAAATAACATTAACCCATCAAAGGTAATTGTAATAACTTCGGCTATGAACACTACCGATGTATATCAAGAATATATTAAAGAAAATAATCCAAGTAAATTATTATATACTGCATTTTACCCTTGGTCAGTAATGGCCAAAGCAAAGGATACGGATGTGATATTATTTCAAAATAATGTTGTTAATTTTAATGGCAATAAAAATATAAATAGTTTAATGAAGGAATCTGATTTGGATATATTTACAAATCGTACTAAAAAATCATTATGCTTAAATAGAAGACTAGCACCACATCGATTGATATTGATAAGTTATTTAATAGAGGAGGGGTTGTTTGATGAAACACATACTTCATTTGACATAAAAATGTTACATTCACCAGATGCTGGATTTGATTTAGTAAATGGAGTGGGTTTTGATGATGAACCATATATGAAAGACCAAGATTTTATAAATAACATAGTAAAGGGATTCCGTACTCTTGTTAAAAAAGAAAAAAATGTTCTTGATTATGATAATATATCAGATGTATGGGGATTTGGATTCGAATCATCGGCGTTATATAAAGAAACTTACTTTTCCATAACAACTGAAACACTATTTTATGAACAAGGAGATTATATATCAGAAAAAACATTCAAACCAATTGCACATTTACACCCATTTGTTTTCATGGGAAGGCCAGGTGTATTAAAATACTTACAGGATCTTGGATTTAAAACATTTGGAGAATTTTGGGATGAATCATATGATGATGTTACGAACAATTTCGATAGAATGGAACTGACTTTAAAAGTTATTAAAACTTTGATAAGTAAGAGTAATGAAGAATGGGATGAATTAAATAAGAAAATAAAATCGATACTAATACATAATAGAAATCACTTACTTTCCTTTGATGGAAAACAAATCGGAAATTCTTATATTAAGAATCTAAATAATTTAATAAACAATGAACCTAATCAAGAAAATTACCACTTACTTTAAAAATCGTAAGAGAGATAAATTGTATAAAAAGAAATTAGAAGAATTACGTAAGAGAGACCCATTTACGTACAAAAATCACTAATTATCTAATACTTTATATTTATATACTGATACGGTATATTTCATATGAGCGAACTTTCAAAATATTTAGTAGAGCAAATACTACTTGAGGATGGGAATCCTATTAACAAAACAGTAGTTATCTACGTTGGAAGGTTTCAACCATTCCATAAAGGACATAATGGTACGTACCAACATCTTGTAAAGAAGTTCGGTAAGGATAACGTATTTATAGGAACTTCTAATAAAACAGATAATCTAAAATCACCTTTTAACTTCAAAGAAAAGGTAAAGATAATGTCAACCATGTTTGGAATACCAAGTTCCAAAATACATTTAGTCAAGAACCCATACAAACCAACAGAAATACTTAAAAAGTTTGAAGAAGAAACAACTGCATTTATAACCGTAGTTGGTGAAAAGGATAAAGCTCGTTTAGGTGGAAAATATTTCAAACCATATAAAGGTGAAACATCTGTGGGTTATAGAGATAGAGGATACGTTTATGCTGCACCTACAAGTGGTGGTGGTGTAAGTGGTACTCAAGTTCGTAATGGATTATCAACAGGTACAGATGATCAAAAACAGAAATTCTTTAAAGATACTGCATTTACTAAATTCAACAAAACTATATTCAACTTAATTACTTCAAAACTAAACGAAGGTATTTTTATACCAAAGGAACGAATTGAAGAATGGATGTTGAATGAATCATCTGGTGTATTCGGACAAGGAGATACTGATGATGGACCAAATACGTTTTTTCCAAACTACGATGTATTCAAAAGCATTAATACGGCAAGAGCAGCAAAAATAGGATATGAAATTGTGAATATGATAACTACCAAGGAATTGGAAGATTATTATGAACACCCAACATATCCAAACGGACCAGTTCCCGCTGTAACTCCATTCCCTGCTGGTGTAATCGGTGCAAAAACTGCAACCAATCAAGTTGATATTTATTCGAATGATGCATATTCTAAGTGGTACACTCATGTAACACGTAAGGCATCTTTAGTAGGATATTCAGTAGTATCAGACCCTAACATGAAATTAGTTAAGAAACAATCTACTGATGGAGCGAAGTCAGATAAAGATATAGAAAAAGAAT
>Ga0308025_1001018_pt1 | contig 13494 bp, 8 predicted proteins | sample Neamet422_FD_201298 | JGI IMG/M metagenome (GOLD analysis project Ga0308025, IMG submission 201298) | Marine microbial communities from water near the shore, Antarctic Ocean - #422 | ecosystem: Environmental > Aquatic > Marine > Unclassified | place: Southern Ocean | collected 2014-10-03
TTGGCTAAGAAAATCGATGATGAAGTGATGGCTGCATACAAAGCCGCATGTGAGTTTGGCGACTTAGCAAGTGGACCTTATCCACCTGCTTCAACTATTTTTACAGAAGTCTACGAAACTGTTCCTTGGCATGTCCAAGAGCAGAGAGAGGAACTTGGAAAGTGAGGTGATAATATGACGCAAATGAACATGATTAAAGCACTCAACTCCGCTCTTGAAGTACAACTTGAGAAGGACAAGAACGTCGTTATCTTTGGAGAAGACGTTGGATTCTTCGGCGGCGTATTCCGTGTCACTGACGGCTTGCAAAAGAAATTCGGTGAACACCGAGTCTTTGACTCGCCGCTTGCTGAAGGTGGAATTGCAGCCATTGCAATGGGCATGGGCTTGAACGGCCTTCGACCTGTTGCTGAAATTCAATTCGCAGACTACATCTTCCCTGCCTATGACCAAATCGTCAATGAAATCGCAAAAGTTCGACACCGCTCAGGTGGAGAGTTCACAGCACCACTGACGTTCAGAACCCCTGCAGGTGGCGGAATCAAGGGTGGACACCACCATTCCCAATCACCTGAAGCACAATTCACCCATACGCCTGGACTCAAAGTCGTGTATTGCTCAACACCTTACAACGCCAAAGGTTTGTTGACTGCAGCAATTGAATGCAACGACCCTGTCATCTTCTTTGAACCAAAGCGATGCTACCGAGGTCCCTTTTATGGCGACCCTCATAATGTCCCAACATGGAATGACCATCCAGATGCTGAAGTTCCTGAAGGACATTACATCGTCCCATTGGAAGAGGCTCGAATCGTTCGTGAAGGCAGTGCTTGCACCGTCATTGCATGGGGAACGATGGTTCACATGTGTGAACAAGCCATCAAAGAATCTGGAATTGATTGTGAACTCATCGACTTGCAAACTTTGGTCCCATGGGACCGAGACCGAGTCGTCAACTCAATCAAGAAGACAGGTCGTTGCGTTATTGTTCACGAAGCACCAAAGACCAGTGGATTCGGTGCAGAAATGAGTGCATCAATTCAAGAACGCTGTTTCTATCATTTGGAAGCACCAATCGCTCGAGTGACGGGATGGGACACACCTTTCCCGCACACAACTGAATGGGATTATATCCCAAGTCCAGCACGTATAGCTGAAGCAATAAGGAAAACACAGGAGGAATAAATATGGGAACATTTGCATTTAAGATGCCAGATATTGGAGAAGGAGTCGTCGAAGGCGAAGTAGTTGAATGGATGGTCGCAGTCGGTGACAGCGTCAAAGAAGATGATCCAATTCTTTCAGTGATGACCGATAAGGCAACGGTCGAAATACCGTCACCTGTTGACGGAAAAGTAATCTCAATAGTTGGCGAAGCTGGTGACACATTACCTGTCGGCGTCGTTTGTATCGAATTTGAAGTCGAAGGTGATGGAAATGCTGCTGCTTCGAAAGAAGCACCTGCTCCTGAAGCAAAACCGGAACCGAAAGCAAAACCGGAACCGAAAGCAAAACCGGAACCTACTCCAGCACCAACACCAGTTGTTGCTGAAACTGCACCCGCAGTACAACGTGCAACAGGAACCAAAGCACTGTCAAGTCCTGCCGTTCGTCAACGTGCTCGTCAAGCCAACATTGACCTCAACTTGGTCGCTGGCTCCGGACCTGCTGGTCGAATCAGTCATGCTGACCTCGACGCCCATATCGCTGGTGGTGCAAGTGGTGCAAGCCGTGCTCGACCAATGGGTTCATCCGCTCGAACTGAACTGAATGGAACTGAAGAAATCAAGGTGATTGGCCTACGAAGAAAGATTGCAGAAGGCATGGTTGCATCCTACACAACCATTCCACACTTCTCTTACTTCGAAGAAGTCGATGTCACAGTTCTCGAAGAATTGCGACAACACCTCAATGCTACCCGCCCCGAAGGTGCACCGAAACTGACGTATTTGCCTTTCATTATGATGGCATTAGTCAAGGCATTAGGAGAACAGCCTGAATGCAATGCTGTCTATGATGATGAATCAAATGTGGTCACCCGCCACCAAGCGATCAACCTTGGAATTGCAACGCAAACTGACCGTGGACTCTTTGTTCCTGTTGTCCAACATGTCGAGGCAATGGATATTTGGCAATCTGCTGAAGAAATGACGCGAGTCACAAGTGCAACTCGAGATGGCAAAGCAACTGCAGAAGACCTCTCAGGTTCGACCTTTACGATTACCAGTCTTGGCCGACTCGGAGGATTAGGTGCTACACCAATCATCAACAAACCAGAAGTTGGAATTCTTGGCGTGCACAACGCCAAAGACCGTGCTGTTGTCATCGATGGTAACATCGTCATCCGACGAATGATGAATCTCTCATCCTCATGGGACCACCGAGTTGTCGATGGTCATAATGGTGCAACTCTTGTTCAATTGGTAAAGACATACCTTGAACATCCAGCTACAATTTTCATGTGAGGTGCTAAAAAATGCAGACTAAAAAATGTCAAGTCCTTGTTATCGGAGCCGGACCAGGTGGATACGTCACAGCAATTCGTGCGGGTCAACTCGGTTTGTCAACCATCATTGTTGAAGGTGAAAAAGTCGGAGGAACATGCCTCATTCGAGGTTGTATTCCATCAAAGGCTTTGATTCACGCAGCACATCAATTCCACAAGTTAGCCAAGCATGCCTCAAACGATGGCCACATGGGGATTTCAATCCCTGGACCGGCTGAACTGAACATGAGTAATTTGGTCAATTGGAAAGAGGGAATCGTCACTCGCCTCAACAAAGGCGTCGAACATTTGCTCAAGAATGCTGGTGCTGAACTCGTCATAGGATGGGCTGAATTCCAAGATGCCAAAACGGTCAAGGTTGGTAAAGGCAAAGATGCAATCATCATCCAAGCAGAACATGTTGTTCTCGCCAACGGTTCAGTTCCTATTGAACTTCCATTCATGCCTTACGGTGAGAATGTCATCTCATCTCGTGAGGCACTTTCACTTGAAGAACTACCGAAACATGTTGCCATTGTCGGTGGCGGCTATATTGGACTCGAACTTGGAATTACATTCCGTATGCTCGGTTCTGAAGTAACAGTTGTTGAAGCAATGGACAGTGTTCTGCCAATCTTCGACAAAGAACTACGACGACCTCTTGAAATTTCAATCAAGAAGCAGAAGATTAAGACGCATCTTGGTGTCTTTGCCAAGGGTGTTGAAAAAGCAAAAGATGGACGCACACAACTCAACTTTATTGATAAGAATGAGAAAGATGAGTCGAAAATGCAGAACGTCGTTGTCGACAAAGTACTGGTCACCGTTGGTCGTAAACCGAACTCAGCATCCCTCGAACCAACTGGTGTTGCTTTGGATGAACGTGGATTTGTCAAAGTAAACGATCGCTGTGAGACCAATATGCGAGGCGTTTATGCCATTGGCGACGTTTGTGATTCTGGTGAAATGTTAGCCCATGTTGCCTCATTCCAAGGTGAAATGGTTGCTGAAATTATCGCTGGACACAAGCGAGCATACGACCCAGTAGCGGTCCCTGCAATCGTGTTTACCGAACCGGAGATTGTTTCGGTTGGACTCTCACCTGATGAAGCAAAGGCTGCTGGACACCCAATCATCATTGGAAAATTCCCATTAGGTGCAAACGGACGAGCTTTGACTCAAGAAGCAGAAAAGAGCGCTGGATTCATTCGAGTCTGTGCTCGAGAAGACGATCACCGTATTCTTGGAATCCAAGGTGTCGGTACTCACATCAGTGAATTGGTCGGTGAATGGACACTTGCTCTTGAGATGGGCGCACTACTCGAAGATATTGCTGGAACAATCCATGCACATCCTACCATGACTGAAATGACCCATGAAGGTGTTCTTGCAACACTTGGTCGTGCAATTCATTCTGCTTGAGCGAATTAAAAAGCGCCTACGAGCAAGGAAAAGAAGCGTCAGATAACTACGCACTCAGGGCCTCACCCGCAGGACTTGAAATTCCCCGAGCGAAGGATTTACCCATCGAGTCGATATAAAGTTCAACCAATCGCACTCATGAACCGCAACTTAAGCAGTCATCAGGAGTGTCGAGAGAACAAGCAATTGCTTCGAGACTTGAGATGTCTTCCGCACGTTCTGCCAATCCACTCACTGTTTGGTCATCTACATTCTTTGCTTCAACCGTAAATTGGATTGCATCTGCTGCTGCCTTGGTTCGGAGGTAATACATACCTGTCTTGAGACCTTGCTTCCATCCATAAAAGTGCATTGAAGTAACCTTAGCCGGATTTGCATCAACCATGTGAATGTTGAGTGACTGGCTTTGGTCGACGTATGCTCCACGGTCGGCAGACATATCCAAAACATGTTTCTGCTTGATTTCCCAAGTTGTTTTGTATAACTCTTTAACGTGGTCTGGAATTCCTGAGATGTTCTGAACTGAGCCCTTATGACGAAGGATTTCATCTTTCATCTCAAGTCCCCAAAGTCCCAATTCAATGAGATCACGAACCAGATGCTTGTTCAGCACAATGAATTCACCGGAAAGTGTTCGACGAACATAGAGGTTCGATGTGAACGCTTCGAAGCATTCATTGTTTCCGAGGATTTGTGAAGTTGAAGCGGTTGGCATTGGAGCAACAAGAAGTGAATTACGCATTCCATGTTCGACAATCTCTGACTTCAGAGAAGTCCAATCCCATCGACCACTGTGGTCATTCATTCCCCAAAGGTCGAATTGTAAGTTCCCTTGACTCGCTGGAGATCCTTTGAATGTCGAGTATGGTCCTTCTGCAATTGCTGCATCTTTAGAAGCGGTGCAGGCTGCAAAGTAAATCGTTTCAAAAATTTCTTTGTTGAGTTTTCGGGCTTCTGGGCTTTCGAAAGGTAACTTGAGAAGTGCAAAAGTATCTGCAAGACCTTGAACACCGAGTCCAATTGGACGGTGGCGCATGTTTGAGTTACGTGCTTCAATAACAGGGTAGAAGTTGACATCGATGACACGATTGAGGTTCCCAGTTGCGTGGTAGGTGACATCATACAAGAGTTGATGATTGAAGGATTTAGCCTCGACATCTACGTATTTATTGAGAGCAAGGGAGGCTAGATTACAGACTGCAACCTCATCTTTTGCGGTGTATTCCATAATTTCAGTGCAAAGGTTCGAGGAGCGTATTGTTCCAAGGTTCTTTTGATTGGATTTGTTATTCACTGCATCCTTATACAACATGTATGGAGTTCCAGTTTCAATTTGGGACTCGACTAACTTGTCCCAGACAACACGTGCAGGGAGCGTTTCACGAGCCAAGCCTTGTGCTTCATAGGATTCGAACAGTTCTTTGAATTCGTCACCATATGCATCTTGAAGACCAGGACATTCATTCGGACAGAAGAAAGACCAGTCAGTATCTTGCTCAACACGTTCCATGAACAAATCTGGTGTCCAAAGAGCATAGAATAAGTCACGTGCACGAAGTTCTTCCTTACCGTGATTCTTTCGCAGATCGAGGAAAGCAAGGATATCTGGGTGCCAAGGTTCGAGGTAAATGGCAATTGAACCCTTGCGCTTGCCGCCACCTTGGTCGACATAACGAGCTGTGTCATTGAAGACACGAAGCATTGGAACAATACCGTTACTCTGTCCATTCGTGCCCTTGATGTAGGAGCCTTTTGAACGGATGTGGTGAATCGAGAGACCAATACCACCGGCTGACTTTGAGATCAAAGCACACTGTTTGAGTGTATCATAAATCCCGTCAAGTGAATCGTCTTGCATAGTGAGTAAGAAACACGACGACATTTGAGGCGTTGGTGTTCCAGAATTGAATAATGTTGGTGTAGCATGGGTAAAGTAACCTTGGCTCATCAAATCATAGGTTTCCAGAGCCTTCGGGATATTGGAATGATGGATGCCAACTGCGACACGCATCAACATGTGTTGTGGTCGTTCAGCAATTTCACCATACAAGCGAAGTAAATAGGAACGCTCGAGCGTTTTAAATCCAAAATAATCATAATTGTGGTCACGAGTATAGTCGACGTGGTTATTCAAGATCTCAGCATTCTCCATAATGATGGAAAAGACTTCTTCAGAGATAAGAGGAGCATGCTTCCCTGATTCTGGGTCGATATATTCACGCAAATCTGTGATCACATCTGTGAAAAGAGTCTTGGTTGAGCGGTGGAGGTCATCGACACAAATACGAGCTGCTAGGCGGCTGTAATCAGGGTGCTGAGAGGCGAGAGACGCTGCAGTTTCAGCAGCGAGTTGATCGAGTTCACGTGTGGTAACACCATCATAGAGACCTTCGATCGTCAATTTGGTCACATGACCTGGGTCAATCCATTTTGGATCAAGACCATAGGTCAAAGTTTTGAGTTTGTCATGTATTGCATCGAAACGGACGTCTTCACGTTCTCCCTTTCTGTTAACTACTTGCATTGTCATTTTTATTCCTCCATTTATTCATGTGTGATTGCGCAACATCTTCGATTAATTGAGTACGGTTCAAAAGTCTTCGTCTACTGAGAACCGTTGTTGGACGCTTCCGAGGTTACCACCGTCTTTGACACCGGCTTTTTGATATTCTCCAACTCTCTTTTCGAAGAAATTAGTTTTACCTTGCATTGAAATCATTTCCATCCAAGGGAATGGGTTTGTAGCATTATACAATTTACTCGCCCCTAATGAGACCATCAATCGGTCAGCAACAAAGCGAATGTATTCTTCCATGAGGTCCGAGTTCATTCCAATCAAAGAGACTGGGAGTGCGGAGGTGACAAATTCAATTTCTATTTCGACTGCTTCAGAAATGATTCGATGAATCATGTTTTCGCCAGCACCGCGAATCAGTTTGTTGTGGAGAAGGCAAGCAAAGTCACAATGAAGACCTTCATCCCTTGAGATGAGCTCATTCGAAAAGGTCAGGCCTGGCATAAGACCACGCTTCTTGAGCCAGAAAATAGCACAAAAGGAACCTGAGAAGAAAATACCTTCAACCGCAGCAAATGCTACCAATCGTTGTGCAAAAGAACCGTGCTTACGAGATAACCAGCGCATAGCCCAGCCGCCCTTCTTCTTCACCGATGGAACCGTCTCAAGGGCGTTAAACAAGTGGTCTTTCTCATTTGAATCAGTAATGTATGTATCAATGAGCAAGGAGTATGTTTCAGCATGGATGTTTTCCATCATAATTTGGAACCCATAGAAGCAACGCGCTTCTGCCCATTGCACTTCATCAGCAAAGTTCGTGACAAGGTTCTCATTGACGATACCATCACTGGCTGCAAAGAATGCGAGAACGTGTTTAAGGAAGTGGCGTTCGTTATCGGTGAGTGCTTTCCAATCCTTAGCGTCTTCAGCTAGATCGATTTCTTCTGCTGTCCAGAAGGATGCAGCGTGTAACTTGTACATTTCCCAGATTTCTGCCTGTTGAATAGGGAACAGCACAAATCGGTCCAAGTTTACTTGAAGCATTGGTTCGATGTGTTCCTTAGAAAGGTCTAATTCAAACCCATCCGTATTTTCCGATTTTTTTCCTTGTTCGATGACCATGACTCGTCCCCCCGTTTGTTTCACTCGCTGGAATTCATTTGCCCTCCGAGGTAGTGTATAATGTTCACCCCCATCACCCACTGCAGCAAGGCGATTTCACGGGGGATACAGGTTTGCTAAAAACTGCCCCAGCAGACTATAGGGACAATATATGCCCACAGAGTATAAAGGCCGGTTTTAGACTGTAAAAATTACACTGCCTGCAGGTACGTTTCCACTCCAAACTGTTTTGCCCCCACATAGGCATTGGTGCTTGAGAGATTACCTGGACAACCTCGAGTTGAATCGATTCGACTCAACACCCCTCTCGTTGAGAACGTAGTAATGAAGAGTCAGAGGAATTCCGGCTCATCTCGTACAGAGAGCATTAATATCTTGGAAATTTAGAGAAGAGAAGTTCCTGAGAGTCACAGTAAATGAATCCTCTAGGATACAGAGGAGAAATAAGAAAGCTAAAATTCCTGGCCTCACTCAAATGAACCAGAACGTAGAAAATGGTATCTTAAGGAACCCGTAGGGGAATTGCCAGAAGAGAGACTCGGCATTTAGAAATTCGAGAGACTCAAAAATCCTCACGGAGATCGTAATGGTGTTTTGTTTCATCGATTTGAAACCAAACTTCGCATCTTGGAGAGAAAAGACTCCTCAGTGTAAAGGGTGAGAGATTCCACCAGGATGAAAAATCCCCTCAACAGAGAAGAATTTCGTCTTAAGTAGAACTCACTTGGAAATCACGAAACCATTTCAAATTGAATTCGAACCTACCGTTCAACAGTAGAAAATCGATTGATGTTCACTTGCGCATGCTGCGCCAGCTTCTATCAGTTGTTTTGAAATGGTTCAACATCAAACTCTTTCCAATCGCTTGGAGGAGTTGTTTGAATAATGAACAGCGATCCATTCATGAACTTTGCAGAGCGTTGCCGCCCATCAAAGTATGTGATGGAGTTTCACTCGACCTTACGGACGCCGACTGCGTTAGGTCCTTTTGGACCTTCGCCGACTTCGAATTCGACGGTGTCCCCGTCTTGAATTTCGCCTTCTACTTCTGAGATGTGAACGAAGAGGTCATTTCCACCTTCGCGTTCAATAAATCCGAATCCTTTTGTTTGGTTAAACCACTTGACTGTACCTTGTGCCACGCTTCGGGGTTTTGGTAGGGGTATATTATCTCTACGGCTGGTACCTCCTCAATAACTCCTGTTTCCAGAACGTAAGAAGACTACGCAAAGAGGTCATTGAGGCTGGATTAATCTCTTTGAATGAGGGATTCGGCTCGAGGGGCGGGAAACAGGGCGAAGCATCAAAAAAACCTTGAATTCCACGTTTTTACCCTTTTCCAGAGCATCTGCAAACAACATTTCACTGGCAAAAAGAGCCCATAACAGTTCAACTATGGAAGTGATCCTGTTCTGAAAATCCTCTGCGCAGCGGTGAAGAGTCGGGGTGTGGCCCCAAATCACGCCGGAGCGATGATATGACACACCACAACTACTGAGGACAGGTGTTGAGGAGTCGGATTTTTCCCCTCATCCCCTTGTAGTTCTACTTCGGATAATCTTTGCACACATCCAAACTGATTACAATCACTTCGTGTGAGCGCCTTCCAAGGGACCGAGTGGAATGATTCGGAAGGTGTTGATGCTTTGGTGGGACCAGAAGTAATGTGCCTTCATGTGGTGCCAGTGACAAGTTTCACGCACACCTGGTTGGTTGAGCATTCGTTCAACAAAGGATTGCAAATTTGGATAGTCGATGATGCGTCGAAGATTACACTTGAAGTGGACAACATAAACCAAATCGAAACGGGCTAAGGTTGCGAACAGACAAATATCGGCTTCAGTAAGTTGACCTTTACCTCCACCTACCAACCATTCACGTCCATTGAGATGGGTTTCTAATTCATCAAGGCGAGCAAATAAAGCAGTAACGGCTTGCTCATAAGCCAATTGAGTTCGAGCAAAACCAGACTTGTAGACTCCGTTATTGACAGATTCATAGTTTGCATCAATCATCGCGTCAATCCCTTCTTGCAACTCAGGAGGGCACAATGAGGTGCCGTTGCCAAGGCCTGAACGAGCCATTGTATCGAACATTCGGATAATCTCACGACTTTCATTGTTGACAATGGTATTGTGTTTCCGATCCCATAAGACGGGAACTGTCCCGATATTCGGACCCTCATTCCAACCGTCAAACGCTCGATTGTAGACACCCTCGAGACTGTGTTCACCGTGAAGAGTGTCAGCAGTTGCTCCTTCCTCTTCAGGATTAAACGACCAAGAACCATCTGGATTCATGCGCCAGTCAACCACATCGACCGTAAGGTGGTCTTCAAGGCCAAGTAGAGCTCTTGTGATGAGTGTTCTATGCGCCCATGGACATGCATGGGAGATGTAGAGATGGTATCGACTACTTTCAACATCAAACGTGCCATTCTCTTCAATATGGTCCCGGAATTCACTTGATTTACGGATGAAGGAACCTGAGTCAAAGGCTTTTGTCCATGCTCCTGCTTGCTCATCAGTCGGCTTCATATTCACCTCGAGCCATCACAGCCCTATGAAGAATACAGTATCTCGATTGGTACTCTCCACCTCTCGACGAACGGAAAAACTACACCACCAAAGACCTTCAAGTGGGTTGGAAACACGATTCAAAGAAATCCTGGCACCCAAAATACGGGTAATGGTGGATACTGGGTCAAGAGTTGAACCTTTGTATCGAGTCCACGCAAAGCCTTTGGGACAATGACGCTGGTATACCTTGCGTTTCGGTAAACAAGTTTATTCAATACAAGCGGCAGGTTTGGACATGATAAGACGCTTCTTCGCCCGAGGCCAAGTTCAAGAAAAAGACTTTGTCGAAAGGGTTGGTTTTGTTTATATCGATGCAGAAAACTCGATTGCAAACCCTGAGGACTATATGTCATCGATTGAAAATCACTTAGGTTCTAAGCCGAAAGAGTCGATTGCATATTCCAAATGGTCAGCAAATTCACCTTTAGCTAAAAAATACAGAAATGCGGGTTTCCGGTTAATTCAAGCCGACTCTGGAGAAAATAATGCAGACATAATGATGTCGCTCGATGCATATGAGAAGATTCGTGATTTAGCAGACCAAGGAATAAATGGTAATGTGTATATCTGTTTCCATGGAGATAAAGGATTTACACATCTTTTAGAAAAGTTGCGAGCAATAAGAGGATGGAATTCTATTTGGGTGACTTCGAACATAAAGCAAAACAAAATGATCGTAAATGCATCAAGTGAAGTTCTCCTTATCTCTTCATCAAAATCAGCCAATAAGAATCCAAATAAAACGGTTGTAAAAGCAAGAAGTAAGGCGCCCAAGGTGTCTGCTTCAAGAAAAAGTGTGAAGAGCAGTAATGTCGAATTTCAGCCAGTAATATTACAATTAATACAGAATGGTGCTACAAATTCAGCAACACTTGGCAAGGCGATTATTGGATATCAAAGAGATAATAATTGGGCTGAAACAGGAAAAGAAGCTTTCAATTTGAAGTTTAATCTTCCAAAAACAAATTCATATGTCAACACAATTAAAAAACATATGAGCGATTCGATTGATGTTGGTCAGGGACCAAAATACACTTTTTCCAAGAAGGCTAAAAATCAAACGAGTACCGAGGAGAATGTTTCGGTACCGAGTTTAGGTTTCAAACCGATTATTCTACAACTCATACAGAATGGTGCAATCAATTCAGCAACCCTTGGTCAGGCGATTATCGCATACCAAGAAAACAATAATTGGGCTAAAACCGGAAAAGAAGCCTTTAATTTAAAGTTCGGACTTTCAAAAACGAATTCGTATGTCCAAACGATTAAACAATCGATGAGTGATACAATTGATGTTGGGAGTGGACTCAACTCTACATTCTCCATCAAGGGCAAAAAGCGATCCACTGCAAGAGCAAAAGTTTCGGTAAAGAATTTGGGTTTTAAGCCTGTTATTTTACAATTGATACAGGACGGGGCTACAAATTCAGCAACACTCGGCCAGGCAATTATTGGATATCAAGGAGACAACAATTGGGCTGAAACAGGAAAAGAGGCTTTTAATTTGAAATTCGGACTTTCGAAAACAAATTCATATGTTAACACCATTAAACAATTTATGAGTGATTCAATTGAAATTGAAGGGAACGGACCAAAATACACCTTCTCAATCAAGGTCAATGAAAAGTAATTTCAAAACCAACATCATTGATGGACAAAGATTGGATTATTTCTGACTGCATCTCACTTGAGTAACTCAGCCTAAGCACATCAGTTCTTGTCGCCGTACAACTTCTTGGCTTGCTTTGCCCATTCGTCTCGCTTGACACGGCCTGGGAAGAACTCGATGGCTTTATTGACATCAGTTTCAAGTTTCGATGTCATCTTCGACACTTGCAAAAACGTGTAGATTCCCAAAGCGTTGAGTTTCTCTTCAATGAACGGTCCAATTCCCTTAATGACTTGCAAGTCGTCTTTTTCAGAAGCCTTGGCTACACCGAGAATATTGAAATCGATGGTCTTCGAACGCTCTTGAACACGCTTGAGTTCTTGCACCTTCTTGACTTCTTTCGAAACTGGTATGTCAGCAGCCTTAGCGGCTTTCTCTTCAGCAGCCTTAGCAGCCTTAGCGGCCTTAGCGGCTTTCTCTTCAGCAGCCTTAGCAGCCTTAGCGGCTTTCTCTTCAGCAGCCTTAGCAGCATTAGCGGACTTCGCATCTGTGTCTGACTTTGCCTTGGCTTCCTTAGCGGCTTTCTCTTCAGCTTCCTTAGCGGCTTTCTCTTCAGCAGCCTTAGCGGACTTGGCTTCCTTAGCGGCTTTCTCTTCAGCAGCCTTAGCGGACTTGGCTTCCTTAGCGGCTTTCTCTTCAGATTCCTTAGCGGCTTTCTCTTCAGCAGCCTTAGCGGACTTAGCAGCCTTCTCTTCAGCAGCCTTAGCGGACTTAGCAGCCTTCTCTTCAGCAGCCTTAGCGGACTTAGCAGCCTTCTCTTCAGCAGCCTTAGCGGACTTAGCATCCTTAGCAGCCTTCTCTTCAGCAGCCTTAGCGGACTTAGCAGCCTTCTCTTCAGCAACCTTAGCATCAGCGTCTGCTTTTTCCTCGGCTTCCTTAGCAGCCTTTTCTTCAGTAATCTTGGCTTTCTCTGCCAAGTCCGATGTGACGATATCTCCGAGCATTCCTTCAGACTGTAATCGATTTACTTGGGATTCCCATTCTTCATCCGAATATGTATCTTTAATTCCTTTATTCGATTTATTCTGCGCCTTCGCCAAATCGTTCTCGTACTTTTTCTTCTTGCTCATGTTCTTCTTCACCGTGACTGACCACGAGAAGTAGACACTTGCTCGACCAAGTTTCAAAAGACCGGAGTATTCTTTCCCTTCGAAGGTTGGAGTGCCATTACTGTCATCGAATTTCATGTTGATGACGATCTCTCCATCCTTGCCAATTCCGATGATTCGTGTTCCTGTTTCACCGAATTCAGCTTCATACATGCAGAACTTATCACCGTTCGATTCTTGGTGCAAATCAATCATTTCGACTTTAATATCGGACATCTTGTCGATAGTAATGACTTCAACACTGCTCGCAGATTCGCCTGGTTGTAAGCCAACGATTGGTTTCAATACAAACGGATCTTCTTTGGTTCCAGCACCCGACAAGAAGGCAGGTGAAGACGTTGTATTCTCCGGTTCAGGTCCATCTGCCAGAAGCAGAAGGATTCTGTCACTTCCAAAGAGAAGTGGAATCAGCAACAGAAGCAACAACAGAATCAGACATGGGAAACACCACATCCAACCAAATCCATCATCATCATCATCATCACCATCATCATCAGCAGGAATGACTTCTTCGAGAACAGTGAGCGAGAAATCAAACGATTGACTGTAAGCAGAATTGTTTGCCCAAACCGTGAAGTTCATCATTTCTGTTG
>Ga0308025_1001019_pt1 | contig 13486 bp, 7 predicted proteins | sample Neamet422_FD_201298 | JGI IMG/M metagenome (GOLD analysis project Ga0308025, IMG submission 201298) | Marine microbial communities from water near the shore, Antarctic Ocean - #422 | ecosystem: Environmental > Aquatic > Marine > Unclassified | place: Southern Ocean | collected 2014-10-03
ATTGCTAGAAGAGTAAGAGAATTAAATATCTATTCTGAGATACATCCTTACAATAAGATGCCTGAGATTGATGGTAGCTGGAAAGCTGTTATTTTATCAGGTTCTCCGCATTCTGTACGTGAAGAAAATGCACCTATTGCTGATTTATCAGCAATAAAGGGAAAATTGCCTTTGCTAGGAGTTTGTTATGGAGCACAACATTTAGCACACGAATTTGGTGGGGAAGTATTACCTTCAAATACTAGAGAGTATGGTAGAGCTAACTTATCTTTTGTGGATACTGAGAATAAATTAATGAAAGGTGTTCCTACTGATTCACAAGTATGGATGAGTCATGGAGATACAATTGCAACTATTCCTAATAATTATAAAGTTATTGCTTCAACTAATGATGTAAAAGTTGCGGCTTACCATATTGAAAGAGAACAGACTTATGCATTGCAATTTCATCCTGAGGTGTATCACTCTAAGGATGGTGCAACCATTTTGAAGAATTTTTTAGTAGATATTTGTAGATTTAAACAAGACTGGACTCCTGCGTTATTTGTTGAGGAAACTGTTGCTGATTTAAAGCAAAAAATAGGAAATGATAAAGTTGTTTTAGGACTTTCGGGTGGTGTAGATTCTACTGTTGCTGGAGTGCTTTTAAATAAAGCAATAGGTGAGAATCTATATTGTATTTTTGTAGATAATGGATTGTTACGAAAAGGAGAGTTTGAAAGTGTCTTGGAACAATACAAAGGAATGGGTTTGAATGTAAAAGGAGTAAATGCTAAAAATCGGTTTTATGATGTTTTAGCTGGAGTATCAGATCCTGAGAAAAAACGTAAAGCTATTGGTTCAATGTTTATTGATGTGTTTGATGATGAATCGAATCAAATAGAGAATGTAAAGTGGTTAGCACAAGGAACAATTTATCCAGATGTAATTGAGTCGGTTTCAGCAACAGGAGGGCCTTCACAAACTATTAAGTCTCATCATAATGTAGGTGGCTTACCTGATTTTATGAAGCTTAAAATTGTTGAGCCTTTGAAGACTTTATTTAAAGATGAAGTAAGGAGAATAGGAAAGTCTATGGGGATTGATAAAGAGTTATTAGGAAGACATCCATTCCCAGGCCCAGGTTTAGCAATTCGTATTTTAGGTGATATTACTCCTGAAAAAGTTAGTATATTACAGGAAGTGGATCATATTTTTATTTCCTCATTAAGAACTGCTGGATTGTATGATAAAGTATGGCAAGCAGGAGCAATTTTCTTGCCCGTTCAATCTGTTGGAGTAATGGGAGATGAGCGTACTTATGAATATGCAGTTGCCCTAAGAGCGGTAGAGTCTACGGATGGAATGACGGCTGACTGGGTGCATTTACCGTATGAGTTTTTAGCAAAAGTGTCCAATGATATTATTAATAAAGTAAAGGGTATTAACCGTGTGGTTTATGATATTTCATCAAAACCACCAGCTACTATTGAATGGGAGTAATTAGAAAAATATTAGTTTTATTTTCACTATTATCTGTTTTTGTTTTGTCGGGTCAAACAGGAATTGATACTGTTTTTTTTGATGGTGATATTTATGTAAAGCATATTGTTAATGCAGGAGAGTCGCTTAAATCAATAGCTAAGTTACATAAAGTTAAAACCGCTGATATTATTGATAATAATGAGATAGAAAAGCGCTTGTATTTTAATCAGTTATTATATATCCCTATTTTTTATAATAAGCAAGAAAATAAAAGCAATTTTTCTGATTTAAGTATTCAAAAACAAATTGAAAACTCTACTGAAATCAAAGATACTTCAGTATTAAATATTGCTTTGTTAATGCCTTATTTTTTGGTAAAGAATGATACCATGTTTAATGACTTTGATGATATTGCAGAAATTCCTAATATTTATTATAAAGGTTCGGAGGTAGCTCTTTCTTTTCATATTGGTGTGGAACTGGCACTTGATTCTTTACGCAAACAAGGAAAAAATATTTGTTTACATACTTTTGATACGAATAAGGATACCTTAAAAGTACACCAAATTGTGAATTCAATGGCTTTGGAAAATATGGACATTATTATTGGGCCTTTGTATGCCAACAATTTTAGGATTTTATGTGAAAAATATGGAGATGATACCACTAAGGTATTAATATCTCCACTTTCTAGGAATACTAAAAATGTAAAAAAATATAAAGCTGTTTATCAGCTTTCCCCTTCTTTTCAAGTGCAAACAAATATCATTAAGGAATATGTGTTGAAACACCACAGCCAGGATAGAATTATTGTGCTTAACGAAAAAGGGTATGAGAGTAAATCAGCTTATTTTAAGCATTTGTTTAAACAGTATGAAAAAGAAGTAGAAACCTTTACTGTAGAATATACTAAGGTGGACTCTATCCGTAAAATTTTTAAAGATAAACAAGTTGTAATTATTCCTTCAGAAAATAAAGCTTTTGTGAGTAAGATTCTTGGATCTATTGGAGGTTTAGATTCTACATCATTTGTTTTTGGTTTGTATGATTGGAAGAAATATGGTAATTTGGATATTCATAATTTAATGTTTTTAGATGTTAAGTTTCCTAATCCGTATCGCTTTAGTAAATCTAGTAATCATGACATTTATTTTGTTAAATTATTTGAAAAAAAGTACAATACTAACCAAGCTAAATATACACATATTGGTTGTAATATTATAATGCATTTTTGTTCTGATTTCTCTCTATATAAGTTCCGAAATGTAACTGGTGGAGGTATGGTAAACACCTACGCTCCTTTGCATCATTATGTTGATTATGAGTTAATTCCTGTGGATTAGTTTTTAAGTTACTTAAATTGTATTTTTACATATGATTTTGCGTAAAATTATAAACATATTATCCCTTTTATTTTGTATTGTTTTTTATAATGATATTCAAGCACAATGTAATGTTACGGTTGATGTTGCTAATTTACAACATGTCAATTGCCCAAATGGTGGAGCGGAAGGAAACGCTAGTGTTACCCAAAATAATTTCACTAATTATTTTTGGGAGAATATAACTACAGGACAGATGATAAACTCACAAGGAAATACTACTTCATCAAATTTAGATGCTGGTTTATATGTGATTACAGCTACGGGTCCTTTTAATAGCTCTTGTCCGGCTTTAGTATATTCGGATACTTTTGAAATTTTAGAAGCGGAACCCGTCTTTCAGTTTAATCCCACTCAGTCTTGTCAATCCCTTTGTAATGTATTGGTTACAGCCTCTATGCAAATTGCTATTGCTAGTGTAAATTATACTTATCAATTTGATGCTAATCCGATAGTTAGTTTGCCAAATAGTTTAGCGAATCAATGCGGAGGTTCTCATACTTACGAAATATTTGCCAATGGTATTTCATGTGGAATAGAAAATATAGGTATAAGTCAGTTTGCACAAATGAACTTAGCTACTTCAGTATCTAATGCTCCTACTTGCAATCAACAAGGTTCTGCAACAGTAAATATTACAGGAGTTGGTGCTTCAGCAATATCAACCTATTGTATTTCTACCCCACAGATGAATCTTTATACTACTATTGATAATATTGTAATGGTAGGGGATAATACTACTATATCAAATAATACATCAGGAGTTTGTGATATGTATACCGATTATACAGCTTTTTCTACTGATGTAACCCCAGGAAATTCATATAGTTTGACTGTTGATTTAGGCACATGTAGTCAGCCTGAGTATTTGATAGATATAGCTAATGTATATATTGACTGGAATATAGATGGTGATTTTAATGATATAAACGAGTTGGTAGGCCAAGTAAACCCAACTCAAAGTCCATCATCTCATATTTTTACAATTACTGTCCCTCCGGGAGCTATACCTGGAGAAAGTAGAATGAGAATTGTTGCTCAAAACTATCAGTATCAATCTACTAATCAAGCATTGTCTTGTGATAATAATATAGCTTATTTTGGTTCAACTGAGGACTACACCTTATTTATAGGCGGTTCAGTAGCAACTCCTGTTACTTATCTATGGTCAGATGGACAAACTACAGTAACAGCTAATAACTTAAGTGCCGGTACTTATACAGTTTCTATTACAGATGTAAATGGATGTTCTGCAACTGATACAGCAATAGTTACTGGTTTATTGTTTGGATGTATAAATCCTCTTGCAGTTAATTACGATCCAACTGCTCAATGTGATGACGGAAGCTGTATCTCTTCACTTATAATAGATACTGCTTTTATCTCTCAGCCAATTTTATCTTATTGCCAAACTGGAGGGATGCAGATAAATATTAATCAAACATTTCCGCAAACTACATATTCTTGTGTGGTAGGATATTATAGTGGGACATTTTTCATCTCTTATCTAAGTACAAATTTAACTACTGTTAATCAGCTAAATTTATCTGGTTTTAACCCTAATGTTGATTATTTTGTTCGAATTGTTGATTCAACTGCATATTATAATGCGAATCCTTTTGGTAATGGAACTAGTTCTATTGGTCTTATTGATGAGTTTGGCCCAGTTAATTTCTCTGCGCCATCTCAGTTTACTGTTACAACTAGCGGATCTCAAATAATTTGTAATGGAACAACTCCAGATTCATTGACAGCAAGTAGTGGAGTTGCAGGAACTTACTCATGGAGTCCTGCCTCTCATTTTTTAGATGCTAATATTCAAAGTCCTATTTTTAATTCAGTTCTAACAGCCACAACAACTTACACTGTTATTTTTACAGATTCAAGCGGATGTACTGCTACTGATGATTTGCTAATAAGTACCACTTTATTAACAACAAGTATAACCCCAACATTACAATCAATTTGTCAAAATTCTCCATCTTCTAACCTAACAGTTATAGCTGGTGGAGGTGTTTTTCCTTATCAATATCAATGGTATGAATATAGTTCTCCAAACCAAGCGTCAGCTGCAGTAATTATACCAAATGAGGTTGATTCTTTCTTTCTCCCTCCAACTAATACGGTTGGTATTACTTATTATTTTTGTCTAGTAACAAGTGCAGTGCAAGCCTGTCAAGATACTTCTGCTATTGTTACAGTAGAGACAGTCTCCGAACCAATGTTTACACTTCAACCACAAGATTCTGCTGTATGTATAGGGTCTAATATTACAATAAATGTAGCGGATACTTTTTTCGTAACTGTAGCTGCTAATGCAATAATTCCTGTTTATCAATGGTATGAAAATTCTATTTGTGATACTAGTATATCTGGTGGATCTGTACCAGCCTCAGGCCCAGGAAATAACACTAGCACATACACTCCACAAACAACAACTCCAGGAACGACATATTACTATTGTACAATTATTATTCCACAAATTGTAGGATGTAATACCATTATTTCAGAGTGTGCAGAGATTATTGTAAACCCTATTCCTTCAGCTATCTTAATTGCCAATCCTAACCCTGCTTGTTTAGGAAATAATATTACTTTAACTGGATCAGCTTCTATTCCTGTGAATAAATTTAGATTTCAATATAATAATGGAGGAGGGTGGATTAATATGACAAGTCCTGCAATGGGAAATACTAATCCTATTACATATAGCAATATAATAAATACAACTCAATTTAGAGTAAGAGTACGAGAATATACTGGTTGTCCTACTGGTCCTTGGTCACCTATAATTACTGTTCCAATATCAATTATTACAACTCAACCAATAAGTCATAATTAAAAATAAATCAATTAAATGTTAAGGTCATGAAAACTAAAAATAAATTATTAAATCGAATATTATTAGGGCTATTCCTGCTTGCAACTAATGTGTTGCTGGCGCAAACAGACACATCTTCTACACAAACGGTATGTGCAGGTTCTGTTGAGCCGTATTTAATTAATCCTCCTACTACGGGTTCTACTTATCAGTGGAATATAACTGGAGGGGGAATTGTCATTAATGGATCTACTACTGATAATATTACAGTTAACTGGGGAACTACTCCTGGAGTTTATATTATCACTGTAATAGAAACAGATGCAAATGGTTGTTTAGGTTTACCTATTACAGTTGATGTTACTGTAAATCCACTTCCAACAGTAACAACTGCTATAAGTCAAATTGCATGTTTTGGGTTTACAATCCCAGACTTGACAGCAGTTGGGTCAAATGTTACATGGTATTCAGACGCTTCTCTTTCTACACAAGTTGGTTTAGGGAATAATTTTGCTTCTGGAGAAACTGCTGTTGGTTTTTATACATACTACGCTACAGAATCTTTAAATGGTTGTGAAGGCCCATCAATTCCTGTCACTTTACAAATTTATAATGTTCCAAATGCTCCATCATCCACAAGCCAAACAGCTTGTTTTGGTACAACTATTCCAGATTTAACAGCCTTTGGAACAAATGTTACTTGGTATGATGATGCATCATTAACATCTATTCTATATAGTGGGGCCAATTTTGTAACAGGACAAACTGCAACTGGAATTTATACATATTATGCAACTACAACAGATGCAAATGGATGTGAAAGCTCATCTTCTCTGGTGACTTTAGAAATTTATTCTTTACCATCTGCACCAATTGTATCAAGTCAAACCGCATGTTTTGGCACTACAATTCCTAATTTAACTTCTACTGGATCGAATATCATTTGGTATTCCAATCCTACTCTTACTTCTCAGGTAGGAACAGGGAATAATCTATCAACAGGGCAGTATGCATTAGGAGTTTATACGTATTATGCAACTACAACTGATGGAAATGGATGTGAAGGTTTATCTTCCTTAGCTACTTTAGAGATATATGCATTACCGAATGCACCAATTGCTAATAATGAGACTGCTTGTGTAGGTGGTGTAATTCCTGATTTAACAGCTACAGGAACAACATTAACTTGGTATGATGACGTAACACTTACTAATCAAGTTGCTGTTGGAAATAATTTTTCAACAGGAGAAACAACAGCAGGAGTTTATACTTATTATGTGACTGAAACCAATACAAATGGATGTGAAAGTTCTGCAACAACAGTTACTCTAACTATTAATTCATTTACAACTCCTCCTTCATCTTCTGCTCAAACAGCTTGTTTTAGTTCAGCAATTCCTGACTTTACAGTAACAGGAATTGGTAGTACATTTACCTGGTATGATGATGTGGCATTGACTAATGTTGTTGGAAATAATTCTCCCTTTGCTACAGGACAAACTATTGTGGGTATTTACACATATTATGTTACGGAATCGCAAAATGGTTGTGAAAGCCCCGCTGCAATCGTAACCTTAACAATTTATGCTGCACCAACAACAGGACCAATTAATCACTGGTAATAAATGCGAAAACTAAAATTCATCATATTACTGCTTAATGCATTTGCTTCACAATTAGTAGCACAAAATACTGTGCACCTTTGTGTAGGTGAAAGTCATAGTTTTGCTGTGCCATATACTAATGGTTCTGTTTATGATTGGAAAATGCAGAATACTTCAATTGCTACAATTACATCTGGAAGTGGAACCGAAAATATTATTATGAATCTTAATTCTTCAGGTACATTTCAATTAATTGTTGAGGAATTAAACGCTAGTGGTTGTTTTGGGTATGATAGTGTTTTAGTAGAAATACATGATCAACCTACTCCAATTATTTCAGCATTAGGACCTGTTCAGGTTTGTTTTGGGATTGATGTGGTTCTTCAAGTAAATACAATATATGATTCTTATCTTTGGAGTGATGGTTCTTCAGCATCAGAATTGGTAGTTGATAGTACAGGTGATTACTCTGTAATTGTAACTGATGAATTTGGCTGTTTAAACAACAGTAATGCTATTTTAGTAGATATTCAATCTGCATCTGCAACTGCTGATTTTTATTTTGACGGAATATGTGTAAATAGTCCTACTACTTTTCTTAGTACTTCATTTTCTGTAGGTGATGTGATTAATTCTTTAAATTGGGATTTTGGTAATGGAATTCATTCTTATAGTGATTCTGTTTCAGTTTCATATAATCTTGTAGGAGATTATCAAGTTTCCTTATCTATTGAAACAGCTGTTGGCTGTAAGGATTCTATATTTAAAACTATAACTGTTTTTGAAAATCCAAAAGCTAATTTTAATTATAACCCATATACAATATCCACTTTAAACCCAGATATAAATTTTTTCAATACTTCAACTAATGGAACCCAATATTTGTGGGATTTTGGTGATTCAATTTATTCTATTATTGAAAGCCCTACTCATATTTATAATGACCCGGGAGTGTATGATGTGATGTTATTTGTTGAAAATGTTAATGAGTGTATGGACTCAATCTCAAAAAAGATCATTATGTATTATGATTTTGTATTACATGTGCCTGCGGCTTTTACTCCAAATGATGATGGCGATAATGATCAGTTTGGCCCTATAGGTTTAAGAATGGATAAATATGAATCCTTTGGATTGTATGTTTATAATCAATGGGGAGAGATGATTTTTGAAACAGAAGATATTAATGAGCGGTGGGATGGTGCTGATAGCCAGAATGGATCGTATGCTTGGGCTATTGTAATAGTTGATGAGCTAGGTGAAGTGCGTAAGAAAGTAGGAGAGGTGTTGTTAATTAAGTAATTATCTTAAATCAATTACTTCTACTCCTTGGTAGTCATTAGTATTAAAAGTAAAAGGAGATACGAAAGTATTGCTTTTGAAACTTGTTACTAAATAAGTATATGTTCCTCCATTTTTATCAAGTATAGTAATTTTGTGTAGTTGGTTTTTAGCGGCATCCACTGCTAAAGTTATTTTCATAAAAGCACCACTTTCTTTAGGAAATAAATCAATAATTTGTAATCGCTTCCCTTTTTCTGACTCAGCCCCTACATAACTATATTTATAACCTTCTTCATAAATAGTGAATAGTTTGTTTGGACTCATCATTTCTTCTTCAGGGTCATGCTCTATTATCTGTACTTCATTCATGTCTGCTAAGTAAATCCATTGGCTCTCCCCATCATTAATGATGATTTGCTCCTCCATTTCTAATCTGAACATTTCCTCTTGCAACACTAAAATTCCTTTTTGTTTTTCATTAATGTTCTGATTTTTGTTTTCAAAAATAAAATCAAAACCTACGGTCATGTTTTTGTATGATTTTGTTGTTGCACTTAGTCTGTCAAGTACATCTTTGGCTGCTTGGTCCTGAGCAAAAAGGGTAGTACTGAAAGCAATTAAAAGGGTAGTGAGTAATTTAGTCATTGTTATTTAATTTTTTTAATAATTCTTCTAATTCCATTTCGTCTCTAACCAAAACCTTTCTGGCTTTACTTCCTTCAAATGGCCCAACTATTCCTGCTGCTTCTAATTGATCAATAATTCTTCCTGCTCTGTTGTATCCAAGACGGAGTTTCCTTTGTATTAATGATGTTGATCCTGATTGATGTTGTACTAATACCAAGGCAGCTTGATCAAACATTGCATCCTTATCCTCTAGGTCTGCTTTCCCACCTACAGCTTCTGCTTCTCCTTCATATTCTGGTAACATATAAGGTTGCGGGTAAGCTCTTTGTGAGCCAATAAATTCACAGATTTTTTCAACTTCTGGAGTGTCAATAAAGGCACATTGTAAACGTGTTAAATCACTTCCTGTAGAAATAAGCATATCTCCCATACCAATTAATTGTTCTGCTCCTTTGCTGTCCATAATTGTTCTGGAATCAATAGCTGAGGTAACTTTAAAGGCCACCCTTGCTGGGAAATTGGCTTTTATCATTCCTGTAATTACATTAACGGAAGGTCTTTGTGTGGCAACAATTAAATGAATCCCGATAGCACGGGCAAGTTGTGCTAAACGAGCAATTGGAGTTTCAATTTCTTTTCCTGCGGTCATGATTAAATCAGCAAATTCATCAATCACCAAAACGATATAAGGTAAGTATCTGTGTCCATCATTAGGATTTAATCTTCTGCTGATGAATTTCGCATTGTATTCCTTGATATTACGGCATTGTGCTTGTTTACAAAGCTCATATCTATCATCCATTTCAATACATAATGAATTTACAGTATTTACTACCTTTTTGGTGTCAGTAATTATAGCCTCTCCATCATCTGGTAGTTTTGCTAAGTAGTGTCTTTCAATTTTATTGAATAGGGTAAGTTCAACTTTTTTAGGGTCAACTAATACAAATTTCACTTGTGATGGGTGTTTTTTGTATAATAAAGAGGCAAGGATGGCATTTAGTCCTACTGACTTCCCTTGTCCTGTTGCTCCTGCCATAAGTAAGTGGGGCATCTTTGCTAAATCTACCACAAAGGTTTCGTTAGAAATAGTTTTTCCAAAAGCAATCGGTAATTCCATGTTACAGTTCTGAAACTTTTCTGATTTAAGAACTTCCAGCATAGAAACTGTATTTTTCTTAGCATTAGGAACTTCAATGCCAATTGTTCCTCTACCTGGAATAGGTGCTATAATACGTATTCCTTCAGCGGCTAAACTAAGGGCAATATCATCTTCTAAATTTTTAATTTTTGAAATTCTAATTCCTGCTTCTGGTATAATTTCATATAAGGTAATGGTTGGCCCTACTGTAGCTGAAATGGAAGCAATTCCAATTTTATAATGTCCTAAAGTTTCAACAATTCTGTTCTTGTTGTTTTCAAGTTCGTCTTTATCAATTTCAATTTTACCTGCCCCATAGTCATTCAATAAATCCATTCCTGGCATTTTGAATTGTGAAAGTTCAAGGGTAGGATCAAAATCACCAAGTTCTTTTAGTTTCTTTTCAATTTCAGTTTCACTTAGAGTTTCTTCATTGGTAGATTCGGTTACTTCAAGCCCTAATTCCTCTTCTTGTCCTGTTGTCTCTGTTTTTTCTTCTGCTGGTGGTGACACTAAAGTTGGTTCTGCCGACAAAGGAATGTGTTCAGTTTCTGTAAGTGTTTCTACAGGATTTTCTTCCAGTACTGGTGAAGTTGGATTTTCGCCAAAAGTTGTTCTCAATATAGGTTCATTTTCTTCCTGTTTTACGGCTCTTTTATCAGGTTTTATTTTAGTAATAAAAGTTTGTATTTTATCTGTATCAATCTCAAAAAATATAGCGATATAAACGATTGAAATAGTAATAAGTAAAAGTGTAGTCCCTAACTCACCAATTGCTGAACTCATTAATTCATTGGTGAAAATACCAATTCCGCCTGCTGTAATTGTACCTCCAAAAAAGTGACGAATAAATATTGGGATAATTAACATTCCAAGTATTCCGTTAAAAATAAAAGTACTGAGAGAATATTTTTTAAAGCCAAGGACTTTTAATCCTGCTAATAAACTAATTAAAGGAATAAAAAATGCTGCAAGTCCAAACCATAATTTAATAAAGAGGTTAGCTATATAAGCACCTAAGCCACCAATAGAGTTATTAATTTTCTTATCTGTAATGATATCAGATAAATCTTTTCCTGAAACTAAACTATCGTCTACTTTCCACTGAAAAAAGAAAGAAACAAAAGCAATAATTAAATATAATGAGGTAAGAATTAAAACTGCTGCAAATATTTTCTGATTATTTTCATCCTTAAAAGGAGCTGTTATTCCTGCAAAGTTAAAGGACTTAGCGGATTTTAATTTTAATTTCTTTTTTATCATATATTCCTCAAAAATACAAATTGATTTCAATTGTAGTGCTAGTAGAAACTAAATTTCCCCAACTAAATTGTTAATAAATGTTAATTGCAAAAACTTAGCATTAAATGTTCTGAAAAAATTAAATTTGCAGGCAATTATGATTAAGATAAATATTGAAAACGAATCAGGTAAACTAAAGGCTGTAGTGTTGGGAATCGCTACTGATTTTGGCGGTACACCTAATGTGGAGGATTGTTATGATCCTAAATCCAGAGCACATGTTAAAGCAGGTACTTTCCCTACAAATAAAGCTTGTGTAAAGGAAATGGATGCTTTAGTTTCAGTATTTGATAAATATGGAGTAAAGGTATTTAGGCCTCAGAATATCAAAGGGTTAAATCAGATTTTCTCAAGGGATATAGCTTTTGCAATTGTGGATAAATTAATAATTCCTAATATCATTGAAGATAGAAAAGAAGAAGCAGATGCTATTGATATGGTGTTAAGTCAAATAACTGCAGAGAATAAAGTTAAAATGCCAGCAAGTGCAAGGGCAGAAGGAGGAGATGTAATGCCATGGAATGAATATATTTTTGTGGGTTATTCCGAAAAGGAAGATTTTGAACATTATACTGTAGCTAGAACAAATAAGGCAGGTGTTGAGTTTTTAGCAACAACTTTTCCTAGTAAAATTGTAAAGGGTTTTGAGCTCAATAAATCGGATAATGACCCAAGAGAAAATGCTTTGCACTTGGATTGTTGCTTCCAGCCTATAGGAAAGAATATGGCTATCATTTATAAGGGAGGTTTTAAGCATTCAGCAGATGTTAATTTTTTAGTTAATTATTTTGGTGAGGAAAATATAATTGAAGTTAGTAAAGAAGAAATGTACAATATGAATTCGAATGTATTTTCAATTTCAGAAGAGGTAATTATCTCTGAAAAAGGATTTGTAAGGTTAAATACTGAATTAAGAAAAAGAGGGTTTATAGTAGAAGAAGTCCCTTATGCCGAGATAGCAAAAATGGAAGGGCTTTTAAGATGTTCAACAATGCCGTTAATAAGAGATTAGATAGATGAAACAGATTACAAATTCAATAATGATGATAAAGCCTGTAAGCTTTAGATACAATGAGCAAACGGCTGTCAATAATTATTATCAGCAGGTGTTAGATAACTTGACGGATGATCAAACGCAAGAAAAAGCGTTAAATGAGTTTAACACATTTGTAGATAAATTAAGAAATGTAGGGGTAAATGTAGTTGTAATTGAGGATACAGAATATCCTGACACTCCAGATTCTATTTTTCCTAATAACTGGGTTTCTTTCCATAGTAATGCTATGATAGGATTGTACCCTATGTGTGCTGAAAATAGGAGAGATGAAAGAAGGGAGGAAATTTTTGATGCTCTAGTTGATGAATATGGTTTTACCATTGAGGGAATAAAGGATTTTACGGAATTTGAAGAGCATGATAAGTACCTGGAAGGTACAGGAAGTATGGTGTTGGATCGTGTAAATATGATTTGTTATGCGGCTATTTCTATCCGTACGGATGAAGTTGCTGTCATGCAGTTTTGTGAAGAGTTTGGTTATCGTCCAATTTGTTTTACGGCCAACCAAGATGTAGAGGGTGAGCGTATGGCAATTTACCATACTAATGTAATGATGTGTGTGGCAGATACTTTTGTAGTAATTTGCTTAGACACTATTGATAATGAAGCTGAAAGAGAGCATGTATTAGAAACCCTTACAGAAACTGGAAAAGAAATTATTGAGATTACTGAAGATCAAAAGCATAGATTTGCAGGAAATATGTTGCAAGTGATGGGGGATAAGCCTTACCTTGTGATGTCTAACTCGGCTTATAGTAGCTTAACGGAAGAACAAAAATTAGCTATTGAAAAACATTGCCCTAT
>Ga0308025_1001021_pt1 | contig 13477 bp, 24 predicted proteins | sample Neamet422_FD_201298 | JGI IMG/M metagenome (GOLD analysis project Ga0308025, IMG submission 201298) | Marine microbial communities from water near the shore, Antarctic Ocean - #422 | ecosystem: Environmental > Aquatic > Marine > Unclassified | place: Southern Ocean | collected 2014-10-03
TGATACAATTTAACTATCTTAGCCGACCATACCCAAATAGCTGTCTATCTTCAATCAGTGGAGTTCTAATGTTTATAGTGTAAACTTAACTTTATAAGAACTCTCTGAATAGTCAGACTTTCGTTTGAACACCATTATATAAGTTCCTTCTTCCGAGATTGCTTCTTTAACATCTTTAAACCTTTCTTCAGAGAAGTATAATACTCCCTTTTTTGAGAAGAATACATCTTCAATAGTTATTACACCTCTTGTTGGTGTCTTAATCTTTACAGTTTCAAATGTTGCTTTTGAATCATTCGCTAAGTTACTTTCGTATTCATATACTTCAATTACTAATGATGTTTCTGCAAGAACAAAATCACATCTTAAGTCACTATTTTGAGTTGCTGAGTTACTAAATGTTCCATAACCTATAAGTAAGTTGTATCCTTTTTCTGTTGGGTCTCCAAACTCATCAACATAATATTTCTGAGTCCACTGTCCAAATGATAAACTTGTTACCATTGCTAATACTAATACTAATACTGATTTTTTCATAGTTGTTTATTTGTTTTTACTGTTTATTTATTACTTTATTTTAGATAACCTTCGTCAAAAAGGTTGTTTAATTCTTCACATCTTTTATGTGCTTCATCCAAGGTGTTATGTACTGTTCTTTTACCTCTTCCAGTTTTTCTTTTTACTTGATACAAACTAAACGATTCTTCTACGAACTCGTTTTTGCAACAGCAATCATCATAACATTGACACCCTGTGAACTTTGAGTCTACAGTAAATGTTTTTAATGTATAAATATTATTAGATTCTATAATCATAATGTTTATTGTTTAAAAAGGTTGTGTGTAAGTATAAATGAAATCATTATCACCAACATTCAGTGTTTTGTAAACAGATCCGTTTACATAAATAGTAATCTTATGATTTCTAATGATGCTAGGATTTGAATTAGGTGCTGGCCAATAAGATGTACCTATTGTAATAGTTTCATTTTTCTTCATTCGAGTTGTTCTGCTATAAGGGCTTGTGATTATTAAATCTTTACCCTCAAATTCAGGTGTTGGTCTATATTCCGGGGAATCAATAAATCCATGCACTACAACTCTTACTCCAGTCTCAATAGGTTTAAACTCCTCTTTAGTACATGATACAAATCCAAGCATTAGGATTATAGCTATTATCAAATTCTTCATAATCTTATTTTTTAATGTGAATACTCATCATCATTATCATCTTTCTCCCATACATGCTTTACGCCTATGTGTAAAGCGATCATTACTGCAACACTCAAGGATACGTATATATATGCCATAGTTTAGTTTTTAGTGTAATTTTTATGCCTCTTATCACTCTTAATACTTTGTGATTCTTTATCAATAAAGTTTACAGAATTAAATACTTTGCTTGGGAACTCTAACAAGTAAACAGATGTTCTCCATCCTTCTACAATAGTTTTTTTTACTGTGTATTCTTCATCAATCTTAAGATTAATTTTTGCTATGGTCTTATCTCCTGTAGACCCATTAAGGATACTATCTTTTGTCACTAAAACCTTATGACCTCGTAATGCGTAAATATTCATAATGATTATTTTAATTGATTAATAATTTGGCCCGGTTCAACTTTTAAAAAGTAACCGGGCACTACAACCTAACGGTCATTTGTCCCAAGTAGCGGAATTGAACCGCATCTCTGTATTATTTTAGAGATTCCATTTTGAAGTGGGATTAATAACTACTTAAAAGTGAAGAAATATTGAGTGTTTTGGATATACACATAATATCTACCTTCTTCAGCTCCATAAGGAGTGTAATGAGAAATAGACGAACCATTGTAATATACATTTGTAATGTATAAACTATAAACTCCAGTACTTGCTTTAACATGTAAATCTACCCAGGTGTTTTGTCCGTAAGTATTCTCTGTTGTTGCTGTTACTCTGTAAGTGTCTTGACTAAAACCTATTGATGCTACCATCAATGCTACTATAAATAATATCTTTTTCATAATTAATTTTGTTTGTGGTTAGTTCATTAACCGTTATTAATAATTTTTAATCGTAATATCCTGATATAATATTTCTGATAAGTTCATTAGTTTCATTTTGACCAACATCAGTTATTTTTCCTTCTTTCCAATTTCCACCGTCATCATGAATTGATTGGCATCTTGAAAGGAATTCAATAGTAAAACCTTTCAGTCTTTCTGGTACATAACCTATGTTTTTTATCATTGTATTTATAGATGAAGAATTCGAAGCTGTATCTTTTACATCTAAAAGTTCATCCGCGGACAATAACCTACCTATAAAGCAACAACCTCCATTATCATTATCATATAAACATACTCCTCTTTCAGACATTCCTCTTTTACCACCATTAGAATAATAAGTAACTCCACTCTTAAGGAAGTCAATCATATCTTTTCTTTTAGTTATAACTATGGAATCATCTATATCGAAATCAGAACCATTAAGTTTATTAGTTCCTTTAGACTTATGTGTATTGATTAAGAACTTTATGATTAGTAATGCACATGTGGAATACACAGCTACAACTAATATTTTAAGGATCGGGAAACCAACATCATTAAATATAGAAATACTTTCAAGCACAATAACAAAGGTATGAAATACCAATAAGACATATGCAAAAAACTCAACTATATTAATGTTCTTTAAATAATGTATAATAGCTTTCATCTTTTTCTTTATTTGTAAATGATAATTCTAACAACTCTTCTATAAGAGAGCATCTATTCATAGTGAACTCACTAATCTCTTTCTCAATTCTTAATCTTGTTGTAGGATTCTTTGTCTTCTTTAGAATTCTACTAAGTTTCTTCTGTGTGGTAATCTCATGCAAATCAATGCATCTAACCAACTCAGGCTGTATACTACCTTCAGCTCTACTCTTCAGTAAAGAAAGATATTCATTGTAATTACCTGTTCTATTTGCTGACTCTCGCGCAGCTACTATTACTATATTGTTCATAATTATTTGTTTTACTCTTAATAATAAAACCGCCATACTGTTATATAAGGCTAATTATCTATATGGACTCAAGGGCCAATGACCTATATCTATGATTTAGTTATTCTCTGTCTAACCACATGGTCAGTTGAAAATACTTTAACATAGTTCTTACCTTCTTTACTCTTACTCATAACTTAACATTTTTATGATAGCACTTTAATGGTATACTTCAAGCCTATACCTCATGGCTTACTAATATATAGCTAATCAGCAAATATATATACTTTATACTGGTTTTTAGAATTCATAGTACGGTGGAACAAAAACAGATATATGTATTTTTAGTATTCATAGTACTTAGTACCCATGAAAATATTCAAACTTCGGGAACTCTAATACTACTAATACTTCAACTACTATTTAAACTCCATGTTACTATATTACTATAGGGAACTATAAAAACAGTAATGAGTCTAAGCACAACCAAATACCTCACTGACTCATTACTATAAACAACGTTAATAACTTCATAGACTATTATACCTATGTAAGCTATTAACTATTATGCAACCTTAATAGGTCTTATAACTCTACTTCTACCTCTTCATCTTCAACCTCTTCTAAGACTTCTTGTGCTAATGAATCATTAACAACATTAGTCTTACTCACTCCCATTGATGCAAAGAACGCCATAGACTTTTTCTCAGAAGCTTCTCTCTCTACTGCTATACGAGCTTTAACACTTGCAGCCTTAGCTTCTATAGCCCATCTCTCACCATTATTTAAAGCTACAAACATCTCTTTGTCTGATGAACTTCTAATGATTCCAAAGTTATAGTACGTACCTGTGAACGATAAGTAAGCTTCAGCAACATCAGTATCTAAGATACCCATGATGAATACTCCAACACTACCGTCTTCCGATTTGTACTTAGGGTCTTCTGTAGCTTTGTATGCTTCAAAATGCTCTAACTCTACTGGGTCCTTACCATCGCAATATGCACTGCAGAGTTCTGTCATATACTTACCGATAGGTAATCCATTTTCATCTAACGTATCTGCTACTTTTACTCTTGCGTTTTCTCTTTTCTTTAAATAAATCATAATCTTTTTGGTATTAGGTACTATTAATTTTCTTACCGCCTAACTCTCTGTCAGCACGGTCTCTTTTACTTACACAACCTATCGACTTACACAAAACTACCGCAACTTCCATACTATTAAAGCTTTATTGCCTTAATGCCTTCACATCTTAATAATCTTAGGGACCTTATATCCTCTATGGTCAGTCGATAGACTGAGCATAGTAACTGAATCGCGAACAGAGGAAACGCGAAGCGTATAACAAAGCAAGTCAAATGTGTAAGTGAAGAGTGAGCGTAAACCAAGGGTGAGTCAAGGTTAAGTGTGGGTTCTCGCGAAGCGAGACCTGCTTACTATATACTTATTTTCTGTTTTAATATTCAGAGTGACTACTTTACTTTTGTTCTTCACTTGCTTAACTTGGTCTCTATGGTGTGTCACATGTTGACTCATGTCAGTGAGAGTCTACGTTTCATTTTTCTCTCGTAGTATCTATTTTAGTATTCAGAGTGTCTATAGAGCCTAAATACTACCGTCCCACTACCGTACTACTACCGCACTACTCTAACTCTTCCCTTCCGCGAAGCGACAATCGTCACAAGTAAACGAAGATCAGTGAGCTTGCGAACGGTGGTATTAGAGACTAAGAAAATAGTTTATAGTCGTCTCGGACTTGATGTTAATTCTTAGTACTACAGCTTGGTAGTATAAGGACAAATACTAATGCCATTACACTTATACCTACTGCGAACTCGTCCTCACCTACGAAGAACATCTGTAAGGCAAATACGCCTAACAGAATTATAGTTAATAGGTTAATGAAGAATGCTGACTTTAAAAATAGTTTCATAATGTTTAGTTTAAATGGTTAGTTAATAGTTACTATCTCGCCTGCTATGTCAACCTTGACACCATACTCGATAGCTAATGAATACTCTTTATCGATGTACCACTGAATATCTTTCAGTGGCGCACCGTGTAAACAGTTAGGTATATCACGCTCTTTCATCACGACATCTCCCTGTCGTGACGTTAACTTTATTAATAGTTTCATAATATTTATTTTAAAAGGTTAACTACTATAGTTAATGATATTGCTACTGCCAAGAGATATACACTTATCTCTTTACGCTTGACGTTACCTGCCTCACCCTTTTCTTTAGTTGCAAGGTGAACGATTAGTATCACTACTAAGGCTGTCAATAATATGTGTAGTAAGTCTACGAACTCGTCAAATGTCATCATAATGTTTAGTTTTAAAGTGGTCGAATATGACCACCTATAATAAGGTAAAAAGTAAATAAAAGGGTACTACACAATGTAGCACCCTATAATTATCAAGCAAACTTGTCCATGAAATTCTTAGCCATGTCATTAGCGACTTGTCGCTGAGCACCTTTAGGTAGAGCATCGAAAGCCTCGTTCATATCACGTTTCTTCTGAGCGTCTTCAGAATAGATAGGAATGTATCTACGAGCCTCTTCATCGATGGTTAAACCAATCATTTCTATGTTATAGAAGAAGCATAAGAAGCCTGCACCGTTTCTACGAGAATCTTCACACGAAGGAAGTGTCTCGCGTAAAATCGCCTCGTTCTTCTTAGATATACCCTTAAGGTCTATATCATGACCATTGCCGTTACCATCATGTTTGATAACACGGATAGCACCCTTTGGAAGTTTAGGAAGTTGTTGAGTAATAGTTTTCTTTTCAGACATAACGTTGTTTATTGTGGAGGCTTAGCCTCCTGGTTGAGCAGTACAGTATTGTACCTGCCTAATAACTAAACCGAGAACAGCAGATAAGCGAAGCTTATAACACAATACAAACCATAGGTGCCATTTCCTAAACATAGTGTAAACAATAGGTGCCATATCTTAAGCTAATGTAAACACAACCGCTAATACAATCCTCAAGGCAGTAATCAAGCGAAGCGGACGATGTGAGCCTGCGAGCTAGCATGAGCCAGAGGCGAAGGACTAACTCTTCACGCCAATACGTCACGCTAACTCTTCACGGCAAATACGTCAGCCAAGTGTAAACACAAGACACTGAGCCGAAGGCGAAGCGAGCGAAGCGAAGAGGTTTTAATATTCATAGCGTAGAAAGCGAAGCTATATGTTAATACTTCACGATGATTGGCGGTATAAATCGAATCGGTTCGTCTCTCTATATGTATACATTATATACACTTAGAACAATACAACATAGTACTCTATATAATATAACATACACATCATACATACATCAGACTACATATCTATCACATTATCACATAGGTAAAGATACCCGTTTCAAACTTCTTTTCTAGGATCTCTCTAGAAAAATCAACTCTCTCCCTGTCAGCCAGTAGGGGGAAGGGGGTCAGGAAGTAATGGGGGTGCTGCTTGATATTAACCCAACTCACATTCTAGGGTATAAATTTTTTTCCAATACACCATGAGAGACCTCTGTATAGCTCCCTATATGAATAGAAGGGTGACTCTCAGTAGGGTGGGGGGTATGTAAGTGTTTCTATGTCAAGGTTTATAGTAGTTGATTGGGATTTTTTATTAACTTTGTTGAGGTTAAAGTTACATAAGTGCAAAATAAACAGTATGGATTCGTATATAGGAGTTAAGATTTTAAAGTCTGCAGAGTTAATGACAGTAGATAAGTATAATTCTATTAGAGGTTGGGTAACACCTTCAGGTGAGGATAAAGAAAAGGAGGTTTATCTTGTTGAGTATGAGCCGAGTGTTGATAATGAATCTAACCTTGATGGTTATGAAGGTTATGTTAGTATGTCTCCAAAAGACATCTTTGAGAGCTCTTATTCTAAATTAGTTCTTGGAGTTAATCATTATAACTTCGCTCTTTATCATGAGCTTAGGGTTCAGGAAGAAGCAGAAGCTTTGTTTGGTAAGATGTATTCTTTACAGGTGTTTGTTGATAATGATGAGTTGATGTCAGATCTTACTGAAGAATCAAGAGGGTTATTACGTAAGCAGTTGTTATCTATGAAGAGTTACTTATCTATTTTAAATAATAGGATGGCGGGATTTAAAGATGTTCTTGAAGAAGAGGCTTCTGCTATACCTATGAATTTCGGTGAGGCAGTTGATGCTTTGAGATCTGGCAGTGGTGTTTCGAGACCATCTTATCTTAGAGAGGATGTGTATTTATATATGGAGATGGGCGCGATCACAAATCCTGACGGTAGTGTATCAGCATCACCTATTATAATGTTGGCACCTATGGATGATGATGAAGATTGGGATTTCCCTGAGATAGATATTACTAGTGAAGATATTTTAGCAGAAGATTGGTTAATAGTGGCATAGTAAATAAAGCATTATGAAAAAGAAACAAAAAAGATTAAGACCTTCAGAGGCAAAGATTTTGAAATTCGAATTAAAGGATAATGATAGTGATGGAAGATACGCTAAGTATTCTTTAACTCAATATCAGATAGAGCTATTATTTGGAATGAGAGGTAAGACAATTCCTAATGATACGGATAATATTGTAGATTACAAATCAGATCCTAAACAAGAAGGTTATAAAGAGCCTTTCTTTTTATCTGCGTATTGTAGAAAAACTGATTCTATATTAAGTATAGAAGATTTTTGTAAAAAATACAATCAGCCGTTTGCTGATATAGTATCACATAAATTCTTGCCTTTACATTATTCAGAACCTTCTTACAATATAATGTTTAGGGAAAAACATATTGATATAGAGTCTAGTGAGATTGATTTTAACGGTATTATATCTAAACATATTAATAGATTAGATATTGAGAAAGTAGCTCAGGTTACTTATAATGATTTTGACATGTTAACATATACTGATGTTCATATCGGAATGGATACAGATAGTAGAGATAATTCTATGTATGCAACTCTATGGAATGGAAAAGAAGTTATGCATTCATGTGATTCAATGATAAAAACGTTACTGGAAGAACGTTCTAGTGATACTTTGATAGTTGATGAATTAGGAGATTTATTGGATGGTTATAATGGAGAGACTACTAGAGGTGGTCATCATTTACCACAGAACATGACTAACGAGGAAGTTTTTGATTGTGCCTTAAAGTTCAAGATGAGACTATTGGATCGTTTAATTCCTTTTTATACTAAGATTGTTTTCAATAATATATGTAATGATAATCACGCTGGTAGTTTCGGTTACTTCGTTAATTCAGCATTTAAGTCATTGGCCGAACAGAAGTATGCAAACGTTGAGGTTAATAATTATAGAAAATTTATTAACCATTATTATATAGGAGATGTTTGTTTTGTTATAACTCATGGTAAAGATGATGCTACATTGAAATTCGGATTCAAGCCTCAGCTTGATTCTAAACAGATAGAGAAGATTGATCAATACTTAAAGAATAATGATATTTATGCTAAAGCTAAATTAATTGTTTTCAAAAAAGGAGATAGTCACCAGGCTCTTTTTAATATGTCTGGAAGTGATGATTTCTTTTATTACAATTATCCAGCTCTTAGTCCTAGTAGTCAATGGGTCCAAAATAACTTTAAAAGAGGTAGAAGAGGATTTGTTATAGAGAAATACAAAGGAATTAACAATACAGTTAAACCTGTGTTTTTATAATCTTATATGATAAATAATTTGTATATTTGTATCAACAGTAATCTTTACGCTACCCATCTGAACAGCGTCTCTGGAAGATTCATTTATACTGAACAGTAGTTTTAATCTTACCAACAGAACAGATAGAACTCTTTTTTAAAAACCACTGCATTTAATTGTAGTGGTTTTCTTTTGTAATAAAGTGTACGGTCTTAATATTTATTGTATATTGCAAACTCATAATGATTAGTTTTGAAGGTTGTTGATTTATTTCAGCAGCCTTTTTTATTGTTTGTTTATTTATTTTATTGTACATTTGTTGAGTAAGGATATAAATAATATTATATTATCATCCCAGAGGGGCCTAGAAGGTTAAGTATGGGATCAGACGTTGGATTGTAAAGATAAAGAGCCGAAAGGTGCGTCAATGTGACGATATACTTTCTTGAGTTTTCTCCGACACTTACGAATATGATTAATATATAAAACGTAGTGAGGCATAGTAAAGGGGCAATATTAATTGCATAGCGTGCTGAGGTTAAATCACTGCTACGATAGAAATTATTAATTAAACATTACACTAATCCGCGAGGATTTGTTAGGGGGTATTTATGTAAACTTTTTAAACGTAGTGATTGTTAGTAAAATTATTCGTATATTTAATATGTAAACATGTGAAGCATGTGGGTTTTAATTAATAAACCAACTAGTGTTATTGTTGCACAAGTTACAAATAACTATATATATATAATAATAAAACATAAAAATCATGCCAAGAGATTACAAAAAGAAAACGGAAAAATTAGTAGCTAGAACTAAGAAGAAAGCTGCAAGAGTTACTAAGAGAGCTGAGAAAAAAGTTACTAGAACTGCTTCTAAAGCTAGTCAATCAGTTGCTAAGAAAGCTTATCAAGATAAGAAGTCTGCAGTCAAAACTAAAAGAAAGACTGTAAGAAAAGCTTCTAAAACTCCTATGAGAAAGAAAGAAGTAATTACTAAACTTAAAACTCGTACAGTTACAAGTGTTCCTGTAAAATCTAAATCTGTTGAAGGTTCAAAATTAGCAAGAAGACCTAATCCAAAGCCAGTTAAGAAAACTACAGCAACTGAAAGAAAAGTTAAAGCTGTAATTAAAAACAAGCCTAAAACTCCGACTCAAAATATCATGAAGATGGTTGGTCGTAAATCTACAGGTGCAAAGACTGCTACTAAAAAAGGAAGAGTATCTTACAAGGCTGCTTGGGACGCTAGTAAAAGTTCTCAAGCTAAATATAAAAGTAAAGGTGGTTATGAAGCGTTTAAAAAAGACGCTATAGCTTGGAACAAAAAGAAAAAAGGTAAATAGTAATAATACTATATAATAATTATAATAATAAAGGATAAGAGATGTAATGTCTCTTATTTTTTTTGTAAAAACTTTTAAATACTAAAGACAATCAGAGATTTATTTTGTATCTTAAAGTATATATATATTATTACAACACAAAGAAAACTGAAGAATGGACTCATTATTACTAACACTAACTGACACTCCAGTACCAACAGATTGGACTCAAACAATCGTTACAATCGGAACAGTGCTTTTCGGAGCAGGAGCAATAAAAGTTTATAAGTTAATCATTGCAACTAGAAAAGCTAGACGTAGAGAAGACAACGCGGATAGCAATGAATATAAAGACAGTCTAAAAGCAAAGGTTGATGAGTTAGAAAGTAAAGTTGATGATCTACAGATTAAGATTGGTGAAATGATTGGTATGTATACCGATAGAATATTAGTACTATCTACTGAATTAGCAGAATCTCATGTTTATGTTGAGTTTTTAAATAAAGAGATTGAAGGTAAAGATATAGTTATCAAGGATCTTCAATCTATAAAAAACTAAACGATGGGACTATTTGACTTTTTAAGAGCTGAATCAACTGAAAGGAAACAGTGCGCGCTGGATCTTATTCCAGAAACTGCGAAGATTTGCAAAGAGACTAACAAGAAAGTTAAAGATATAGAGATAAAGATTAAAGAGTTAATAGAGCTTACAGAGAAATCATTGAAAGACACTGGTTGCAAATGCTAAAACAAAATATTATGAATGACGGACTTTTAAATAGAAAATTTGTAAATGGAGGAGATGTCTCTGAATTTTATTCAAGTACTGAAAATTCATTAGCTCGTCCAGGTCCTAAAGCTAGAAAAAGGAGAGCTAAAAGAGCTAGAAGAAAATCTAGAAGAAAGTCTGGTGGAGCTAAATGGTTGAAAGGCGGTTGTGGAAGATAAACCAAATCTATTATACTTTAAAACATTATACTAAACCCTTAAGCTTATACCTTAAGGGTTTTTGCTTACAATATTAATCTTTATATACTTGTTTATTTGAGCTATTATCAGTATCTTATAGTAAACAGATATAAAATTACCTCAACAAATATAGAATATCTTATCAGTCATGAATTAGAGCTTGACTATGAATTAATGAGTAGTGAAGATAAATTAAAAATAACAACAATGTTAGCTTTGATGGCTTAACATAATTACATTATAAAAAATAAAAAACATGGGACTAGGAAACGGAAATTCAAAATCAGGAGACAAAGGTAGTGGTTTTGCATACCAAATGAGGCATTTAACTATTTTAGGAGATATATTTAAAAAGATATCGTTAATAGGGACTCCTATAGTTAGTATTACCCCTGCAATGTTGAGAGTGGTTGCTCCTGGATTAGGTTCTGTGTCTAATGGTAAAAGAAGGGTTTCTTTTTTTAATGCTGGATCAACAGATTCACTAGTATTAGGGTCAACATTAAAAGCTGGGGAATTTATTAGTTTCTCTGCTGACGGAATTAGAGATGTGTTATCTGACTTTTCTTATGATGCATTAACAAGTGAACTAGTAATAACAACTGTAGGATAATGGATATAATAAGAGTTTTACCAAAGAATCAGTTCGATGCTGCTACAAACGCTAATACACCAAGCGCTAGTAATCCGTTCGCGACTGCTTTAGATCTTTCCCAATTGTCAGTTTCTGGAGGGGGAGATAAAACATTTAACCATAACCAAGGAACAGCATCTTCGGTTTGGACTATCAATCATAACCTAGGTAAAAATCCTTCGGTTACAGTTATTGATAATGGAAATTCCGTAGTAGAAGGAGAGATATTATATATTGATATAAATACTATATCTATAACTTTCTCTTCTGCATTTGCAGGTGACGCATATTTAAACTAAACGAGTAAATAAATAAATAAATAAATAAATAACAATGGCAAAAAGAAAATTTTTGGTAGATATTGACTTATCTCAAAACCAATTAACGAATGCAAAAATACACAGTTTAGCGACTGCACCTAGTTCACCTACTGAAGGACAGGTTTATTTTAATACAGGAAGTAAAATACTTTATGTATTTGATGGTTCAGGATGGGTAGATACAACACAACAGAATTCAAACTCTGCAACTGTATTAAGTACAGGTTCTGTTAGTTCTTCATCTTATGGAATTACTTCGGATGGTGCAACTAATGATGTAGTTATTGCTCAGGCATCTACAACTAAAGCGGGTGTTATGTCTGCTGCAAAATTCAATGAAGTAGTAGCGAATAACGCTAAAGTTTCAGATGTTAATCACAATGTTACTACTAACTTATCAGAAGGAACAGCTACAACAACAACTGTTGTAATTGAATCTTCAGATGGTGCTGATGCTACTTTAGCTAGTGCTTCTGCTTCTAGAGCTGGTCTTTTAAGTAAAGCTAAGTTTGATGAAATTACAGCAAATACAGCTAAGGTTTCTGATGTGAACCATAACGTTTCTACTAACTTATCAGCAACTCATAACGCAAGTACAGTAGTTATAAATTCTAGTGATGGTGCTAATGGTACAATTAATGCAGCAACAGCTACTACAGCTGGTATTATGTCAGAAGCTATTTTTGATCAACATGTAATTAACAATGCTAAAGTAAGTAATGTTAATCACCCGTTAGTTCAAACAGCAGTTCCTGCAGGAGCAGTATTTACAGATACTGAAACTACTACTTCTTTATCTTTATCAGCTAACGTTTTAAGTTATGTTGATGAATTAGGAGCAACTACTTCACATGATTTATCTTTATATTTAGATGATTCAAATCTTGCAAGATTAACTTCTGGGTCTCTTAATTCTTCTACAGGATTAGCTACTTTCACAAGAGATGATTCTTCTACATTCACTATTGATATGAGTGCATTTTTAGATGCAATCACATTGAATAACACTTTAACAAGTACTTCAACTACTCAAGGTTTAACGGCTAATATGGGTAAAGTATTGAAAGGTTTAATTGATGCGTTATCAAGTGCAAATACAGGAGATGAAGTTCCTGCTACAACTAGTGTTAAAGGTATTGTAGAATTAGCAACACAAGCAGAAGTAGATGCTGGTACAGATACTTCTAGAGTAGTAACTCCTAAAACATTAAGAGATCACTTAGGTGAAACTGCAACCTTAACCCCAGCGTTAAGATACAGTAGATCGTTAACTGAAACTACTGCTTCAATTGTAGTTACACATAACATCAACAATTCATTTGTACAAGTTTCTGTTATTGAAGCTGCTTCAGGTCATGTTGTGGATTGTCAAGTTGCTTTAACTTCAGTGAATTCGGTTACGTTAACTTTCAATGATGCTCCTTCAGCTAATGAATTTTATGTAATTATAGTAGGTTAAAATATCTAACTGTCAAGACTACTTATTTTAATAGGAAAGTCTTGACAGTTAATATAATAAATAAATAAATATGGCTAAGCGTAAGATATTGACAGATTTAATGGTTAACGGAAGCGTCATGGTTAGCGATGA
>Ga0308025_1001023_pt1 | contig 13467 bp, 9 predicted proteins | sample Neamet422_FD_201298 | JGI IMG/M metagenome (GOLD analysis project Ga0308025, IMG submission 201298) | Marine microbial communities from water near the shore, Antarctic Ocean - #422 | ecosystem: Environmental > Aquatic > Marine > Unclassified | place: Southern Ocean | collected 2014-10-03
ATAAAACCAATAAAGTCAGGACAATCTTTTTCATTATCTTTCCCGTTGTAAATCAAAGTTTATAGTGGCTTAACTTAGAGACCATTGTGCTAAGAACCTTGCTAAGTTTGGCCGCTTTGCTCTCATCATAAACATTATCGCCATGCTCTTCCATGTAAGCATTCTGGGCAATCTCCATCTGTACGGCATGAATATGCCCCTGAGGGTAACCATAATGACGAGTTATGTAACCGCCCTTAAACCGTCTATCGCGAACCGCAGAGAATTGACTCTGCTGCATCAGCAAGAATAGTTGGTTTCCTATGTCTGTTTGGCAAGATAAGCCTTCTGCGGTACCAAGGTTTAGGTCGGGTAATGTTCCTGTAAAAAAACGAGGTACTTCACTGGCAATACTGTGAGCATCCCAAAGTAGAGCATATCCATGGATGGCTTTTATACGCTTAAGTTGCGCAGCAAGCGCATCATGATAAGGTTGCCAATATGCCTTAATACGCGATTGTATCTGTGCCTTATGCGGCGCCTTGCCGGATAGATAAATATCTTGTTCCGTAAAAGTTGTTGTTGGACATACTTCAGTCTCACTTTGCCCTGGATACAATACGGAACCCTGACTAAACCGATTGACATCAACCACATAGCGAGAGTGGTTTGCCGTAATAGTGGACGCCGGCATGTCCGCCAAAAAATCGTATAGACGAGGCACATGCCAATCGGTGTCAGGCAAAAGTAACGCCGCTTCGGTGAAGGTTTCTTTTATATTCTCTGGCACAAAAGTGCCTGAATGTGGAAAGCTGACTAACAGCGGGCCTGCGCACTCTACGATAGAGACAACGTCCATACCTAAGAGGCTCCGGAAGGCAGTATATCGGCCACCATGGTATAAAAATAAGCCTCACTAATAAGCGCTCTAGCGGCGTTGATATCTGGCGCAAAAAAGCGATCTTCGGTGTACCTAGGAACCCGCAGACGCATCTGGTCAACGACTTTCTGCAAGACGACTGACGTGAGGTGAGGTTGATGGAATTCAACGGCTTGCACCGCACTAAGCAACTCGACGGCCACCACATAGTCGGTGTTTTCGGTCATATCACATAACCTGCGTGCCGCAAAAGTTGCCATGCTGACATGATCTTCTTGGTTAGCTGAAGTGGGAATACTATCAACGCTGGCAGGATGAGCCAGCGTTTTGTTTTCAGACACCAGAGCCGCTGCGGTCACCTGAGCGATCATGAAACCTGAATTAAGCCCACTGTTTTCGACCAAAAAAGCGGGTAAGCCTCCATTCATGTGGGGGTCAACGAGAAGAGAAATGCGTCGCTCTGAGATAGAACCAATTTCTGCAATGGCTAAGGCTAAGGTATCAGCAGCAAAAGCTACTGGTTCAGCGTGAAAATTGCCCCCAGACAATGCTTCTAGAGTGTCAGCAAAGATTAGTGGATTGTCTGTCACTGCGTTAGCTTCAATTTCCAGGGTCTTAGCGGCATTATTAATTACGTCCAAGCAGGCCCCCATAACTTGAGGCTGACAGCGTAGTGAATATGGGTCTTGTACCTTTCCGCAATCGACATGAGATTCTAAAATGTCACTACCTTTCAGAAAATGCAGGTATTTTTCAGCTACCATTTTCTGTCCTGGCTGGCCACGCAAGCTATGGATGCGGGCGTCGAAAGGGACGGTGCTGCCTTTCATTGCATCGACTGACAAAGCGCCAGTAACCAATGCGGCGGCAAATACGTTCTCGGTTTCAAACAGCCCAGCTAAAGCCAATGCAGTGGAGGTTTGGGTGCCATTAAGCAACGCCAATCCTTCTTTTGGCCCTAGCTCGACTGCGGTTAATCCACACTCAGCAAGCGCTTTTTCTGCAGTCATTAGTTGGCCTTTGTAGTGGACATCGCCCACGCCTATCAAGGACGCGGCTAAATGCGCTAAGGGCGCAAGGTCACCTGAGGCGCCGACAGAACCTTTACTAGGAATGCAGGGCATAACGTCGTGGTGGTATAGGTCTATCAGCAGCTGAACCACCTCAGGACGTACCCCAGAATAACCATGAGATAGGCTAATGATCTTTAGGGCGATAATAAGTCTCACCCCAGCAGAATCGATCAATTTACCCACACCAGTGCAGTGAGAAAGAACCAAGTTGCGCTGCAACAAGGCAAGTTGATCGTCAGCGATGCGGGTCTGGGCTAATAAACCAAAACCAGTATTAATGCCGTAAGCGGCATCTCCTTTTGCGACAATGTCAGCGACTGCCTTGCAACTAATGTCAATATTTACCCAAGCACTGTGGTTCAGGTTAAATGGAGCATGGCCGGTATAGAACTGTCTCAATTCGGCTAGAGTGACCTCACCTGGCGTAAGATTGATGGGTATAATTTTTTGTGTCATCGATCAACTTCCTGTTAACAATGTTAGTCGGCAACGCCGCTGCGAAGCATGGGCATATTGAGTCCTTTTTCGTTGGCGCAAGCGGCGGCATCTTCATAACCGGCATCGGCATGACGAACAACGCCCGTGGCAGGATCGTTCCATAAAACACGCTCTAGCCGGCGTTCGGCTTCTGGCGTACCGTCGGCCACAATAACGACACCCGCGTGCTGTGAATAACCCATGCCAACTCCACCCCCATGGTGAATAGAGACCCAGGTAGCACCGCTGGCAGTATTTAATAGAGCGTTGAGTAAAGGCCAATCAGAGACCGCATCAGAACCATCTTTCATGGCTTCGGTTTCTCTGTTTGGGCTGGCCACTGAACCTGCGTCGAGGTGGTCTCGACCAATGACTATGGGAGCCTTTAGTTCTCCGCTGGCAACCATTTGGTTGAATGCCATGGCTAAGCGATGACGTTGACCTAAGCCCACCCAACAGATGCGTGCTGGTAAGCCCTGAAAGGCAATACGCTCACGCGCCATGTCTAGCCAGTTGTGTAGATGCTTGTCATCTGGGATGAGCTCTTTAACCTTGGCATCTGTTTTATAAATATCTTCAGGGTCACCGCTTAAGGCAACCCAGCGGAATGGGCCAACACCCCGACAAAATAGAGGTCGAATGTAAGCCGGTACAAAGCCTGGAAAATCAAAGGCGTTTTTAATCCCCGCATTGAAGGCTTCTTGGCGGATGTTATTGCCATAATCAAATGTCGGAATGCCCATTTCATGGAAATCTAACAATGCCTGTACATGAATAGCCATGGACTTGCGCGCTTGGTCTGTTACTAAGGCTTGATCGCTTTCTTGTAGCTTTTTCCACTCTTCAGGTGACCAACCAACCGGCAGATAACCGTGGATAGGGTCGTGGGCAGACGTCTGGTCGGTAACCGCGTCGGGCCGAATACCTCGGGCAACCATTTCTGGCAAAATATCTGCTGCGTTTCCCAGTAGACCTACCGACAACACGTCTCCGTTAGTAATCGCGGTGTTAATCATGTCCATCGCCTGGTCTAAACTATAGGCTTTTTTGTCCACGTAGCCGGTGCGTAGACGGAAATCAATATGAGCCTCTTGGCACTCGACCGTCAAACTACAGGCGCCGGCCAACGTTGCCGCTAGAGGTTGGGCACCGCCCATTCCACCAAGGCCCGCGGTTAGAATCCAGCGGCCAGATAAGTCGCCGTCGTAATGCTGGCGGCCCATCTCAACAAAAGTTTCATAGGTTCCCTGCACAATGCCCTGACTACCAATGTATATCCAAGAACCTGCTGTCATTTGTCCATACATGGCCAGACCTTTTCGGTCGAGTTCGTTAAAGTGTTCCCAGTTAGCCCAATGGGGCACTAAATTAGAGTTAGCAATTAATACACGAGGAGCCTCACTGTGTGTTTTTGCCACCATGACGGGCTTACCACTTTGCACCAAAAGAGTTTCATCTTCATTAAGCTCACGCAGGCATTCAACGATCTTGTCGAAGCATTCCCAATCACGAGCCGCCTTGCCGATACCACCATAAACCACCAGGTCCTCGGGTCGCTCTGCGACGTCTGGATGCAGGTTGTTCATGAGCATCCTCAATGGCGCCTCTGTGGTCCAATGTTTAGCGGTCATCTGTGTTCCCGTGGGGGCTTTCACCACTCGTGGTCCCGCCGTCGAATCTGTCTTAGCCATCTTTAAACCTCTATGAATTAAACACTGCGCCTAAAAGCACCTGTATGGTGTTGTCTATACAAGCAAAGATATTCTATACTGCTGCCAGGCGCAACGTTTTTTGATAATTAAAATGACAAGAGTTTGCTAATGAAGAATCACGATAGCTTATGGATCAACGCCACCCTCACAGTGGTAACCGAGCAAGGCTTGCCCGAGACAATCAACCATGCAGCGATTGCCTGTAAAGATGGATTGATCAGTTATCTATCATTAATGACTGATCTCCCACAAAGCCCTGACCAGATGGCAGCCAAAGTCATAGATGTGATGGGTGCATGTATCACCCCCGGCCTGATTGATTGCCACACCCATTTAATCTTTGGTGGCAATCGTGCCGAAGAATTTAATCTGCGCTTGCAGGGCCAGTCTTATGAGCAGATAGCTAAGCAGGGTGGCGGCATTATAAGTACGGTCAAGCAAACGCGTGCAGCCACAGAGCAGACCCTAGAAAACTCTGCCCGCAGGCGGCTCGATCAGTTATTAGCCGACGGGGTAACCACAATAGAAATAAAGTCGGGTTATGGCCTCACCACGGCTGATGAAATGAAAATGTTACGAGCTGCCAGACAGCTGGGCAAATCATCACCAGTGACCGTCACTACCACCTTTTTAGGGGCTCACTCGTTACCTCCGGAGTACCGCGACCGGCGTTCTGAATATATAGACCTAGTTTGCAATGAAATGCTACCCAGCTTGCATGCCGAAGGCCTTATCGACGCAGTCGACGCTTTTTGTGAGGGAATTGCCTTTAGCGTTGAAGAAGTTGAATCTGTATTTGCCGCAGCAACCGCATTAGGCTTGCCGATCAAGCTGCATGCCGAACAATTATCCAACTGCGGTGGCACTGAGCTAGCAGCAAAATACGGGGCCTTGTCAGTTGATCATTTGGAATATCTTGATGAAGCTGGGGCCGTTGCTCTAGCCCGTAGCGGTGGTATTGCTGTGCTATTACCTGGGGCTTTTTACATGCTTAGAGAAACGCAAAAACCACCAGTGTCATTACTGCGTGAACATAAAGTGCCCATCGCCTTAGCTACAGATTCAAATCCAGGCAGTTCGCCGGCTTTGTCGGCCCGTTTAATGATGGTCATGGGATGTCAGGAATTTGGACTAACACCGAAAGAAGCGATCCACGGTATGACTATTAATGCCGCCAAGGCCTTGGGAATGGCAGATGATATTGGCTCACTTGAAGTAGGTAAAGCCGCTGACTTAGTCGTGTGGCAAGTCAATCAACCCTCAGAGCTCGCCTATTGGTTAGGTGGGAATTTGGTGCAATCAGTTATTAAGGTAGGCGAGTCTATTTACCCAGAGAAATAGCCCATCAACTGTCTCTTTGTATGGTCTCGGTAAGAGAGAAAGACTGTGCCGAGTGATACAGATGAGCCACAGATACCAGCTTTCCAGACGACCAGGTACGTCGATCAAGAATGAGACAGGGAACATTGTCGTCCATCTGTAATAATTTCTTAATGGTTGCACTAGGCATGGCTGCACGTACCGTATGCTCTACCTTGTGAAGTGGCACATTAGCCAGTAAATACGCCGCTGGCGTAGTTTGTTTGAGATCGATACTAATATATTCAGGGGCTGCTTGTGAGTTGACATAACGGTCCTCGACTTGGAGCATTTTGCCATCTTCCTGATGAACAATAAGGGTGTGATAAACAGATTTTACGTTATTAGGCAGCTCCATTTTATTGGCCACTGCACTAGTCAGGGTAACTGATTCATGGGTGACAACAATATTGCTGTAACTATGGCCGCGCTCACGAACTTCTTCGGCAATATTACGCACCTCCACCAGATGCCCCTTAGTTTGGGCTTCGGCGACGAAGGTACCAACGCCAGCAACTCGAGTTAGTATCCCTTCAGCGGCCAACTCTTTGAGCGCTCTATTAGCCGTCATCCTTGATACTTTTAGCTTTGCTACCAGCTCGTTCTCCGAGGGGACCCGACTGTTAGGCAGTAATTCCCCAGACTCGATTTTTTTCAAAATGTAGTCTTTTACTTTTTGATATAGGGGAGCGATAGAATTATCAGCATTAATCATTGATAGCAGTCCAAACGATAAAAATAGGTTTCTTGTATATACAGGTTTCAGCTATATTATAAGAGTAGGTTACTAACAAGCAATAGAAGGTCAGATATTCGCCATGCCGCAGCAGAGTTATCTTATTAAAAAAGCGTTACTCAGCGATGGCTGGGCAGAAAATGTTCGACTCAGTGTCAATGACGATGGTTTTATATCAGGACTTTCAAAAAATACTACTGCAGAACAAGGCGACCAACCTCTTGGTATGGTCATCCCAGGTCTTGTCAATTGCCACAGTCACTCCTTTCAACGGGCTATGGCTGGTCTCACTGAATACCAAGTCTCGGCCACAGATACGTTTTGGTCATGGCGAAAAACCATGTATCGCTTTGCCAATTTAGTTTCACCTGAGGACCTCCAAGATATTGCCAGTTATCTTTATTTGGAGATGATCAAACAGGGTTACACCAGTGTTGCTGAGTTTCATTACCTTCATCATCAATCTAATGGAACAGCCTATTCATCAGTCAGCCAACTGTCGCAGTCTATTATTAATGCAGCCAATATCGCAGGTATTAATCTAACCCTGTTACCCGTCCTTTACATGCACTCAGGGTTTGGCGATTTGGCTCTTTTAGACGAGCAAAAACGTTTTGGTAATTCGGTAGAGAGCTATTTGGCACTGCATGACGAAGCCACTCGGTATTGCTCTGATCAAAGCCAGCACAGTGTTGGCACGGCCTTACATAGCCTCCGAGCAGTGCCTGCCAGACCTATGAGTGAAGTAATTAGTCATCTTAAAGATATGGGCAACCATAGCCCAATCCATATTCATATTGCAGAGCAGACACAGGAAGTAGAACAATCGATTAAAGCGTTGGGTAATCGACCCGTAGAATGGCTATTAGACAACCATGATGTCGATAAGCAGTGGTGCCTGATCCACGCCACCCATATGACAACAGAAGAAACTGCTCTAGTGGCTAAATCGGGTGCCACAGTCGGTATATGCCCAACAACAGAGGCTAATCTTGGTGATGGACTATTTCCACTTCGCGAGTATTTAGATCATGGAGGTCATATTGCCATTGGGTCTGATGGCAACACCTGCACCAATCCCATGGAGGAACTGCGCTGGTTAGAATACGGTCAACGTCTGCTCAGCCGCACCCGCAATATTTCCTCTGATGACAAACAACGGCATACCGGAAGCAACCTTTACCGCCAATGCCTAAAAGGCGGTGCTCGATCTATTGGAACAAAAACCGGTACCCTTAAATTGGGCTATCGAGCTGATCTTCTGGTCCTAGATGAGCATTCCGCAGACCTCAGCGGCATAGCCAACGAGTTTGTTATCGACACACTACTCTTTGGAACCAGTCAATCGCTGATCAAAAGTGTGATGATCAATGGTTCATGGAAAATCACTGACTTCCATCATGCCAATGAATTACGAATCAAAGAGAAGTTTATTTCTGCAACGCACGCACTGCGAAGCTAAGATAATCTGGCAACCGATTACTTAAGATTAAAGTGATATTTCGTAGTCACGCCTTGACTTGCAATAGGCATCCCATTCTCAATGATGATGAACTTAATTACTGCACAACCCTCTTTGCCCCTGTAAACCGGCGTATATGGATAGACTTCCGCCTTGGCTGCGGTTAATTGATAATCGACGGTGATAAGGACTTTCAAAATAACTGATGGTTATAGATAAAAAAGGCGGGTAGGAACACGCAGACTCGAACTGCGGACCCCTTGCATGTCATGCAAGTGCTCTAACCAACTGAGCTATGCTCCTATTCTTCCCGAGGGCGCATTTTACACAGGCCCTCTTCGTCTGCCAAGATTTATTCTTACTAACTATCCTCTTAGTAGGCGGTAGTTTTTTTGAACAGTAGGATTCTAATAGGTGACCTTCACCTCTCCCCAAAGAGCCTTTACTATAGGGAATAAGGTAAAAGGAGCTTTATTCATTAAAAAAGCCTAAAATTTTGGCTTTGATATGGTGAGTGACTCAATAAAGAAAATAGCTTGTTTAAAGCTAATGCGAACCAGTGTAAATTATGCATATTCACTTATTTGTATAGTCTAAAATAGACTTTGCAATACTAACGACAAATTTCAGAAGGTACACCATGAAAAGAGCGCTTTTAAAAAGCATAGCCCTAATCACTGTAATGGCCATAGGCGCCTGTGGTGACAAGGCTGAGATTCCCGCAGAGATAAACCTGCCTGACAAAAACCCCTACCCATCTACCTACCAAATACCTGAGAGCCCTGCATTTGTGTTAATCGGCGCCAATATACTCACCGGTGACGGCGCAGAGCTCACTAACACTGACCTGTTAATAGAGAATGGAAAGATCGTAGATATCGGCACTGCTCTGGAGATAAAGCCCGATACTATTAAGGTAGATGCCAAAGGTAAATGGGTAACACCAGGACTTATTGATGTCCACTCTCACATGGGCGTTTACCCCGCCCCTAGTACGTCTAACCATTCAGATGGTAATGAAATGACCTCACCTGTCACTGCGGAGGTATGGGCCGAGCATTCGGTTTGGCCTGGAGACCCCCAGTTTGAAAAAGCACTGGCAGGCGGAGTGACCACGGTCCAGATTCTTCCCGGCTCTGGCAACCTAATTGGCGGGCGCGGTGTGACTCTAAAGAATATTCCCGCTAGAACCGTGCAGGGTATGAAATTTCCCGGTGCGCCTTACAGCCTTAAAATGGCCTGTGGTGAAAACCCAAAGCGCGTTTATGGCAGCCGCAACACCCTCCCGTCAACGCGGATGGGTAATATGGCGGGCTACAGAAAAGCCTGGATTCAAGCGACTGAATATAAAAGATCTTGGGATGACTATGTTTCGGACGCCCAAGCTGGCGAAGACGTTGATCAACCTAGCAGAAATCTACGTCTAGAGACCCTGGCAGGTGTTTTAGAAGGCGATATTCGTATTCACAACCACTGCTATAAAGCTGACGAAATGGCGCAGATGATCGATATGTCAAAAGAGTTTGGCTACGAAATTGCCGCGTTTCATCATGCTGTTGAGGCCTACAAGGTGGCACCAATGCTAGCAAAAGAAGGTATTTGTGGTGTGATGTGGGCCGATTGGTGGGGCTTCAAGCAAGAAGCGTTCGATATGGTACGGGAAAATATCGCCCTGGTAGACTACGCACAGGCATGCGCAGTTATTCACTCAGATGATCCCATTCAGGGACAAAGACTTAATCAGGAAATAGCAAAAGCTATGAGCGCGGGCAACCGCATGGGTTTAAATATCGATGCGGCTAAAGCGATCACTTGGGGAACCATCAATGCTGCAAAGTCTCTGGGTTTGGATAATCAAATAGGGTCTTTGGCGGCGGGTAAAAATGCCGACATTGTGCTCTGGACTAAACACCCTTTAAGTATTTATAGCTTGGCACAAAAAGTGTGGATTGACGGCAATCTTCGGTTTGACCGATTTGATAAATCAGTACAGCCAACCAGCGACTTTAACCTTGGTATTATTAGCGCAGAAGGAGCCAGACCATGAAAAACATATCACTTTTTATAATCCTTTTGTATGCCTTTACGTCAGCTAGCGCAAGCTCTATTCTCATTAAAGGAGCGGACATCTATAGTGCTACTGGGCTGTTACCCAAGAGTAATCTGTACATAAAAGACGGGGAAATCACCGCCATCGGAAGAAACGCACCCATGAGTGCAGATCTGGAAGTAAATGGTAACGGCATGAGTATTACAGCCGGGCTGTTTAACGCCTCAACCCATATAGGTACCGTTGAGGTGAGCGCTATTAGTCCAACGGTCGATTTTTATTCAGAAAATGAATCTGTCACTGCGGCACTGCGAATAGCTGACGCCTTTAATCCTCGATCGACACTAATACCTCATAATAGAGTCCATGGATTAACCCATGCTTTGTTAGTTCCTGTGTCAGGTACTAATTTGTTTTCTGGTCAGGTCGGTTTAGTACAATTAGGAAACCAGCCGAAGGTCATCCACGACAGTCTTGCTATGGCGTTAGATTTCACCGAGTCTGGTATCAGGCTGGCGGGTAACTCTCGAGCAGCTGCATTGGTGCAACTGCGCCAAGCATTAGATGATGCAAAGGATTTTTCGCGAAACAGAGCGGCGGCTATGGCTGGTGATCACCGCGACTATGTTCTTTCTTACGCAGACTTGGCTGCTCTTGAGTCAGTGGTTAATGGCGACAAGCCACTTTTAGTTAAAACGCATCGCGCTAGCGACATTACTACCATTTTGGCTTTAGCCAAAGAGTTCCAACTGCAGTTAATTTTGTCTGGTGCTATTGAGGGATGGATGGTTGCTGATGAGATCGCCAAGGCAGGAATACCAGTGATAATGGATCCGATTCACAACCTGCCTAATAGTTATGAGTCCTTAGGGGCGCGACTTGATAACGCCAAATTATTGGCTGATGCAGGCGTTACGTTGTTGTTTACCGGAATGGGCGGATCGGACACCCATAATGCTTATCTAGTGAAGCAATCCGCTGGTAATGCTGTTGCCAACGGCCTGCCTAAATCTGTGGCCATTGCCGCTATGACGTCAAACCCTGCTAAATTGTTCGGCGCTAAAGTCAGCGGTGACATTGCAGTGGGCGCAATTGCAGACTTGGTGTTATGGGGCGGCGACCCGTTAGAGCTGACATCTGAGGCACAGTTGGTGCTAATCAACGGTGAAGTAATCCCGATGGAGAGTCGCTCTTTTCAGCTACGTGATCGTTACTTTAAGCGCTTAAAGAAAGACTAACCATCTAATTCAAAAATGGTTTTTCCCCTCGCTATAGTCCGCTCTACCTTGATATTTAATAACTCAGTAGTGGGCATGGCGAGCGGATTTTTACTCAAAATAACGAAATCTGCTTGTTTACCCACATCAATCGTTCCTTTTTTATCTTCTTCAAAATATTGATAAGCAGCATTGATCGTAACGGCCTTGATAGCCTCAAGCGTTGAAATGCGCTGCTCTTGCCCTAACACCTGCCCACTCCGCGTGAGTCGGTTAGTTGTTGCCCAGAGTAAACGGATCATATCCGGCGGCACGACTGGGGAATCGTTATGGACGGTAAAGACAATGCCTTTATCTAGACTGCTCTGAGTTGGGCTAATCCTACTAGCGCGTTTTACACCAAAAACCGAATCACGATGCCAATCGCCCCAGTAAAATGTATGTGCTGAGAAAAACGAAGGAATGGCTTTCATTTCTGCCATGAGATCAAGCTGGTCCTCTCTCACCGTTTGGGCATGAATCATCACCGTCCGGTGATCAGGGAAATTAGCCGCATCGATACTGCTTTGTAACGCATTAACAAATAGATCAGCAGCTGCATCACCATTGGCATGAGCCAAGATGGGCACACCTGCGTCTATATATTTAGCAAAAAGTTTGTCTACCGATTCCGCGGGCATGATCGGATAACCACGATAATTTTGGGCGGCGCCCTTTGGTGGGACCTTATATGGCTGTGTTAAATAGGCTGTTTTGCCTTGAGGAGAGCCGTCTAAAACCATCTTAACGCCGCCAACCCTAAAACCATTTTCATACTCGCCCAAGATCGCAAGTGGCGGGCTATTCTCTCCAAGATATGCCTCATCAACCCTCTGGAAAGACACGACGTCAATAGGAAAAGGTTTTTCGCTGGATGCAGATCTCAGTTCGTTTATAACACCTAGAGACGAAGCACCATCCTGCGCTGTGGTAATACCATGTCGAGCATAATCAAGAAGGCCCCCATGTATTAGCTCGCTCCCGTTTTCCGATGCCGGAAGAAGGGCCTGAATGGCTAAAATAGCTGTCTCCTCTAATACCCCATTGGGTTTTTGGCTATCTCCCAAGCGACGAATCACACCGCCTGGCGGATTAGGTGTATTTTCATTAATTCCTGCAATCTCTAAAGCCTTGGAATTAACCGCCGATAGATGACCTGACACATGAATTAACAAAATAGGATGTGATGTAGACACCTCATCTAGATCTCTTGTGGTCGGATGCCGTTTTTCAGCAAGCAAAGAGTCGTCGTAACCCATTCCCACAACCCACTCGCCTTCAGCTACTGCGTTTAAGGTTATATAGCTTTTTAATACTGAGACTAGCCCCATCATGTCCTCGGCCGGTCCAACGGGAGGTGAAGCTACGTTTGCCATCGCGGACAGCTTGCCATGCCATGCAACATGCCCATGAGCGTCAATAAAGCCAGGCAGCAGTGCTGAGTCCTCTAGATTGACTACCTCCGCGGTTTGCCCATTCCAGTCGTCCCTCTGACCCACAAAAATAATAGTGTCGTCTTTAACCGCCACAAAATTAGCCGGTCCAGATTGCTCGCTAAGGGTAATGATATTATCTCCATAGAAGGCTATATCGGCTTGCGGCGCCTCATTACAACCACTAAGCATCAATAGCGACAGAAGGATGGCTAATCGAATATCAGTTAAACGTCTCAATATTTTTCCTCTCTTAATCAATAAAATTATTTCACCAGTATACAAAAAGATCCTCACATTGTTTGAAGAAAAATATCGTTAAATTTGACCAAAAATAGGCATACGTCGCTCAATTCGAACGAAGTAAAGTTTCAAGGGGCAATAAATGAAAGAAAGTATGATTTAGAAGATTGGGCTGGACTGAAATGGGGTCACTAAAAACCTAAAATCACCTAGGAGGCTAGGCTTTTCTCTCTCAGCTTTCCAAGTAGATCGCGAGTCTGGGCCGCCTCTTCAAACTCAAGATTTCGCGCATGCAGGTACATCTTCTCTTCCAAGCGTTTAATCTCTTTAGTGATATTTTTAATCGGCTCTGCACCAATCACATCATAAGCAGCGTTGGCTTCTGCCGCTTGTCGATCACGACGATTCTGTCCAGTAGCCGCATAAGCGCCTTCCATAATGTCTTTAATATCTTTGACAATACTCGTCGGTGTAATGCCATGCTTTTCATTGTGAGCGATTTGAGCCGCTCGGCGCCGATCTGTCTCGTCCATCGCCCGCTGCATGGAACCAGTAATTTTATCGGCATACAGTATGGCTTTGCCACTAAGGTGTCTCGCGGCGCGACCTATGGTTTGGATGAGAGACTGCTGAGAACGCAAAAACCCCTCTTTGTCAGCGTCAAATATAGCCACTAAAGACACCTCAGGCATGTCTAGGCCCTCACGCAATAGGTTTATGCCCACTAGCACATCAAACTCTCCTAAACGCAGGTCACGAATAATCTCAACGCGTTCAACGGTGTCTACATCAGAATGCAGATATCGC
>Ga0308025_1001024_pt1 | contig 13461 bp, 11 predicted proteins | sample Neamet422_FD_201298 | JGI IMG/M metagenome (GOLD analysis project Ga0308025, IMG submission 201298) | Marine microbial communities from water near the shore, Antarctic Ocean - #422 | ecosystem: Environmental > Aquatic > Marine > Unclassified | place: Southern Ocean | collected 2014-10-03
ATTTTGCAAAAATTCTAAAGAACTTTTTATTAATTCAGATAATTGTTGTTCATTAATTTTTTTATCAGATAATAATTTAAGAAAATGTTTTAATCCCAGATCGTCAGGTTCACGTTTTAAAAATTTATCATATTGATTTTTTATAATTTTAATATTTTCAATTTCTTTAGTATTCATAATAATTATAAAAAAAGTAGTAATAAATATTTTAGATAAAATAACGTGATTTATCCAAATTAAATAGTAATTAATTAAAAAAATCTTAATTTAAAAAAGAATTCAAATCCATTCATTGGATTAAAATTTAAAGATAAATAATGCTTTTAAGGTGACTTGTCATGAGTGATTTTTCTCAAGATTTTTTAGACAATGGGTTTTTTGATCTGGGTTCAATAATTGATAAAAAAAAATGTCAAGATTTACTAAAACAAATACAAGAAACTAGAAGTTTTGGTTCAGAATTATTTATTGATGAAGAAGAACACATTAAAAATCCCAGATGGATTAAGAACAATCCAGGGCCTGGAATTAATTTAGCTGAAAAATATGATCTAGATTTTATTGAAAAAAATGAATTGGTACAAAATGTATTAACTAAAGTTTTGGGACCAGGTTATAAAATTAAATTAAAAAAATTTGTGGTTAGTGTTCCAGAATATTGGTTACCGGAATGGATCAATAAAGAAACAAAAGAACAAATGATTGCAAATTTAGGCGCATATATTAAACCAGAGCACAAGGATGTGACATATTTTAGAGGAATAGATTTTCATCAGGATACAGTTGGCGGTGAAGCAGGGCTAAAATTACCAAATTTTATTACACTCTATGTGTATCTCGATGATGTTGAAATTGGAATGTCTCCTCTGGTAGTAATTCCAAAAAGCCATATTTTTGGTGCAACAAAATTTCCACATGATATTAAAATTAATTGGGATTCAGACAAATGTAGTTATTCTGACAGAAAAGGAAACAAGACTGAATTAAATTATAAATTTTTAACTGGAAAAACGGGACAAACTTATTTCTGGTCTGCACTAACATTACATGGAACGCAACCAAATATAATTAAAAAATCACGTATTTCATTACGATATTTGATTGAACGTTCAAGCAATGAAGGGGTATTCTTAATTGATAAAGTGTATAAAAAAAATTCCCCCCTAATGATAGATACAACACGTAATGATGTAGATGAATCAGGGAAACCAATAAAATTTGGAAAAGTACTAAAGTCTAATTAAAAATAGATAACAGTAGATATGAAATGGTAAAAAATAGTAATTCATCCATATCAAAAACAGCTAAAATTCAAACTATCCATAAAAAAATTGGCAATAATGTTGTAATTTCAGATAATGTGCTAATAGTTTCCAATAATCTTATAATTGAAGATAATGTAATTATTGGTTCAGATACTACAATTAAAGGTGATTTTATAAAAATTGGCAAAAATTCAGAAATTGAAAAAAATTCAAACATTAAGGTTATAGAAAAATTTGAGTTAGGAAATAGATCATTACTTTGTATTTGTGAAATAAAAGGAAGGAATGTCATTATTGGTGATGATTTTTTTTCAAGTGTACCAAAGGGAAATTATTTAATTGTAGGAGGAGGGAGTTGTTATTATCCAAAAAGTAATCTACAGATAGGGAATAGATGCACAATTCATGATGTATACATCAATATCGCAATGCCTGTAAAAATTGGAGATGATGTTGGATTAAGTCATGAAACAAAAATATTCACTCATTATTTTTGGGATTCAATTTTTGAAGGTCATTCGCAAAAATTTGAATCAGTTGAAATATCTAACGGATGCATAATAGGTGCACAAAGTTTTTTTCTTCCAGGTACAAAAATTGGAAAAAATAGTGTCGTTGCAGCAAAATCAGTCATAACAAAAATATTTCCACCAGGATGTATGATAGCAGGGAATCCAGGAAAAATAATTAAAACTAACGTAAAAGAAAAAATTTCAAAATCCAAACAATTAGAACTAGTTAAAAAAACTCTAGAGTGGTATGTAGAAATCTTATCAAAGAAAGGATATGTGATTAAAAAAAATACAAAAAAAGAAATGATGTATCACGTAACAAAAAATGGAATAAAAACTACAATAATATTTTTAACTAAGCCATTAAAAAATAAAACCAAGGAAAAATATTTTATTTTAACTTTTAATGATATACCTAAAAATAGCAATCAAACAATATTTAATTTATCTAATAAATCATTGGATGGGATTGAAAATAGTTTATCTGATGACTTAAGGGATTTTTTACGTAAAGTAGGAATTAGGATTTTTACAAATAGAAAATTTCAATCAATAGAGTTTATTGGAGAAAATTAAATCGAATAACCACCATCAAGAATAAAAGATTGACCAGTTAAGTAGGACGAAGGAATTATAGTTTTAATCAAATCGGCTATTTCGTGTGATTGACCTAATCTTTTAGAGGGTATTTGTTTAATTATGGATTTTCTAGTCTTCGAATCAAGATGATAAAACATGCCTTCATCAAAAAATCCAGGCATAATAGTATTAACAGTAATTCCAAATGGGGCAACTTCTTTAGCAAATGATTTTGTAAAGCCAATTATTCCAGCCTTGGAAGCTGAATAGTTAGAAGCACCTTTACTTCCAGTTAGTGCAACAACAGAACCAATATTGATTATTCGTCCATATTGTTGCTTACGCATTTGAGGCAAAACAGATTTACAAAAATTGAATGTACCTCCAAGATTTGTTTCAATAACCTTATTCCATGAAATTTCATCCATAGAACTAACATTTCTATCAATATGAATTCCAGCATTATTGATTAGCAAGTCAATACTTGGGAAATTTTTTAATGAATTTTTTACTAATGAATTAACATTACTGAATTTAGAAACATCAAGTTTGTATAATTTTACATTTCCAATTTTTTTTAATTTTTTTTCTAATTTTTCAGCTTTATTTTTATTTTTAAAATAAGTCATTACTACATTATATCCATCATTAATCAAAGATTCAGCAATATGTGATCCTATTCCAATTGATGAGCCAGAAACAATGGCAGTTTTATTTTCATTGTGTGTAGACATATTTTCAAATATTCTTATGGACTTCTACCATATCTAAACCAAATCCCATAGTTATACCAACTAGTAAACCATCAGGGGTTTTTGTTTTTTTATCTAAAAATGCATTTTTCATTGTTATAGGAATACTACAACCTGTTAAATTTCCATAATTTTGAAGTGTATTGTATGAATCTCTAATTTGATCATTTTGTAAATTATACAGATTTTTAAACCCATCAAGAATTTTTAAACTACCAGTATGAATCATGACCTTATCTTTTTGTTGCATGTATGAATTTGCAATATTTTGATCATAGAAATTTTTATTTTTTCCTAAAGATTTCATTAAAACTGTTTTTGAATAGTCTAAGGCTAAATCAATTACTTTAGATGCTGCTGTTAAATCATATTCATACAAGTGATTTTCTTGTTGATCGGATAATTTTACACATGCTTTTCTAAAATCATTTTTATTAAAATTTATGCCATGAGTAATTTTTCCAATTTTGACAGAATTATCATTTCTTGGTTTTTTAGATACAATCAAGGCCACAGCACCGTCACCAAAAAGAAATGAGAACATCGTAGAAACCCATTTTTTAAGTTGCTTTTCTCGATCATACTGAGATTTTGAAATTTCTTTTGGATTTTTAATGAACATGTCATTTTTTAAATGTGGAAGATACCAACCAGAGTTACATCCAGATATAACAATTAGAGCATTTTCATTATCATTTTTTAATAGATTTTTACCCAATTCAAGAACTTTAGGGAATGATGAACAAGCCATTCCTTGAAGATTAAAATGAGGTAAAAAATTATCAAGTCCTATTTTTCTTAAAATGACAGAACTTAATCCAGGACTTAAATAATCATTATTTTCAGATGCTGCAATTAAATAATTAATCTGATTAGGATTCATGTCTAATTTTGATAAAAGTTTTTTTGCGACATTAGCGCAAATTTGTGCTATAGGTTCATCATCAATTTTTTTTATTTTATTATTTTTTGATAAATATGATTCTATAGGTTTAATAAAAAATCTGTTTTTAACTCCTAACTGCTGAATATTTTCTTTAACATCTTCAGATAATTTATTTCCAAGTAGGTCAATTAATTCATTTGTGGAATATTTGAATTCTGGAAATTCACTCTCTAATTTTGTAATGTATACATCAGTATTTTTTATCATGTTGATATCAATTACTCTTTTTTATTAAATAATTTCCCAATGCAATTGCATCTAGCTTTGAATTATTAAAAGTATCAATTGCATTTTTTGGATTCCATACTATTGGACTGCCATGAAGGTTAAATGAAGTATTCAAAATTACACCTCTACTAGTTTTTGATTCAAAAGATTTGAGAACTTTTTCATACGTTGGATTATAGTCACTGTCAACAGTTTGAGGCCTACATGTAAGATCATAAGGATGAATTGCAGCTGTTAGATCATTTCGATTATCAGTTGTATCAAATGCTAAAATCATGTAAGGTGAAATTTTACCATCTATAAGATAATCATCAATTCTACTAGCAAGTATAGAAGGGCCAAATGGCATCCAAAAATCCCTCATTTTAATGGCTTTGTTAATTTTTCTTACAATATTCGGGTTAGAAGAATCTGCAATAATGGATCTATTGCCTAATCCTCTAGGACCCCATTCCATTTGGCCACTAAATCTGCCCAATATTTTTTCAGAATTTGCTATAAATTCTCCTACTTCAGAATCAATATCATCAAAAAATTCTGCTTTATCAAGCAAATCATGGTTTTTTAATTCTTCTTTAATTTGTTCATTAGTAAACGATGTGCCAAAATAATTATTAGTTAATGGAATTTTATTGGGTTTATTTCCATCTCTAGATGCAATTTCAAAATAACATCTTAATGCAGCACCAACTGCAAGTCCTTCATCATTTGAAGCAGGACAAAAAAATGCATCATCAATACATTCAAGGGATAAAATAGATCGATTAGCTTTTACATTTAAAAATGCACCTCCAGCACATGCAATTTTTCTAATATCAGTTTTTTTAACAATATTTTGAATCCATTCAGTGGTTAAAGTTTCAAACCATAATTGAGATGCTGCTGCAATATGATCAAACCGCTTGCCGCGTAATAATTTTGATAAATTTTGTTGTATATCATGAATGGTTCCAAATTTATTTTGAAAGCATAAAGGATTTTGTGGATTGATCTGAATAATTTTTTTAATTTCATTAATAGCTTTTTCAGGATTTCCATATGGTGCAAGTCCCATAGTTTTAAATGGATCAAATCCATAATCCATTCCCAAATATTCTGTAACACTAGAGTAAAAACCTCCTAAAGAATCACCATAATTTGTTTCTGAATTTTTAATTCTATCTATTTTTCCATTAGAAGCAATACTAACGGTACTACTTAATCCATCACCAGCAGCATCAGATGTAATGACTAGTACCTCCTCATCCATATTCCAAGGAGATAGATAATATGCAGATGAAGCGTGAGCAGTATGATGCTCAACAAAAATAATTTCTTTTAATGGAATATTTAATTTGTTTAATATTTCTCTTAGTTTTTCAATCTTTTCTATTTGATGAAGATATGAGTAGTTTATCTCTAAACCTTTTGGATTAGATGTAATCCAACTCCATTCCAATACGGAATCAGAAATATTAGGATAACGTGCAAAATGCTTTGGAAATTTTAAGTTAGGTATTCCTACTAATGCAATTGCATCTATTTCACTAGGATCAATTTTTGCAATATTAAAAACTTCTTCAATACTTTTTAAAGGATAACCTGAAGCATGTTTTACATTAATAATGGGTCCTTCGCTAATTGCTGCTAAAACTTGTCCATTTTGGATAATTGCAGCACCAGCATCATGAAAAATATGTATGCCTAAAATAGTAATATTTTTCTTCATTTTCTATAATATTATAAAGAATTTAATAAATGGATTCAATTATTAAAAATGTATTTTTACAATATGAAAGATTGATAAGTTTAAAAAAAAAAGATTATAAAATGACAATTAATGAAAATTTTCAAAAAATAGTTGAATTATATCAACAAGGAAAAAGTAAAGATGCCATAATTCTAATTGACAAAGAAATGTTAATTATTCCAAAAGCAAATTATTCTCGTAAAGAAGGATTATTTATTATTGATTTTAAAAAAAATTATGAAATACATTATGCTTTAAATAAAATTTTAGAATTAAATATGAAAGATGCAGAAATATTAGCAAGAAAAAGTTTTTTGTTAGAATTAGAAATGAACCATGAAAAAGCAAAAGATTTTGCCAATAAAGCATTAGATATTAGTTCTAAAAATAAATTAGCACTACAAACAATAGGAACAATTTATTTTCATAATGGAGAATTTGAAAAGGCGTTAGAATATTATGAAAAAATTCTATCACAAGATAAAAATAATTCGACTGTTTTATTTTGTAAGGCCATTGCATTAGAATTAAACAGTAAAGATGGAAATAATATTTCTCCAATTTTTAATGCATTTAATTTTGATTCATTAGATGAAAAATCATTAGATTCTTTAGTTACCCACATAATCAATTCTTGTGGAAAATATTTTCCTCTCTCTAAAGCAAATAAAACATTAGAATCAGAGCCAAAAAATAAACTAGCATTAAAAATAAAAAAATTATGTGGTGAAGATCAAAATAAAACAAGAAGCAAGATTTTTGAAATTTATAATAAACATGTACACAGGGATCCTGACTCAGAAGGACTAAACTATTTTGAAGAAAAAATATCAGAAGGAAGAACATTTCAGTGGATTGAAGAAACTTTGGCTAATTCAGAAGAAGGAAAAAATTACTGGAATTAATATAATTATTTAATTATTTTTATCATCTAATTATTAGAAAATTTATCAATTAATGAAATCTTGCTTCGTTGTGAAACTCCATCATCAATAAAATTATATTCTGAAGATTTCATTATGTGTTCTTTAACATCTTGTACAGACATTTGCTTGTTAATCATTTGTTGATAAAAGAAATTAAATCCTTCAGGATCTGGAGGTCTAGACAATAGAGTTTGGTAAATATCTATAATTGAATTGGATATTATTTTATCAAAAGAATCATCTTTAGTAATCTTAGTCAAAAAATCTCTTTTTTCTTTAATTGAAGATTCAGTATAGGCCTCAGTGCAAAGTCGACAAATAATATCACTATCTTCAGATTTCATTTTATCATGAATTTTTTTATAAGAATCTGTTTCAAATAATCCATTATAATCTAGTTCAATAAGATTTCCAAAAACATTTTGTAATCCATAATCATGGCAACAAATAGCTACATCACCATTAGGTAGAAGTACATTTGCATCTATTTTATCATCCCAATTCATTCCAGTAGCTCTACCACATGACAATGGGCCTAATTTTCTTTTAACTTCAACCTCCACTTTTTTCACATTACCTGATCTGCTTATCATTCTAGTTGGAAAAACATCTGTTTTCAGAATTTTTTTAATTTTGGGGTGAACTTGCCCCATACTCATTGCAGTTACATTAGGAATGCAATTCATAATTTTTTCAAGTATTTCTAAATAATTTTTATTAACAGCAATTTTTGCAAACATAGGTTCATCAGGTAAGTGAATGTGAAATACAGTAAATGGAATATGTTTAATTCTATCAACATCATCTAATTCCATTCCAACTAATGTAGTGTTAACACTAATAGGGTGACCAGATTCATGTGCGTAAACTATCATTTTTGAACAATCTGGATTTAGAAATGGTTCTGAATATCCTGCAAAGGAAACATCAATTTTTTTTGGTAGTTTGTCGATACATTGTTTAAAAATATCAAAACTCATCTGTGCTGGCTGTCCATATGATATGTTATCTGAATTTGTTCTACTCGAATATTCTTCTATAATCATTTCATGTGGACAGAAATCACATTTAACTCTACATGCAATATTAGTACTGATTTCCATATTTGCCATAATACTTAAAAAACATCACCATCTTTATTCTTTTAAGTTTAATTTTTGTGATATTAAACAATTTTAGATTTTAATTATTCTAGTTTTACTATTAGATTTTTCTTCTAATTGTCCTTTACAATCTATTATCAAACTTATTTTTCCACTTTCAACTATTTTTTTTATTATTTCCTTCATTCCTTTATGATATTGTACTATACAGATGCACTTTATGTTTGAAATTGATTCCAAATTATCTATTTTTTCAAACCCATCAGGAAAATTTTCTACTATTGAATCATGAATTTTTACATCTAAGCCTCGTTCTTTTAAGATACTTGCAATTTTTAATCCAGGTGATTCTCTATAATCTTCAGTATTTTCTTTATAGCTTATTCCAGAAACAATTACAGATTTGTTATTGATTTTAAGTTCATTTAATTGAGATTCAATTAAATCACAAATTTTTAACGGTATTTTCAAATTTGTTTGAATAGACTGCTCAACAATAGGTAAAGATATTCCAACCTTTTTGGCACTAAATGTTAGATATGTAGAATCTTTGGGTATGCAATGTCCACCTGCACCAGCACTAGGATGAAACGCCAAAAACCCAAATGGTTTTGTACTAGCCCCTTTGATTACTTCATGAACATCTATTCCCAAATTATTACATGCAGCAGCAAATTCATTTACAAAAGAGATGTTTACTAATCTAAATGCATTTTCAAAAGATTTTACAGCTTCTGCAGTTTTAATAGAACTTAATTCAGTTAATTCTGCATCTATAATTTTTGAATAAATGTCAGTAACAATTTTTGAAGTATTTTTATCAGTAGATGAAAAAACTCTTGGAGTATTTTCAATTTCCCATTCAGTATTTATGGGATCTATTCGTTCAGGAAAATAGCATATGCCTATATCATCTGGAATTTTAAAACCACTATTTTCAATAAGTGGAATTATTTCATCATCAACTGCTGAAATGTATAAACTACTCTCTATAATTAAAATTGAATTTTTTTTTGCTATAGATAAAAAATCTTTAATTGCTTCAAGTACAAATGTCAAATTAGGTTTGTCATCAGAAGTTAACGGTGTTTGTACAGATATTATTCCTACATCAATATTAGAAATATTTTCTACACCTAATACTAAATCATACATTCCATCATCATAAAGTTTTTTTATTTTTTTTGCTAAATTACCAAAACTTGTTTTGATTTTTCCATTTTTAAAATCATCTACAATCTGTTTATTTTTTTCTACCCCTATAGTTTTAATTCCATTTTTTGCAAGTAACACTGCCATAGGTAATCCAACATAACCCTGACCAAAAACTGCAATTTTTAGATTAGATAAATTTGTCAATCTTTTCATTCAATTAACAATCTAAGAGTATAATACCTTATGTAATTAAATTACTAAAAAAATAATCTGTGTAAATGATATGCTTCTGCAAAGTCAACTCCAATTTCTAAACCTCTAATTTGACTTAATTTAATAATTGAATTTTTGTCTCGGTGCCCTTTACGTAATTGAGATTTATACATAGATAAGGCAGTAATTTTTTTATCAATTTCTTTTTTTGACATATTAAAAAACAAGTTAGGGGAAAAAGAACCAGTTTCAGAATATGGTGACCAGTGGGAGTATTCAGAGGATTCGTAAGATATTACTGTTTTAGTAACAAAATCAGAAATTTGCGGTCTAACTCTTAATGCTGCAATTGAAGCCTTGTATGTTGCAATATGATCTTGATGATAGGAGTAAATTGTGGGAATAGCAACTATAGTAGGTTTAATTTTGGAAAGAGATACCTTGCTTTTTAATTCTATTTTATTAATTAATTCGGCCTGAGGAATTGTATCTAATTTTAAAAAGTTTTTGTCATTAAAATATGAAATATCATAACCGTCAATTTTTAAAAATTTTATAACTTTTAAAAATTCTGCTTTCCAAGATTCTTTTTGTATCTTTCCAAATCCAATTTTGTTAAATCCTCCAATGCTCAAAACATGAACAAAAACTTTACCGCCATTTTCTTTTACTTTATTAATTAAACCACAGCATCCAAGAATTTCATCATCAGCGTGTGGAGCAATCACTAACAATGTTTCTTGTTTTAATTCCATTCTTACGAGAAAGGTTTTATTCCATTTAACCGTTTTTAGATTTAATTTTAGTATTAATTGTACGCTTAAAAAAAGAAATGGTTTTAGATACACCTACAGACAAAGAGATAGATGAAGTAAAGTTTAAATCATTTTTTGCTTTATGTGTATCTGCAACTCTTCTATAAATTTGAAAAGATCTATTTCTTGTAAAGTGTAATTTATCATCTGATAAATTCATTTTTTTAATAACCAGTTTCCCTAAATCACTTATTGAAGTTTCTACACCTGTTCCTATGTTATATGCATCACCAAAAGTTCCTTTTACAGATGCAAGGAAAATGCCTTTAACTGCATCATCTATAAAAGTGAAATCTCTGGTATGTTCCCCTGTTCCATGTATAGTTATTTTTTGATTTTGTAATAATTTAATTATAAACGAAGGCAGAACCCAACTTAATCCATTTGTGTCTTGACCTGGACCATAAACATTAAACAATCTAATAATTATGGAATTAATTCCATATTTTCTTTTAAATGAAGAACAATATGTTTCTCCAACTATTTTACTTACACCATATGGTGAAACAGGAACAAGTATGGAATTTTCTGAAACAGGCATATCTAATGAATTACCATATACCTCTGAACTTGAAATAAAAACATGCAAGGCATTATTTTTTCTACACAAATCCAAAATTTTTCGTACATTTGAAATATTTTGATCCAAAACTTCCAAAGGCTTAGAAGTTGCAAGTTTTACCCCCACCATAGCTGCACAATTAAAAACTACATCGATATTTTTAAAATAATCATCAATAGAAACGTCACAAATATCAGCATTAATCAAAGTGATTTTTGAACGAATAGATTTTAGATTATTTTCATTACCAGTTGAAAAATTATCAATAACTGTAACTTTAATCCCCTGTGAAATTAAATATTTACAAAGGTGTGATCCAATAAAACCAGCACCGCCAGTAACAATTGCATGTCTAAATTTTCGCACCATAATAAAAGAAATATTTTTCTACATTAAAAGATTCATTTGTTTTTGGAAGTTCCAACGCCATACCAAAACATTACGGGGACACGTTTTTGGTTTGAATAATAAATATCACGCTCTAGTAAATAATTAAGCCATTTTTTAGATTCAGGATCATCATAATTCATAAAATGTTCGACATTATTCCATAAAATTTGATATGCAATTCCTCCATTCATGTTTCTTTCATATACAATATCAAAATATTTTTTAAAAGTAGATAAAACAAGATCTGAATGTATTGCTTCGGATGGTTCAACTCGAAAATTTGCCAAAGGAGGCCTTAGAAGGTGCTTTGTTCTAAAAACTTCCGGAAGATCACTATTAACTTCTATCATTAGTTGCAGTTGTTCATTAGAATATTGATTACGTGCAGGGCCCACATATTCCTCATTAAACATCAATCCATCAGGTTTAAGACATTGAGATAATTTTTTCAGAGCACTGTCAATTTCGGTAGCATGGTGTAATATTGCAAAGTTGAATATAGCATCATATTTGTTAGTCTTAAGATTTTGTAAGTTATTGATATCATCCTTAAAGTATGTGATGTTTCTATTGCCTTTTTTTTCATTAGATTCTTTTAGATATTCATCAGAAATATCAAATGCATCAAATTCTAATCCTATATTCATATCAAATAATTCACGCTCCAACCAACCATTACCGCATCCAACAATTAGCACTTTTTTAAAAGGAATAGAATTTTTAAAACGTGATGGAAGATCTTCTAGCCATGAAGTATTTTCATTTCCAGTAGCAAGATTATTTTTGTATTTTTGAATAGGAAGTAAATCATTCCAATATTTATCAGAATAATGTGAAAAATTTTTAATTGCAGTACCTTCTTCAGAATCAGAAAGTTGTTGTTCAATATCTTGCAAAGTTAAGTTTCCATTAATTACTTGAGAAACATAATAATCAAAACCAAAACGATCTGGTTCACGTAAAAGTATTTTTTGATAAATTTCTTTAATAGATTTTTCGATTTTTTGTTTACTTGCCATAATAAAAAATATTTAATTGAATATTAAATTGTTTTAGTAAATTTATAATTATATTTACATATCAGTGAAGTTATTTATCAAATTCGCCTAATTTTCCATCTTTACATTAATTGATCTATGCAATCTAATTAAATTATAAGATAGCATACCGAGAAGACCAACCAGAATTACAGAATAAATTGAGGTACCAAGAACTTTTAGAAGATATATGTCTAATTGAAGATGTACAAAAGCCATAAAGATTGAATGAGTTAATTGAGAGAATTCAAAAGACCAAATAGTTAATGGGTGAATTCTTAGTGGACCACCATGTAAGCTATAAAGACCATGATCATCATTTCCCATCAATCCCCAAACAAACCAGTTTGTGTCTTGAATAAGATAAATTAAGTTTGCAAAAATTCCAAGTGCAGTAAGAAGACATATGATAAAAAGAGGGCCTTTAGTAAGTTTTCGACCCAGTGTTATACCTAGAGGAATCAATAGGAAAGGAACTATAGGAAGAAGATAACGTGCAGACCAACCAGATAGACCATGCCAATATACTACAAATTGTGAATAAAAAACTAGAAAAGACAAAATTATTCCCAACAATAAAATAAAATCTTGTTTATTCTTTTTAAAAAGATCTGAGAAAGAGACAATCACTAAAAATAAAATCGGTGAAAAAATAAATAAACCAAGTCCAGGGCTAAATAATAATCCAAATAGAGAAATTGGTAATGGCGTGTATGCTTCTGGTGATGTAATTATAGTAGTAAACCCACTATAGGAAGATTCAATTCCAAATCGAATATAATTTATGAATTGATAAAATCCATATGAAAGAAATAGTGGAATTGAAAAAGATAGTATTTTTTTTGCTGCATCCAGTAGATCTAATTTTAAAAAGTTTTTATAAATTAGAAGTGCAACTAAAAAGAAAAACATGGGTGTTAAAATAAGAAAAGAGTCAGGTCGAATTATAAAAGCAAAGCCAAGAGAAAATCCACTAATTATTAAATAAAGTGAAGAATTTTCTTTCTGATATTTTCTAAAAAATAAAAATCCAAGAAGAATAAAAGTAACCATAGATACAGAATTAAGAGAAGTTTGGGAATAGGCCCACATTATTGTACTAAAACCAAAAATTAAAGTTACAATAATTGAATTTCTTAAAGTAATATTGAACGAACGACTTACAAAGTAAAAAAGAAAAACTGAAAGAGCAGAAAATAACGGACCATAAAAAAGTTCTAAAAATACATGGTTTGCTGGAAGACTATTT
>Ga0308025_1001028_pt1 | contig 13434 bp, 17 predicted proteins | sample Neamet422_FD_201298 | JGI IMG/M metagenome (GOLD analysis project Ga0308025, IMG submission 201298) | Marine microbial communities from water near the shore, Antarctic Ocean - #422 | ecosystem: Environmental > Aquatic > Marine > Unclassified | place: Southern Ocean | collected 2014-10-03
TAAACTAAAAGTTTTACAAATCTATTTTGATTTTAAATTAATTTAAAGTCGTGGGTGAAAAAGTAAATTTTTTAAATATATGTATGAATATAACTGATTTAAACCTTATACAATGTGGTCAACAAGAGATGTCATGATTTTAACTTCTGTTATAGCAGTCGTAAGTATTTTGATTACAGTTTTTGCTCGTAATAAATTTGATGCAATTGTCCAATCAAGAGTGGGGGCAATGAATCCTGTTGCGGATTCTAATATGCTAGGCGCGCTCGAAAGTATACCTCCTCATTCTAAACTAGGAGCTAAGAGTGTGACTTTCGCACCAATCCCGACAGTAGGTGCGCCTACACAAGAAGTGTCCCCACAGACTGTACAACAGACTGTACAGCCTTCTTCTCAACAAAACCCAGATGGATGCGGATCGAGGTGGACCCCCCTTTAATTGTGTGCGATAGAACGTAATAATAATATTAACATTTATTAACTTGACTTCCATTCCTGATATACTTTTACAATGAATGAAGAAGGAAAGACTGTATACCCCAATGATGCACCCATTGAGGTCCCAAAGGTGTCTAAAATCAATCCTGGAAAGATAATAGAGTATGACAGGTATAATCCATTCATCTGGATAGACTTGGAAAGCTCGGGTCTCAATCCCGAGACGTCGGAAATTCTAGAGATATGCCTCGTAGTAACTAATGGGGATATGCAGGTCTGGGATTCTCTACATATCGTTATGCATCATCCTCACTCTGTTCTCTTAGCAAAATCTTCCCCGTGGTGCAAGAGACACTTCGGATCAGTTTATTACAATGGAAATGGTCTTTTCGACGAGTGTAACTATTCGTCTGTCTCACATCAAGACGCAGAATGTATGCTCTGGAATTTTTTCGAATTTTATTCGTGTAATTCTGTAGGATCATCAGTAAGACCAGTCGAAACTCCGAGGAATTTTTTTGATCGTACGAATGGATCCAATGGAGAATCTATCGGGAATTATGATGTTTCTAATATGGGATATTCGTCCAAAAAACCGCACAGATTGGTAATGCTCGCTGGTTCAACTGTACATTTCGACAGAGGGTTTCTATTGACTCATTTCCCAGCATTGAAGAGATTTCTGAATCATAAGGTTATAGATGTGACAAGTCTTTTAGAGACGACGAGACGGTTCAGACCAGATTCTCTATCGGAATTACCCAAGCCATCTGGTTACCATCGTGCTCTACCTGATATTTACGACTCTATAAATCTATATAAATACATTAAGGATCATGTGTTTGATAGTTAATAACATTACTTTTTAATTAAGACTGGAAGTTTTTTTTTGAAAAACTCTTTTACTCTCCGAATAGTGTTTTTTTCATCATTCTCGGTTCCCAGTAGAACAACCTGTTCAACCTTTTCGGGTCGATTCGCAACAAGGAATATGATTATGGATGCTATTACTACTATAGACAAAAATAGTTTTGGGTTTACTTTGCTATTTATGCTCTCCATAGTTGGTTCTATTAATTAACTCATATATTATATTTCACATATGGTACCCATTAAATAATAATTAATAATAGAATAAATAATGTTTGATTATATTCAGTACTACAGTCATCTATCATAAATAATAATGACAAAAAGATGCGAAGTATGCAATAAAAAGCTTATGGTATTCGAAACGAATCTCTGTTCCTGTGGAATGGATGTTTGTATTAAGCATAGTGACAGGATTGCACACAAATGTCACATGAATAAAAAGACAAAACTGGAGGAACCAGTTATTGCAGTAAAGGTTGTAAAAATATAATTTGACTATTCAAGTCCCAGTGTGGATTATTTTTTACTTTTAAAGTGGAACATTACATGCATTCCCGTACATACAATAGTATCTATTTACATTTGATATTTCAAATACAAGATGCATCGTGAACCCTGTTAAGAAAATTCCCATGATCATTCTTGAATAAGAACTAACGGAATCTCTAGGTATAAGTTTATCCATGATAAATGTCACAACCAGTGCATAAGTGACAAGAGATCCTCCAATAAAAGCTGCTTCTGTAATAAGTCTCATTGTTATTAATTAACTATTAATCTTATAAAAACACCCAATTACGCGATTATGTACAACCTGTGACTTCCATCTTGACAATAGATGTCCATTCTCCACTACTTCCTCCCATGTTATTCCCGTATCCGGAAAATCTAATTCTCGTTACATCACTTGCACTAACATCTATAGACTGGATTCCCCTAGTTTCTGAACTCTGGCCATCTTCTATGATGGATTTCCATTCTCCTTTGGATTCTACTTCCAAGTCGAACATCTGAATTCTTTCGTCACCTCTGTATACTATCATTGAAAACTCCTCAATTGTACTGGGATCTTCAAGCTCTATTGTCAATTCACATGGTGTTTCGTTACAACTCCATCTCGTGCTATCATTTTCGAGGACATTGTCTCCACGGTTCCCATCTGAAGAAGATTCTCTGACAGACTTGATATCGAGATCCTTGGGGTCACAATCTCCCTCAGATCGTTTGATATCATGGTCATCACTGTCATCACTTTCTTCATTTTGTTGTTTTGAATTCCCTTCTTTTCCACACACTAGGATTTCCGAAATACTCGTCCATCGATTGTGGTCGTTTCCGTTTCCAACGATCTTTACTTTGCTTAAATTTGTAGACTTTTTCAACTTGAACTTTTGAAGTCCTGTTGTTCTCCCAGATGCCTCCATGTTCTTGAGAAGTGGGATTTCATCACCGTGGATCTCGAACATCTGTACACGAGAATCTCCCTTGTAGAATGCCATTTCCACAGAGTCTACCTTGCTCTTATTGTCTAATTCGATCTCTATCCATGATCCCAGTTTTTCAACAGACCATCGTGTAATAGCTTTCCCGTCGATGGCATTATTCGGGGTGTTTCCGTCATCCCCAGATGCAGTAACAGATGCTATCTTAAGAGGTTTACAACTGGAAGATGTTTGTTTGTTATTGTCAGATGAATCACTTGAATCACTTGAATCACTTGAATCACTTGAATCATTTGAATCCTTAGAATCACTTGATGTTTCCATTTCAAATGTAGGTCCATCCTTCTTCTTCTCTGTCTCTTTTTCTTGTTCGTCTTTTGCTTCATCTGTCTTTGTCTCCTTGGATACTTTTCCAGAGTTTACCCAGTGGATGTCGAAGTCCTTAACAGAGCTTGGACATGATCCCTCTGCAGAATTGTACGACTTGGCGAGAGATCCTCTGATTTCACATCCTCCTTTGCACTTGTTTTCGCATAGCTTGTGTTTCTCTCCTGTTTCGAATTTGACGGCAGAGTATTTGTTTCCAAAGAACGTGTTTCCGTAAACCTGGTTATTAAGACCGTATGTGTGTCCCTTTATGGTATGACCTCCAATTCTCAATCCAGCACCCACATTGTTGAATACTTCGTTATATCTGAAGATGATATCGTCTGTCCTGCTGTCAAGACCGGCGGAATTGGGATCAAGTTGTTCAGAGCATATGTTGTATTCAACAAGAACATCTGTTGTTCCTTCTTTCACGTCAACACATTCATTTCCACGAGGCGTTATTTCATTGTGATGAATGTGGATGTATTTGGTGAGATCTGGGCCTGGTCTAGAGTTTTTTCCATCATACCATTGGTTACTTGAACATCCTACGTATATTGCTTCTCCATTGACAGTTTTGCTAGGGAATTGGAAGTCATGAACACCACATGATTCAATTGTGTTTCCAGATACCTCTGCGTTTGTGATAAATGATCGGAGTCTTACACATTCTCCTCCTAGGTTTTTAATATGCATGTCTGTGAGCATAAATCCTTCCAATGATGTTTCGTACTTACCATGACTATTACTTACGGTCTCGGGTTTTTTTGTACCCAGTACATATATACCCTTGTCCACATAATCTTCTGATTTTTTTCCAGAACCTTTTTTCCCGTCTACTGTGAATCCATCAAGGCGCATATAAGAGTGGTTAATTTGGATCATTCGGGACTCTCGTTCCCCATTTAGTATGGCTTTTCTGCTTCCAGAAATTGTAATATATTTGTCAGGAGTACCGTCTCTGACGCTGATGATATCTTGTTCATGAAGACCGTCTTCTAGAGAAACCGTGTCCCCTGGCATGGCACTTTCGACTGCATCTTGGATACTTTTTCCAGGTGCAACTCGGATAGTTTTGGAGTTACACAATAGTGGTGTGAGTATTAAAAACAAATACCTCATGATTGATACCTTACTGTCACATTTTTTTGTTACCCAGATATACGAGGTTTGTATAAAATTTTATGTATCATTATGTATATCCATACCAGTAATGTATAGTACTAACATATTTCTTCTGAAATCTATATACGACATTGTTGAACGTGTCGACATTGATGTAGACATCCCATACATTCCACCATCTGGTAGTTCTAAGCTTACCGCAGAAGTTTCCGACACAATTCATGAAAATTCTGTCGAGATACCACAAACAACTGAAACAACTGAAACAACTGAAACAACTGAAACTGAAACTCCCGAACCATCTGGAAGTTCCAAACTCGGCGGAGGTGTTGTTGACGTTGTTCATGAAAATTCCGTAGATATACCTTCTGGTATCATGTCGTCAATGTTCTTATGGCTTTAACTTTTTTATTCTTTCTTACATAGCTATAAGTTTTCCTCACTTTAATACCAGGACATCCACCAATGAATAGATACCCGTATCCACCATAATCATCCGTATTTTCATCTATATCTATAGATTGTGATATTGCAGATAGATGTTCATTTGTGTACCTATCGTCTTCTTTTTCGTCCAGATTCTTAAGGAATTCCATGTACGTATTCCTTAATATCCTATCCGTACTGAAGTACCCTGTTACAAGGTTTCCCCATTCGGTGTACGTATCCGTTTCATCGTCCCATCCTCTGCCATAAAGGGTTGTTATCTTTGATAGATTGACCATTGTAATGGATTAATGATTTGTGTCAAGATGTGTATGTTTTTTTGTATAATTTATGATATTACTTTAAAATCAATGACTGATATTACTTTAAAATCAATGACCTAAATCTATAATCATTCCGAGTATCACGCCGAGTACTAATGCTAAAAATGAAAGTGATTGGTCCATTTCGAAATCATTTCGTCTTGCTTTAAGTACAGCATTCATGGATAGTAAACTCATAGACCCCAGTAGCCAATAATCGACCATCCTCGAAGGCATTACTATTCTATTGCTTCCAAGACTATTCAGTACAGGTTTTACCGACGTATTGTATCGTGAAAGCATGATAACATAGAATATCGTTATAGCAGTTACAAATCCGTATATCATATCTATTGTTCTATTTGTTCTTTGCAAACATTTTTTTGTATCACTTGTGGCAAATATTATGTTGTCTATAGGTAAAACCACCATAGGTAAAATGGCAGTAACTAAAAAAACAATCGGATCTCGCGCCAGTGTTATTCACGGAAACGCCACCAAGACTTCTGGAGGACTTGTGAAATCTGACTTGAAACGTAACAAATCGGGTTCCATTGTTTCCAAGAAAAAGTCTCTTAAAGCAAAAAAGAAAGAAAGTCCTCTTCTTAAGGCATGGAGGTCGTCTGTTCGCGAAGTGTACAAGAAGCCCAAGTACGCTGGAAGATTTATCCCTATCAAGCGTGGAAGCCAGTTCTACAAGGATGTTAAGGCCGAGTACGCCAAGAGAGTAGAAAAACTTGGACTTTCCAGTAAGAAGAAGTCTCGCAAGACTGCTTCTTCTCGTAAATAAATTAATTAATTAAGTAATAATTCAAATAATTCAGATAATTCGAAATAAAAATATTTCCCTGTAGTATAATAATACAAACTACTAAAACATGGACACTGGAATATGTGTATCCGTGTTCGGTGCTCCCGCGTGGTTTTACCTCCACCTCGTGGCAGCTGGATACCCATTGGATCCCGATGCATATGATCTTAAACATGACCATCCATTGAATTACACACGGAGAAATTATGTGAACTTTTTCAAGAATGTGGGTAAAACCCTTCCATGTGGATTATGTAGATCATCATATGATAGATTCATCGATGAATTACGTGTTGAAGATTATACTGATTCTAGGAGATCTCTTGCAGAATTTGTTTTTAAGATTCACAATAAAGTGAACGAGAAGTTGGGAGTTCCCCTTGAACCTAATTTTGACAGCATATATAAGAAGTTTGAATCTTTCCATGCCGCATGTCCCAAGACTGAAGAGGCTAAAGGTTGTACGGAACCTCTTGGTGGGTTTGTGAAAATGAAGTGTCGTGTCTCAATTGAGCCGTTTCATAAATCAACTGCTAACATTAAATATGTAGTATTTGTTGCATTTATAGTTCTTCTGATGATGTATTATTATAGATAATTAATAATTAATACAGATGATTAAATTCAGTTAATTTCAGTTATTATATTTTATTATACTTATTTTTGGTAAATTATAATTTTTAATAAATTATAATTTACAGTTTATCTCCATCCGGCAAGGCCACCGAAAAGGTTTCCAATCAAACCTCCTCCAACCTTGGGGGCGGTTTCGGAGCGGATGTTTTCCAATTGTTTCTGGGCAGCATTGAGTCTTCTGGTCCGGTTTTCAGTGAAGGCCATGTCCGATCTTGCCTGTGCCTGTTCCTGGCGGAAGACGGCAGCCTCATGTGCCTGTTTGTGAGAGTCGAATCTGAGTTTCTGCATGCGGCTCTTCTCTGCTTCTCTGACGTTGTCTCTGGCTGCCTTTGCTGCGCTTGCGGCCTCGTATGCTCCGGCGTAACCACCAACAAAACCTTCGGGGATAGGATTGTAGTTGGCTCGTGCCTGGGCGGATTCGAGCTGTTGGTCGTAGTGGTAAGGTAGGAGCATCTGTCCAGTGCGAGAAGACATCTTTGCGCACTTTCCAGAAAGAGGGTTGAGGATGGAGTTGGCACCGCATCGTTTGAGCTGGCATAGTCCATCGGCTCCACGTCTTCCTCCGGGAACAACGTTTCCTTTGGTGTCGTAACATGGTACACGTGTGCATCTACCTGTGAAGATGTCGCGTTCGTAACCAGTCTTACATGCTCCAGTTCTGGTAGTAGTAGAACGGCGCTTGGTGGCAGACTTTCTCTTGGAAGCAGACTTTCTGGTTACCTTCTTTGCTGGCTTTCTCTTACTGGCAGTGGATTTCTTGGCAGGGGCCATATCTATAATTAGACTGTGTTATACATGTACTATATAATAATTTCAGAAATGACCTTTTTTTGCATTCATGTCTTCTTGTGTGATTGTTACGAATAATTTATGTTTCTATTACTGTTAACTTCGTTTTTTCGCGCGGGTGTTTGTTTTTTCAATGTGTCATCTGTTATATTAAATTTCCACGTGGGGTGTGTACATATATGGAGTCGACACCTTGATTGTTTTTTTTCAAGGTGTCAATTATTTAAGAATTAATTAAACCATCCTCTTAATTTAGAAACACCAACAATATAATTTTCACGTTCGGGATCTTCAACATACTCTCCATATGTCTCATATCTACTTTCAGAAAGTGAACCCACCATATTGGATTTCACTTCTGAAGTGAGGACAGGTAGAGCACGAGATGCGCGACTTTCGATACCACATACATTATCTCCCATTTTGATATAAAAATATCCCTTTGATGCAGGAGATTTGGAAGGCCATGACATAGACCAAGAATTCTTACATACCCAGTAATCCCCATCGAATCCAGGCTCCTTTCCGTTCATTTCACCTACTGAATATCCGATTATAAGTATAGCGTGACCACCGATGTACCTGCTATTATTATTACCAGTATATATACTTGTCCCCTTGTAATCATACAAATTCTGGTACACCATGATAGTGCCTACAAAAGGACCATTGTAGAACAGTTCATTCTTCATGTTCTTGATATTTTCAGATATTGTTTGTTTGTATTTGGTTGATCCAGTTTTAAACTGGTAAGGATCTCTGCACAGTGATCTGATAGAACCTGACTGGAGGAAAGTTCGAAGACCGTTTAGTTTAGATTTGTCACATTCTGCTATAGTGTTAGTGTCCTTTTGCTGATAAGGGTAATCTTTTGCTAAACTAATTCCATTTTTAACAACGTACTTGTAGGCGGTTTCTGGAATACCACCAATACGACATCCTTCTCCACGATGTCCCGACCAACAGCTAATCATTTCTTGGATACTAAGAGGACGCATAACCTTCCCTCCTGTATATATTGATATCCTGTCAGACATCATGCTAGTAACTGTAATACTCCAACAAGATGCACATCCAAACTGGTCAACCACGGGGGTTAAAAGCCTTTCTTTGTATTTTAGATACGTTGGTAACTTTGTGATCTTAGGTAGACCTATCCATGGTATATTTATGGGGTATTTTGGATCTATAACTTTAGCCACGTCTACGAACTGTTGAAAAGTTTGATTTGCTCCAACATTACTTCCGAGATCGTCTTGAACACTTTGAATTTCCATAACGGACATATTCCTTTTCTTGTACATTATGTATATGAGACATATCAACCCAACTGTAATAAAAATATTCGTATACATTCTTATATACTTTAATACATATCAATATAATTTATCAATCTAATGTTAAATTTTATGTTTGATAGTTAAGGTACTTACTCTCTTCTCACAATACGTTTTCTCTCCTAAAATAATAATAACAATCTACTTCTAAATAAGAATCATGGCTCAAGTTTACGATACCGTTAACATCTCTGGTGTTAAACTATCTGCTCCCCGATCTTCCAAGGCATCCGCAGCATGCAAGACAGCATATATCACTGGATCCGACGGCGGGAGACTAAGCATCCAGACTCCCGTGATGAAGCTTCCATGGGACATTAAGCCTAAACAACTGGACGAGAATTCGAATGTATCTGCTTCTCTTTCTCTTTCTTTCGCAGGAGATGACGATGACACAAGGGATTTCAAGAACTTCCTTCACGCATTTGACCAGCATGTGAAGACACTAGCAAAGGGTATGCACGAATCCCTAGGAAAGAAGGCAGACCCTAAGGTCATCGAGGCCAACTTTAAAGAATCTGTAAAGGAATCTAACAATGGAGATTACCCTCCTACCTTCCAGTCTAAGATTTGGCTTAAGCAGAATGAAGGAGGTGACCCCAAGTGTGTAGACGACTTCACTATGGATGTTACAGTATATGATATGAAGGGAAACCGTGTTGAACACTCTGACCTTAAGAAGGGATGCCCCGCTGCAGCAATTATCCAGCCTATGTATGTGTGGTGCTCTACTATGGGACTTGGTGTCACATGGGTTACTAAGCAGTGTATTGTTAAACCTATGGTATCGGAAGGATTTGCCTTCAAATTGGGACCCAAGTTCGACAAGTATACCGAGGACGACGAGCCGGTTGCTAAGAAAGCTAAGACGGAATCTGTAGAATCCACATCCGAGGGATCTTCTTCGGGGGAAGATCCTTTGGAGAACGAGGAATTTTAGGAAGTAAAAATAACAAATAATTAATAATTAATTTTCATCAAATTCAACTCTTTGTTTTATCCATGCTATCCTCGATGGTTCCAATTTCGATGTCAGTGTCGAGTATAATGTATCTTGTTTGATTGGTTTTGTCAACCAATCTATTTCATTCCTCTCTGCGTGTTCCCTGAGATCAGTGTCGAACGATCCAGTCAATACGACCATTGGAGTTTTCTCATTCATCGTATTTCTTATTTCCATACATGCATCTAGACCACTTATTCCAGGCATATGAACATCCATGAAAATAACATCATACTTGAACTCCTTGCATTTGGATATTGCATCTGTACCATCTGTAGACGTTTCTGTATCAATGGATAGAGATGATAACATTCTAGACATGATACTGCGGATGATATTGACATCGTCCACTACGAGTATTCTTGGATGACATGGCATTTCCTTGTACATGTCTATTTTACAGTTATTAAAGATACTAGTTTTAATAAGAGTCTTTTTTGCGATATATGTATGACAAAATACAGTCTCACGTGTGGTGAAATTCTTACCACATGGACCAACAAAAAATGTTGCTTCAAATGTAGAACCGCCGTTATTATCTTCCTCGCATGTTTGTTTCAGTATGAGGTCTCCCCCAGTGTCTCTACACATGACACGTGAGACAGCAAGTCCCATTCCAGCACCCCCATCAACTATTTCTGAGTGACATTTCACTAATGGATCGAATATCTTCGTTATTGCAGCAATAGGTATACCTATTCCTGAATCTTTGACTGTAAGATTTAATTCTGCTGTATCGTGTTCTAGATTTTTCATGAAAAGATCAATAGATACTTCTCCTCCCAATGTAAATTTGGTAGCATTATCCAGTAGATTATGCACGATGGTTTTTATATATTTCTTGTCTCCAGTTACCGAAGTAGGCACACCTGGATGTACTGTAAATTTCATATATAGATCACTTTCCATAGGATTTCTATATAAAATTAGATTTCTGGGCTTGGACATGCGATGTCTCCATATTTTTTCTAGTTCTGTTGTCAATAAATACTGAACAGGATGTTTGTCATAAAGTCCAGAAGAGATAGTATAATAGAGTCTGACATTCCTAATCATGTCTGCAAGAAGAATTCCACAAGTATTCAATGTAGACGAATAGTCGTATATTTCAGAATCAGATGACATGTCTGCAACAAGACTTTGTAGGCCACATAATTCTGAAACTGGAACTTGGATTGTCTTTACGAACGCCATCATTCGAAGTAAATGGTCCTCTTCTTGGCTTGTATCCATGTATGCCGAGATGATTTCCTGTTTATTATTACCACGACTAGGTTTCTTTTTCTTGAAGAACTTCATTTAAATAATTGTAATAATTATAATAACCAATAGAATTACATAATAAACAGACATTTAATGAAATAATAATATTTATATGTTAATAAATAAGACAATGGTTAAGCTCACGAGTATAATAGATGCCGCAAGTGATGTCAATTTCGGAAAAGTAACTGATAGTATCGCAGATATCGCTGGGAGTGGAGGATCTGTTTTTGCAAAAGCTTCAGATGACTTGTCGGGTGTGGCAAGTAAGACAGACGATTTCATCGACTCGTTCAGGACAAGTGCGAAAAAAACAGGAACAGACGACATCGTCGGGGGAGTAGATGGACTTAAGAAATTCGAAACACAGCCTGGAGCGTCCACATATGCATCGAAGGTGACAACTTTCATCGCAAAAAACCCCAAACTCTCGGCTGCAGGTGTGTCAACACTTGCTGCAGCAGGATATGTCGCATACTTGGTATCATCCGGATACACGGTTGAAGAGGCGCTTGATAAACTAGGATCTATCGTGACAGATACAGTCGAAGATGTAGCAGATACATTGACAGACGGAACACTTTCCATTGGTGATTCTATACTCAAGGGTATATTTGGAGATGATTATTTGACATATTTCAAGATAGCAGCTGGTGTAGTGGCATCCGTACTTATCCTTAAGATTATCCTTGTCATTAAACAATTCTTACCCTCGAAGAATGTTAATATCGATAATTAACAATTGTTTGACATAATGACATAAGTTTAATAAATATTGTATATACTATATAACAGGGTTACACGGGACATGTCACTCGTAGAAGATTACGTACGTGACTTATCTAAACATTCCATTTCTATAAGTGGTGACACATACGCGAAAAATTTCGTACAAGTCGTTAAAGATGACGGCACGGGGGCGGATATTACCGTAGAACATTCATTTTACAGTATTGATGGTAGTGGAACAGTTAAGAAACTAGGGGGACTCGTGTTCACAGAGTCTGGAGGAGAAGTTAGTCTGGGTTTCAATGTCACAGACACTTTAGGTAATTCCACGTCAATATTAGACATTGGCTCAGAAGGACTTACAATTTCAGGAGGTATAGATGTGACAGGAGGATCAACGAATTTCTCCACTGCATCTATAGAGGTGAGCGACCTGGACATCATTCTAGGATCAGAAACAACTGATCTTGCAGGAATCAATGGGGGAGGAGTTGTTTTAGGAGGAGCATTAAATCTCGATGCAATTAGTCTAATATATGACACTGCAAATGCAACATGGGATTCAAATACAAGTATTAACGTGGAATCTGGACATTCTTTCACCGTAAACGATGGTTCCGTTATACTTAGCGAAACTGGTCTAACGATAGATGACATTGTATTGAACAGTACAGGTTTGGCAATTGGGACAGACGTGTCTATCACATCGACAGATATCACACTTGGAACAATTGATCCCGTTGTACTTAACGCACTTGGTCTAAGTGTAGGAAGTAACCTTTCGCTTACAACTACGAATGGTCTAGAGGCTGGTGACATCACATTGAATTCTACCAATGGATTAGTCATAGGAACAGAGTTGACACTTGATAGTACTGGATTGTTCGTGGGAACTGATATAGAGTTGAGCGTTGCAAATGGATTAGCATTAAGTGAGACATCTGCATTGACTATATCTTCTACTACAGGAGATGTTGTCACCAATGAAGAGGGTCTATATGTTGGTGCCGATATTTCTCTTACCAAGACAGGAGGAATCTCCTTTGGTATTGATCCCGAGACTGTTGTCATGTCTGAAACAGGACTGTATGTGAATAATTCCGTTGGTGCAATATATATGGGAGACGAATCGTGGAAAATATCTATAGATGAAACTACTGGAAACATGCTTTTCCAGTTCCTTGACGTTGCAACGTATGTTACTAAGCTGGAATTGAGAACAAGTTGATAAAAATTAAATTATATAACCATAATTAATAATTTAAATATATACACCATATTATACTTAATAATGTCACAAGGAAATAAGAGAGCTAGATCCTCAACAGGACAGCCCATTGTTTCAGTATATGACAAATTAGATACATGCGAAGATGATCTAAAAGATCTATCCGCGTCGAATCTCAGTGTAGTAGGAGAATTGGAAAATAAGAAACGTCAGATAGAAAACCAGGAAGCATCCCATATGTCGTCTATGAAAACCATTCTAGGAGGTGTAGAACAACTCAAAGTTATTATCATACAAAAGACTGGTCTAATCAATGAATTGGAACAAGATATTTTATCACTTACTGGTAAACTAGAGGAATGTATTTCTCGTGGAACCCCACCTCCTGTACCTAGTGTACCTACACCTAGTGTACCTACACCTAGTGTACGTGTACCTCCTCCTATACCTGACTCTGGATATTCTTGTAAAAATCCTTACTATAGAAGCAGAAATCCCAGTAAGTTTGTTAGGAAGTTCTCTTGTCCTTTAACGACTGGAGAAGGTCCATACACTGATATCGTGAGGAAGGGAAAGGATGGAAAAGATGGTAGATTCCTTAACTTCCAGGGATGTGTTAGCACATGTTATATGGATGAATAG
>Ga0308025_1001029_pt1 | contig 13417 bp, 6 predicted proteins | sample Neamet422_FD_201298 | JGI IMG/M metagenome (GOLD analysis project Ga0308025, IMG submission 201298) | Marine microbial communities from water near the shore, Antarctic Ocean - #422 | ecosystem: Environmental > Aquatic > Marine > Unclassified | place: Southern Ocean | collected 2014-10-03
TCTTTCTCGTATTTCTCATGGCCTGTATGTCGATATCCCCTGCAATTGCAAGCATATCGGCGCCGAATGCCATCGACCAATCTCAAGGGACGACCTCGGAATTGAGTGTTGACGGATTCGTCACAACTAAATTTGCAAGTACCGGCTCCGAAGTTGAAATCTTCGCCCATACACGAGGCCATTCGTCTGAAACTGTCGTAACTGTTGACATTCTTCGCTACGATATATCTCCTCTCGAATTGATCGTGAACACCGCACTTCCTGGTGAAGGACAATCTGTTGGCGTCGTGGTATTGGAGTCACAAGGTGCCCACGAAGACGACGCTACTACAATGGTTTGGCATGGCGTGTACACCATTCCAGCCTCGGCAATAGGCGGCGTTTACGGCGCTACAATCAGTGCTGAAGATGGTGGAATGGTCGTAGTTGACGACCCGACCCAACTTTCCAATCTCTTGATAGAACACATTGAGACTGCATTCCAAGCGATCGATTTTGCTTGGGACTCTGCAAATCCACTCGCTTTAATTAAAGATGAATTCACCAGTCTTGAAACAACCGCGACTCAAAACGGTGACTGGACTTATTTCGTTGATACCGCTACAGAAGGTGTAGGCTTAGGCGGTAGTGCTCAATTGTGGGACGCAATGATTGATGCTGGTAACGACCAATATGACATGAGTGGAGGTGCGAACTTCCTTGAGGCGCTCATGGAGTTCCTCGATTCAGAAGACGTTGATGCAAGCATGGCTCTTGTAACTGGCTTACTGATTTACGGTGACGAGTTCCCTATTCCACAAACATTTGATGATTTTGATACGCTTGCTGATTACCTTAGAGGCTTTGATGCAATTGAAAACTTCACACGGTTCGAAGGCACAGGCGACTTTGAAGAAGCTTACAACGCTATGCTTGGGAGTGACGAATGGACCTCTATGCAGGAAGCAATTGACAATATTGCAAACAATGTCAAACCTCTTGAAAGTGGGCAAACTGTTTTGCGAAACATTGCTTTGTTAGCCGTTTCAAACCATTCTCAAGCGATCATCGATGGCTTAACTGCCTACGTACAACCTCTGCTCGATGAAAATGTCGATAACATGACGCCATTCCAAAAGTTGATCCTACGTTGGGCTGAAATGGGTGAACCGGCTATAACTGACCTTGATGGGGACGATGTTCCTGAAGAAATTACTTGGGAGTACGAATTATTACTCGAGACGACTGAAGGACAAGCATGGACTGCGAAGATGGCCAGTGACTCACAATGGGTCAACGATGCTTTTGACGAATTTAACTCGATGCCGGAAGATATCATTCAAATCGTTTTCAATTCATTTGAAGACCCCGTTTGGAGCGATGCTGGACAAACTCTTGCTGATGTAGCAGACTGGCTTGATAACTCCTCTGGCATTGAACGTGAACATTACTGGGGATATTATGAAGACGGAGAGAATCAGGGAGAAGAATCTTCTGAAGATATGCACTTTGAAATGTTCCCTGTTCAAACCAGTTTGTATGACCCCCACGTTCTCGATCTCGGAATTTCTCTCTATGTTCAAGGTGGAGACCGAAACAATGACCCGCTTACTGTTCCCATGACTATGACAAATTCAAACGGCATTACAGTCAACGCTGTTCTTACGAAAGAATGTCAATACTGTTCACATTACATTGGCCGGATGACGGCTACTCATATTGAAAACATCGAATGGACTTTCTCCCAGCCGCTTGAAAACTGGGCAGGTGACACTCTTGATTCTGCCATGATTGGAATTGAACAACTCCGTCCTTCTCTCCTTGAGGCTATGCTCTACGAAGGCTTCGATGAGATGTTCATAGTTTCTGCAATTGGTGTACTCGTTGACCAAGATGAAATTATTTCCAGCGACTCAGCGTATTCAGTCGACACCGTGACATATGACTCCTCCGGAGTACTTGAAGGAGCAGAAGTCGATATTGCAATTCTTCGCGTATCGCCTCAACAGGCATTTTCTGCATTCGAATCTCTTTCCCCAGAAGGTGATCTTATGATTTCAACCACTGAACCGTCAGAGAGTTCCAATGGCGGCATGTCAGGAATGTATGACGGAGGAGACATTGAAGGAGTTCTGAAAGTCAGTATTGAGCCTTGGACGAGAGGCGATAATGGTGATGATGAAGAAATGCCAATAGAATCTTATTCCAGTTCTTACTCGACTACAGGCGATGACCAAGGATGGGATTTGACGACGTATCTAAGTTCACTCCCACTCGATGAACGCGGTATTGCAAAGGTCACGACATCAGGGACAACGGACACTGGTTTGGAATTTGAATACATTCAAAATATGCCATTACCGGGTTCTGGTTCATGCACATCGAGTTCTATATCTTCTTGGGACAATGAACAAACAACCGTCAATTTGGACTGGTGGGGCGAAAGAAACTGGTACTACTATTCCGACGGCGGGCAAATGGAATATGAGGATGCAGCACTAAGTCAAGTTGACATTGCCTGGGGCGATGGTTCGAATGAAAACGTCACCGAGAATGATGGGTATTCACATGAATACAGTTCAACCGACGGACAAGACCGTTACGATATCGTTTTGACATTTACTTTTGTCACCGATTTGACACTTACCTACGAATATACCTACCAAGAGTACCAAGGCTTTGAACATGGTGGCGATAATGGAGATACGTATTACTATGGATCGGATGGGCACTTCAACGATTGTGAGTTGGATGAACCCGAAGAATCATCTACGCCAACACCTTCAATCATTGACACCTTCATCTCAGAAGGTCCGTTTGAAGTTCACCGTGAAGAGATTTTCACCAGTGATTCAAGTGGTTCAGCCGGTATGTCGGTAACTCCATCGTTCCCTGGCGCGTATATCACGCTCGCTCAATCAACCTATACCAATGCTGACGGTTTTGAAATGACCGGTCTTGGTCTCAACGTAGGAGCTGCTACAAAGGGAAGTATCGCCCTCAGTGGACTTGAACAAGTGACTTCTTTTGCAGGTTTACCTGTCTATAATGTATCCACAGATGTAAGTGGATTGACAACAATTTCAGTCACACCATCCGGTATTAGTCATTCCGAATTTTCGGTGATGATTGGTGTTGCTCCTGTTGATTTGGGGGAAACTCCATTCCCCGATATTGCTGAAGATGCGTGGGGTGAGCCTGAATCATACACGCTTGATTTTGAAGCAGGTGATACGGTACGCACCCAAGAAATTCGCTTAAAGGCGCCAATTTCAACCATCGGTCTTGCGATTTTGTATGAAGGAGAACTCTTCCCAGAAGCAGTACATGCTGGGATCATACTCCTCAATCCAACCGACCTGAATCTGAGTGGCCCTCTTGGTCCAGGACAAACAACCAATGTAGCACTTGATGGCCAAACTGCAAACCGTATTTTGGCAATTGCAGCACCTACCAATGGTTTTGACCCTGCTTCAATCGATTTCTCTTCGCTTACTGATATTATTTATCAGGAAGGCGTCCGACCAGAAATTGGATGGATTGCCGTTGATAACCGAATGGAGAAAGTCTGTGAGGAAATGGATATTTGGGAAGAATGGCTCTGGAATGATACAACTCAAACTGGAAGCGACATGGTACTTGTTCGTGTATCGAACGAGCGCGATAATAGATTCTTACCTACAGCAGCAATTCCTGATGTGTCAAACGCTATCGTATACGAAGTATTAACCGGTCAAGAAATACTTCCAGAAACTGACTGGGATGAGTCTAATGGTGTCGCTAGGGCATACTTTTCACTCGACGACCAGATGGATTATGTCTTTGAAACTCGGTCGACATTCAATTCTACAGCAGAGATTACCTTCGAAGCAGACTCGGATGATGATGGAAACACTTGGACGAACATGGATACGGAAATGACCACTCGCTGCAGTGGCGATTCAGTTCAAACAGAAGACGAAATATTTGACGAATTTGCAGACTTCTTTGGCGGTTTAAAATCAATTGCTTGGGGTCTTGGTTCGAGTGCAGATTTGACTCTCCCACTGCTTTCTTCACCGACTGAAAACTATACTGTTTTGGCTATTGCCCAAATCGGCGAAGGTGACAATGCGACATTGACCGTGGGGCTTGGCAACAAGATTGCTGAAGTCAATCCCGAACCTCCTGTGGTAGAAAACCTAACTATGATTTTCAACCCACCAAATCCTGTGACCGGTGATACTGTATTGATTACGATTACCGACCCTTCAGGGCAACCTGTTGGTGGACTTTCAGTACTGGTAAGTCATCAAGACTCTACTTTGTTCAGTATTGTACTCAATGAAAATGGTCAAACTTCATTTATGCTGATAGAAGGTGATTTGTTAGTTCAAATTTCTGGAGGTTTGTACAATCCTATTGAATTCACAATTACCGTTACTGCTGAAGGCGTTCTTACTGATGATGGAGAAACCTTACCTGGTGATTTAGATGGTGATGGCGTCGGAGATGAAATTGATATATTCCCAGAAGATGCTGATGAATCGCTCGATTCTGATGGTGATGGTGTCGGCGATAATACCGACGTCTTCCCTCTGGATGCTAATGAGTCTGCAGACAGTGATGGAGACGGAATAGGAGATAATGCTGATACTGATACGGCTTCTTCCTCATCCTCTGCAACTGCATTCAATCTTTTCCTCGGAGCTGGTGTATTGATCGTCGTTGGCCTGCTGGCTACTGTCTTTATTCTACGAAGAGGGGCTGGCGGAGAGGAATGGGCAGAGGATGGCCATACCGAGACCAAATGGGACGCTTTTGAAGAACAAATCGGCTCATCACCTGCACCTGTTGCTCAATCTCTAGCGCCTTTATCTTCACCACCTGCAGCACAAGCTCCTTCGATACCTCCAAGTTCACTCAAGGGAGAATTGAAAGATGGTCACGAAATCTGTGAATACCCAGTATCATCCGGAAAGTGGTGGTACAGAGTTCAAATTACTGGCGAATGGGCCAAATGGGAATAAACAGATTTTCATTCTGTTTTTGTCTTGTTGTGAAACAAGTTGATGATGAAGAGTGATGCAGCGATACGCATGGAAGCGAGTAGAGTCCGGCAGATTCTCTTAGCCTCATTGATTCTTAGTACGCTCTTACTTGCAGTATTCCCTGTTGACCCCCAGATGTCAACTGAAGTGATATTTGATGACGAAGTCACTCAATTACGTAAGTCGGATGGGGTCGGAGTCCAGTCAAGTGAATCTCTGGTTATACGAATTACCCATGACGATGGTACCAGTTTGATGCATCCCGTTTCCAGAGTTCAAGAATTATTGAGGATCGAGAATGAAGCGATGACTGGAACGAATGCAGCGATTGCATGGCATACCGACAGTACAACACTTGACCGAATTCAAACTCCATTTGCATTATGGGAAGATGCTTTCGCCTCACGAAATCGTTCACTTGCTGATGCCACTGGATGGAACGATGTCCTCCAGCCTCTCAACGAAGAAGGCTGGTGTGGGAAGAATGCAACCGATGCAGAATCCTTTGCCTTTGAAGCATCCCTCCTTTTGTTACCGAATGAGGCGGACCTCGGCGTTGCATGCCCTTCTATGCCAGGACAATACGCGCATCAACCTCCAGCCTCAAATGAGTTGCTTTGGATGGTTTGGATTGGTGGAAATCAATCGAACACGAATTGGTCTGAACTCGAAGTATGGGCTGAGCAATTGTCTGATTCAACCAACTTTACCTTCGAGGCAGTTGGAGTGAACATGTTGTTCGCAAAATCGAAAATTTTGGCGGGAAGTGAACTAAAAGCCCTCATGTTGCCACTGGCATTACTGCTGACTTTCGCCCTCTGTCTCGGGCTTCGAGACCCTCTTATTGCAGTCGTTACTCTTGGAAGCGCAACCCTCGTGGTTGGTGCTGAAATGGGAATATTGGCGATGTTCGGTTACACATTTTCTATAATCGATGGAATTGCAATTCCAATTATCATGGGTGTTGCCGTTGATGGTGCGTTCTGGTATTGTCGTTCATCACACAGTGTTGAAATGGTTCGCAAAATGCTATTTGTTGCAATGCTTACCACCATTGCTGCAGTTTCTCTTGCCCTCTTTTCACCACTTCGTGCACAACGCTCCTTAGCATTCGTGATGGTGATAGGAATCTTCCTTGATTGGTTGGTGACTCGTTATCTTCTAGAACACTTTTACATCACACGCAAAAAAGTAGCCCAAATTGATTTACCGATTCGTACTTCTTCCATAAAACCTGCTTTTTCGGTCTTATGGCCTGCCCTACTGTTACTCCTTGCAGGTGTCGCCTTTGTGGCTCCAAGTGGAGTTGAAGTTCTGGACATCGAACAATTTCTTCCAGCTGATGACCCCGCATTAGAGGAACTTCGTCAAATGGAAGACGAGTATATCCTTGCCTCAAGTACCGATACCTGGATTCTTGTTGAAGTCAAAGGAGACTCTCCGGAGGAATATCGTAAAGTTCTCGCGTTCCAGGAACAGTTGAAGAACCATCCAAGTATTATTTCGCTCGATACTGGTATTTCACAATCGAAACTGATGATTGGAATACCGATTTCGCAACACATCAATGCAACCGTAGATGAGGTGTTCCATAACTCTAGCCAAGTGTCACTTTTGGTCAAAGATTCTCGAGTACAATCAGATGGTACTACCTATGGCGTTCTCATCGTTGTATATCTCGATGGTCAAAACACAGATGCTGCTTTAGCCTTCAATGATGATGTTAGCGGTCTTTTAGATGAAATGAAGTTATCAGGAGATATCGGAGGTAATTTAGCAGTGGGTGCCGAGGCAGCATACTCTTTTGATGAATCACGAGTAACTCAAATATTCGGAGCAGGCGTTGCAGTATTCTTTGTCGGATTATTTGTGTTACGTTCACCAGAGAAAGCACTTCGCATTGCAGTCGGTACTGTTGTCATCGGTGCAGCAGTCGATGGTTTGGCCAGCATGATGGGCGGGCGGGGTGTTGGTTCAGCCCCAGCAGTGTTACTCGGAATGGGCTTTGCTGCTGACTATCTCTCTCATTCGAGCAGCACAGATCACTTCCCCACATCCAGCGACCATGCAGCACGATGGTGGGCTGCTTTCTCATCGATGAGTGTATTTATTCTCATCGCATTCACGACATTCCCCCCAGCAAGTGAAACGGGGCGATTGCTTACTTTGAGCATCTTTTTCTCAGTGCTTCTTGCAACCGCTTTATCTCTGTATCAAAGTGTAAGCGATGAAGAAGAGTAGTTTCTTCAGATCTCAGAAGTTGGGTCCCAGCCTGAAATATAGTGTTCATCTAGTGCTGTAATGGCTTCCATTTCACTTGATATATCGACATTGAGCGAAGCGAGGTTCTCGGCAATACGAGAAGGGTTACTCGACTTTGGAATGGTAATGCAACCAGAATCATAACAGAATTTGATGGCAACTTGAGCTGGAGTACAGTTGAGGCGTTGAGCTATTTCTGCAAGTTTGGGGTCATCGACTTTGTGACCTCGAGCAAGTGGGGAGTAGGCCATGAGACGAGCACCTGCATTCTCAGTTGCTTGCTTAAGGTCTGGGCGTTGCAGCCAGGGGTTGAATTCAACTTGATTGACGCTTGGCATGTAGGTGGCGTATCCTTTCATCGCTTCCAAATGTGCAGCACCGTAATTTGAGACGCCGATCGCTTTGACCCAGCCTTGTTCTAAGCAGTATTCCATCGCTTTCCAAACTGGAGCGCGGTGTTCAGGGTTTTCTGGAGGTGCATGAACCAAATAGAGGTCGATGTATTCTGTGTCCAAAAGTGCGAGTGATTTCTTGCAATGCTCAATCGTATCGTCGTAACCAACTGCATTACCACGTCGTAGTTTGGTAGTAATAAAGACCGATTCACGTTCAACATTGGCTTGCTTAATGGCTTGACCAACTTCGTGTTCATTGTTGTACATTTGTGCAGTATCAATGTGGGTATAACCTGCTTTAAGGGCTGTTAAAACTGAGGATTTACATTCACCTTCACTGGTCATCAAGAAAACGCCAAGGCCGAATTGTGGGATGTCAAGGGCAAAGGCTTCGCCTCCGTCTGCAGTTCGATGACTGATACGCATAATGTGACCAGAGGTCGGAGATTGATGAATCCGCCGATTCGCTCAAATTTCAACTGATTCTACATTCATACAAATTACGCTGTTAATTGCTCTTGATTTCAATGCAATGGATAGGCACTGAAAGAGTCTACTGGAAGCCCTTTGAGTTAACAATAACTTTGCAATGGGTGTTCGAATAACCCTTTCCAAACTATCCAAAAGAATTAGTTGATACTATTGACTTGTTTCTTTCGACTTATATTCTGCTAATTTCGCTTCAAATTCTTCTTGGGATAGACCATGCCATCCTTTGCACATTCCTGTTGGCGATCTACCGCATCCACATTTACTCATAAAATTCATTCCTCCTAAGTCATCGCACTATGCTTCAGTATTAAGAGGGGGGAGTTCCGGTTTTGGCACCGCAGTATCACAGTCGATACTCGCGGTTTGATATAGGATGGCTACTTAGTAGCAATATGCAACCAGTCACTGAAGAACTGCCCACTTGCCTAAAGTCTGCAGGAAAAAATATCGTAGATCTGCTAGGAAAGTCTTACGTGCTAGAGTTACTCTATTTTCTATTCAATCATGATAAACCTGTTCGATTCAATGAACTCAAACGTGAGTTGTCGATTACTGCAACAACACTAAGTCGAAGATTGGAGGAATTTGTTAATTCAGGTCTTGTTGCGAGAGAAGTTTTCGCAGAGGTTCCGGCTAGAGTCGATTACTCATTATCAAAGAAAGGTGAGTCGCTTGGACCAGTACTTAGGGATCTATTTGAATGGGTTGAAAACAATAATTTCTAGTTGCGTTTCAAAAGGCCCTCCTTTGATTAGGCGTCATTGAAATGGCTAGTGATACGAACGGTCCACGCAAAGGCGTTGTGGCTATGACAGAGGAATACCTTGCGTTTAGATAAACAAGTTTATTCCTTACAAGCAGGCAGGTTTGAACATGATAAGGCGCTTCCTCAACCGAGGCAAGATTCAAGACAGCGACTTTGTTGAAAGGGTTGGTTTTGTTTATATCGATGCAGAAAACTCAATTGCAAATCCTGAAGACTATATGTCATCGATTGAAAATCACTTGGGAACTAAACCGAAAGAAGCAGTCGCATATTCCAAATGGTCAGCAAATTCACCATTGGCTAAGAAATACCGAAGTGCTGGTTTTCGTTTAATTCAAGCAGACTCTGGAGAAAATAATGCGGATATAATGATGTCTCTTGACGCATATGAAAAGATTCGTGATTTGGCAGACCAAGGAGTAAATGGTAATGTCTACATTTGTTTCCATGGAGATAAAGGCTTTACACATCTTTTAGAAAAGTTGCGAGCAGTTAGAGGTTGGAATTCTATTTGGGTGACTTCCAACAAAAAACAAAACAAAATGATTGCCAATGCATCAAGCGAAGTTCTCCTGATTTCTTCATCAAAATCAAAGAACGATACTCCAACCAAAACGAATGTAAAAGCATCAAGTAAAGTCCGTCAGGCACCCTCCGCAAGAAAAAGTACGAAGAGCGGTACTTTAGATTTCAAACCTGTAATTCTACAATTAATACAGAATGGAGCAACAAATTCAGCTACCCTCGGTAAGGCGATTATTGCATACCAGCGAGATAATAATTGGGCTGAAACAGGAAAAGAGGCTTTCAATTTGAAGTTCGGACTGTCAAAAACAAATTCGTATGTTAACACCATTAAACAATTTATGAGTGATTCAATTGATGTTGGCAACGGGCCAAAATACACATTCTCGAACAAGGGCAAAGCACAACCAATTCCAAAGGCGAGTGTCCCTCTTACAAAGGCAAATATTCCGGTACAGAATTTAGATTTTAAACCTGTACTCCTACAACTCATACAGAATGGCGCTACAAATTCAGCAACCTTAGGTCAGGCAATTATTGCATACCAAGAACACAATAATTGGGCTAAAACAGGAAAGGAGGCATTCAATTTGAAGTTCGGACTGTCAAACTCAAATTCGTATGTCCAAACTATTAAACAATTTATGAGTGCTTCAATTGACGTTGGTAGTGGACTGAACTCTACATTCTCAATCAAGAATAAAAAACAATCAATTCCAAAAGTAAAGGCAAAGGTGAAGGCAAAGGCCTCAGTAAAGAATTTGGATTTTAAACCTATTATCTTACAATTAATACAGGATGGGGCTACAAATTCGGCGACCCTCGGCCAGGCAATTATTGGATATCAAGGAAACAACGATTGGACTATTACAGGAAAAGAGGCTTTTAATTTGAAGTTCGGACTCTCAAAATCAAATTCGTATGTCAACACCATTAAACAATTTATGAGTGATTCAATTGAAATTAAAGGTAACGGGCCAAAATACACATTTTCAATTAAGGACATTTGACATCGCCCTTCAAAAGAAGCGAAAGCAAGATTTTGATTTGGAATCGAGTGTTGATACTTGGTAAGAACTCATTTTTCACAGTACGTAATCTTGACAGTTCAGATTTTTCACAGAATGTAATCTTGACTGCTTCGTGTTTTTCTGCTTTCTAAGAGTTCATACTCCTCTCAGAACCGAGCCGGTTCTAGGACGGGTATGTTCGACGGATAAATGGCTTTTCAACGATGAAGTAGAAGCTATAAATTCCTATGTGACAGGCGAGAGCAAACACTAGGCCCATGAGGGAGCCTGTAACCAAAGCTGGACCGTAGGCATGGATATTTCCGGTGCCGTACATTGGATTGGCGAACTTCTTGTAAGGGCCGCGTACAGTGAACTCACCGTGCGACTTCTCCACAAGTAAATCTCGAAAATAATATGTGTCTATGCCAACAATCCAGGTGGCCCAAAACTTGATTCCAAAACCGACCACAGTCAGCAGGACAAACAGACTCCATCTCAGGGCCAGTGGCAGTGGAATTTCTACACCGGTATGGAGGGCTGCTGCCGCAACTCCCAAGCCGACGTTGAAAAATAACAGGCCAAAGATCATGTCGTAAAATCGTGTGGCCTTTTTCTCACCAAACTTTGCGATCACAACCCGCTTGAAACGGGTGCCAAGAATCAAACTTATTCCAATATAGTAACACGCCCAAGCGCCGATGGAGTACGCGACAAGCCATTCGTATTCCTTGGCTTGATAAAACAACCAAACGCTCGCAAAGAGTAATGGAATCCATGCAAAAAGAGTACGACCTGCATCCAACCGGAGCCCCGACATTGCAACGGCGACATTGATCACTTTCCGGGTGGTTTTGAAAATGTTCTCGCCCGAATTGGTCTCCATGCCACTCCTAACACGCCAGCAGTATTACCTTTGTGCCAACTCCCTAAAGGTCAATTTATTTCCAATTACGGAGAAAATAGGGGTTGCCTATACGACACTTTGATGTGTACATGTTGAATTAAAGACGAGTCCACAAATGAACTGTTTCTTCTCCCCATGATTCAGTCGAGGTGTGAGAGAGTCCTGCTGAAGTAAGACGCTCAGCATCGATGTTGGAGGCTACAGGTTGTTGATGCGTAACATCACTGTGGATAAGATAGAACTCATCAACCAAGCCTTGGTCGAGGAAAGAGCCAACGGTTGTCGGGCCACCTTCAATCATGAGACGCTGAATTTCTTTGTCGCCAAGGAGATTGAGAAGAGCTGGCAAAGAACTGAATTCTTCACCCATGACAAGCGTTTCATGCCCATCGTTGAGCATGATTGCATCTTCTGGAGTTCGCTGATTCGGGTCGATAATGACTCGAAGTGGTTGACGTTGTGTTTCAACGCGCCTGACTGTCAATTGTGGGTTATCACGGACCACGGTTTCAACGCCAATGAGTATTGCATCGCATTCTATGCGAAGCGCATGGACTCGGTCGAGGCAGGCTATCGAAGTGAAACGTTGAGCGTGTTGGCTTCGATCGTCAACCGAACCGTTCGTATCAACAGCCATTTTGACCGTCACCAATGGACGTCGATGTTGACACCAATACAAGAAAGGCTGCATTTGGATTGCAGCCTCTGCTTCCATAAGGCCTTGGCGAACTTGGATTCCTGCATCTTGAAGAACTTGAATCCCTTTACCTCGAACCGTCGGGTTCGGGTCATAGTGAGCAACAATGACTTCTTTGACGCCCGCCCACATCAACGCCTCGGTACATGGAGGGGTGCGGCCAAAGTGATTACAAGGCTCAAGAGTGACATAGGCGATTGCCCCATTTGATGAGTGACCTTTTGATTCTGCATCATGGATTGCCATTTGTTCCGCATGCAGGCCACCTAAGTGGTCATGCCAGCCCTCTGCGATGATGATACCGTCTTTGACCAATACACAACCAACCAGCGGATTGGGTGAGACCTTGCCTCGGCCTTGCTCAGCAACATCGAGGGCTCGAGTCATGAATTTGACATCTTCAGTAGACCAGTTCATGGTGACCCTCCAGTGAAGGCGAATGGATGTTCCTTGAAGAGGTCTTGCTTTGGCCAAGAAAAGCGAAGAGTTCATGTCAAAGGTTCGAGGTGGAGATGTCATGCCCTTGGTGCACTGCATTGTCAACCCAGCCAGTCGCGATTATACTTGCGGCAAAAATTGGCCCTCAATAGAGCAGAAAATGAAGGATTCTGGTCTTGAAGTGAAGGCCTACATTACTCAAAGAGTCGGGCATGGAGCCGAATTATCCAATGCCATCCGACGGCAATGGGAAGAAACTGGAAAAGGTGGGGAAAGTGAAGGAAAACCTCCGGTGGTCGTCTCTGTTGGAGGAGATGGAATCGCTCACGAGGTGGCCAGTGGCTTACGTGGTTCTGATGTGGTTCTCGCTCAACTCCCTCATGGTTCAGGGAATGATTATGCCATAACTCACGGCATTCCTCGTACTGACATTGATGCTGCGATCAACCTTATTTCACATGGCGTTGACAGAAAATGTGGTGCTTGGAGACTTGAAGGATTTCCTTGTCAAGAAGAAGGTGAATATCCAGCCCCTCAGGCAAATCCTTGGGATGGAGAGCCGGAAGATTCTGGAACCGTTGTGCGGTGGGTCTTTCTTGAAACGGATGCTGGAATAACTTCAGATATAAGTCGGGCAAAACTTCGCCGAGCAAAATGGATCCATGGACCAAAAAAATACACCTACCTTGGGGTTACTTCAATTCCATTTTGGCCTCGTCGGAAAGTCGAGATGGTGGTCGATGATGAAGAGCCGCAACGATTCAGTATCAGCGTCTTTGCTGCAACTACGGGTGAAACTTTCGGAGGAGGATATCGAATTGTACCCAACATGTATCCAACTCGTACAAATGGTAGTATCGTTATTGCAGGATATCTTAATCGATTGAAAATGTTGATGTTGATGGGTCCAATCAAA
>Ga0308025_1001030_pt1 | contig 13413 bp, 12 predicted proteins | sample Neamet422_FD_201298 | JGI IMG/M metagenome (GOLD analysis project Ga0308025, IMG submission 201298) | Marine microbial communities from water near the shore, Antarctic Ocean - #422 | ecosystem: Environmental > Aquatic > Marine > Unclassified | place: Southern Ocean | collected 2014-10-03
TCGCAGCAGATCGCACTCCACCCCACCGGTATACGCAGGCAATCATGCCAGCAAAGGTGAGCAAAGCCATCGCTTTAATGCCAACTTCAGACATGCTATACAATGGCAAAACAACACGGCTGCCACCGTCAGCAGGGTCGCTTTCACCCGCTGTTTCTGGGCGCAAATCGCCCCACGGAAGTGCACCGTTTTCATCGACTGCCATTTTGACCTGCGTGTCCAATCCTAAGTCGCTGGTGAAACAGACAATGAGGTTGAGCAAGATGCCCAACATCAACAAACGCATCCAGAGCCGGTCATCTTCGAAATTTAACCGCTCCATGGCCAACGGTTCGGGGGGTGAGGTTCAACCCTTTCGGACACTTCGGGGGTACATGAGCGGAATTCTTGAGGGTATTCGAATCGTCGATGTCTCGCGAATATTGGCTGGGCCTTATGCAACCCAAATGCTGGCAGACCTCGGTGCTGAAGTCATCAAAATCGAAGCACCATGGGGCGATGATACCCGTCAATGGGGCCCCCCATTCGCTACTGGATTTGATGGAAAAAAGGTCGCAGCGTATTTCTTATCGTGCAATCGCGGCAAGGAGATTGTCACCTTTGACCTCAAACGCGAGGCAGAAGAGGTCCGAGCGTTGATTGAAACCGCGGATGTCGTCGTTGAAAACTTCCGACCAGGAACGCTTGAACGCCTGCTTGGACCTTTGCCGAGTGATGTGATTCTCTGCTCGATATCAGCCTATGGTGCAACAGGCCCTCGGCGCGATGAACCAGGATACGATGTCGCCTTACAAGCACGCAGTGGAATCATGGGCATCACCGGTGAAGCCGGTGGAGCACCAGTCAAAGTTGGCGTTGCATGGATTGATGTCATCACGGGCCTCAATGCCGGAAACGCGATTCTCGCTGCATTGTTTCACAAAGAAAAGACGGGTGAAATCATGCGAATTGACTTGTCTCTTTGGGATTGTGCGATTGCCGCTTTGATCAACCAAGCGCATAACGCAATGGCGAGTGGAGTCAATCCTACTCCAATGGGGTCAGCCCATCCAAATCTAGTCCCCTATCGTGCTTTTGAAGCGAAAGATGGGTGGTTTGTCATCGGCGTCGGTTCTGACAATCAATGGCTCACTCTCGTCGAAGCGTTGGAACTTGATAATCAAGAGAATTGGGCAACCAATGAAGGACGTGTTCATGCCCGTGAAGCAGTCGAATCATGTGTTTCGAACGAAGTTTCCAAATTCAATCGCAGCGAACTTGAACAGAAATTGTCCGGTGTTCCTTGTGCTCCAGTCAACACCGTTCTCGAAGCTCTTGCAGACCCTCAAAGTGTAGCACGACAAGCCGTTACCCAATACCAGGGTGTTGATGTCTTAGCAAGCCCCTTGCGTTTTATGCAATCCTCAAAATGAGAATAAGGACGTTTGACCGCCTTCACGAATAAGGCCAACAGCCCGTAACTTGTCAAACGCGTTATCCATTCGACGTTGGCTGAATTGCCGCTCGACTTGCAAGAATTGAGTGAGTCCTTTGACATCAATTTGACCTGGGAGAAGGTCTTCATCTGCAACTTCAACTGCAGGATGGTTGTGGAAAATCTCACGGATTTCATCAAGCCGTAGTGGAACCTCTTTGTCCTTTACTTGACAAATTGTTTCGATAGAGCCGTGTTCTTTGATGAGTTTGATTCCCGTCTTCGGCCCTATGCCTTTGATGCCGGGGTGGAAGTCCGTACCAATCATGATGGCTAAATCGATCAGTTGTTCGCGACTGAGTTCATGGCTGTCGAGCATTTCTTCCAAATTGATGAGTTGTGCACGGACGGTTCTTCCATGCTGTTTGGTACCATCGCTCATGAGGTTACGAACCAGTCGAGGTGTTCCATACAACAGTGCATCCCAGTCTTGAGTTGCAACAACATCGAGTTGACCTTTGGCTGCCATCACCGCTGCTTGGCCTTCACCTTCTGCTTTAGCAACAACCCATGGCACTCCGAGTAAGTCGAGCATTCTCTTGGTTTCATCAACCATTTCTTGAGAGTAATACATGATGCGTGGAGCCATTTTTTGTGCCAAAGCAAAATCCCCTACTGCTAAGGCTTCTTTGTGGACGCGTTCTGCCTCCACTCTTCGAGCTCGCCTGGATGCTAATTCATCCGCTTTCAATTCCGGCGATTCGCCATCAAAAATGTAAACTGGTTTGATACCGAGATTCAACAAGGTCGCGGTTCGGTTGAGAAAACCCATCAGATGAGAGACGACTTTACCGTCATCCGAACGAAGTGGTCCACCGTCGCCTTGAGGTGAACGGTCCCGCATTGTGGTAAGAAACTGGAATGCTGTCAGAAAAGCATCAATGCCGACGCGCTGCCCTGAAAGACTGGCCAAATCGATGTCCTCAGGCGTTACCAGGTCACGAAGGTTACAGCCCATGAAGTGAACATGGGCCGACAGTATGTGTATATTCGCATCCGAATCCGTCAAGAAGGCGAGGCGCAAGCGCTCACCATGGCGAGTCATGTAGCGAGTTTACGTGGCTGGCATCCAGCATTGGCTCGAGCAGAAGTCTCAGCACTGCTGCCACAAGCCAAATTGATTCGACTGGCATCTCGAAGATTGGTTCGGCTTGATGGCGACATTTCACTCTCACAAATGCAAGCCACAGTCGAGTGTGCAAGTGGATGTCAAGCATTGCTTTGCCACGCTGTCGTTTGGAAGCATGAAGCCGATCTTTCAGCCTTTATTGAACAGATGCAAACCTATCTGGAAACCTATCCACGTACAGGCTCTGTTGCGGTGCGTTCGATGAAGCATGAAGGCAAAATGGCAGGTGTTAGTAGCCGTGAATTGGCAAGAAAAATAGGCGGTATTCTCTCATCGCAAGGCTATTCCATCGACCTTGAATCTCCCGTGCATCGTCTTGGCATGGTGCTGGATGCCAGTGCTGGGGTCATTGCATGCGGATGGATGGTTGGTTCAGGTGATGATTCCGATGGCATTACTTCACGACGTGCAACAGATCGCCCGTTCTTCAAACCCGTCAGCCTTGACCCGCGACTTGCTCGTTTGGCAGTCAATGTGGCATCAGGTCCTCAGGACAAAGGAGCGACGCTTGACCTCATGACCGGTACAGGTGGATTTGTCCTTGAAGCTGCGCTTTCAGGTCGAGAAACATATGGCATTGACCTTGACCCTTTGATGATTGAAGGGGCGCAAAAGAATCTTGACTGGGCCATGCCAAATTCCGAAGCCCGCTTGCTCTTAGGCGATGCAACACTATTGCCCGAGGTTCTCCCTCAACACGTACATCACCGAGTTTGTGGTTTTGTTCTTGACCCGCCGTATGGTCGAAACTCTCATGGCTCCCTCGACCATGCTGAATTAATTCGTTCAGTACTCCAAAGTGCTCGAAAGGTGGCTTCTCCTGATGCTGATTTAGTGTTGATTTTACCGATGCATCCTTTTGGAGAACACCCTGATGAAGCATTGGATGCTGATGCTTCTGTAGAACTGCTTCACGGGCAGTGGGACGATATTCAATCAACCTTTACTGAAACAGGATGGCGCATCAATCAACGCTGGGTTGAACATGTCCACGCAAGTCTTGGCCGACTCATTCTTCACGCAACAATTGTTCCTCAAGATTGAGAAGTACGATTGCATCTTCTTCAGTTGGAACAGGGAATTGTGCTTTGTGAGGGCAGCCCTCATCGAGAATGACTTTATCGTGATGATCCAGAACATTTGGATAGGTTCGACATCCCTGTGGACGAACTTCGTAGACTGAGCACATTCCTTCAGCATTGACATCTGCAGAAGCGGTCAATAGAAACACGCAAGCACGGGTACTTTCGTCGTTCAGAAGAGTAAGGATGCCGTTATTCCGCCATGTGAAATCTTCAACTGCCATTCCAGTTCTGCGTGTAAGAAGTGCCGCTTCAGCCTTGGTTAATGGCATGGTGGTCTCCCGACAACATGCAGAACACCCCATTGGGATACATGGTAGTGAGCGGCCCATAGACGAGCCAATCCTTCCGCCTTCTTCAAGAAGGGGGGGTGTCTCGCAAGGCTAAGGGCGATTAGGGTAGCCTGGATATCCTGACGGGCTTCGAACCCGTCGACGCGGGTTCAAATCCTGCATCGCCCACTGATTAAGAGTACCTGCGGGTATGAATCTTAGGGATTCCAAACCCCAAAAAATATACGAAAGTAATGTTACTTTCCTAAGGTTGAAATGCTGTTTTTTATGATTCCTCTGAGCCATTTGAGCCGTAGTTTGCCCTGCCTACTTAAATCCGAGAAACCCCTGAACGGGCCATGGATATAGCACCAACAGATTATGATTTCGGCATTGCTTCGAACTACACATTCGCCACAACCATCACTTGCGCAAATGATGATGCTCGGAAAATGTTTGTTGAAGGCTACGGCCATATGCTAAACTACAACCACGAACAAGCAATTGCATGTTTCAGCAAAGTTACCGAACTTGACCCTACGTGTGCTATGGCATGGTGGGGAATTTCATACTGTGTATCTTCCAACTATAACTGGAGCCCAGGACTTGGCTCTGGACACGATTCCATTCAACAAGCGGTTTCTCTCAAAGCAGACTGTACCGAACTTGAGCAAGACCTCATCGATGCATTGGCACAACGCCATTCGGCAGAAGCACGTGATGCTGCAGACCCTTCAGTCCTCAACATGGGTAACGACCCTGAACTAAACGTTGCATTCGCAGCAGCAATGGAACCTCTTTACCGAAAATACAGCGGGAACTTGGATGTTGCTGCAATTTACGTCGAGGCTCTCATGAACCTGAAAGCTTGGCAACTGTGGGACAAGAATGTCGCCACCGGTGAAATCACTCCTGCTGACGACAATACATTGCTATTGGTCAAAGTAATGGAAGATGCATTTGCAAACATCGAAGGTGCAAAGCAACACGTTGCAATGTGTCACTTATACTGCCACGCTCTTGAATTATCTCCGTTCCCTGAGCGTGCTCTACCAGCGGCTGATGTGCTTCGCACCGTCATGCCAGGTATGGGCCACCTTGTGCACATGCCTTCTCACATCGATGCATGGGTTGGACAATGGAAGGAAGCAATCGAATGTAATATTGCTGCTGTTGAAGCAGACGATAAGTACGTCGAACTCACTGGTAATGACTCACAGTTTTACAAGTTCTATCGAATGCACAACCACCACTTCGTGGTTTGGTGTGCTATGTTTGAAGGACAATACGAAACAGCCCTCAAGTACGCTCGTAAGGCAGTCGATACACTTCCTGCAGGCGATGAGAACTCAGGCGTTCAATTCATGCTTGCTGGAATCATCCCAATGGGTGCAATCTTCCTTGAATCCTACGTCACCATGCCTTGGCACGTGATGATCCGATTCGGTAAGTGGGACGAGATCATTGCTGAACCAATGTATTCTGACAAGGATGTATTCCCTTCCACCATCGCAACACAACACTACGCTCGTGGTGTAGCTTATGCCTCAAAGGGTATGGTTGCAGAAGCAGAAGCAGAACAAGTTCTCTTCAATGAAGCGATTCAAAACCCAGCACTTGCTGGACGAGTGCTGCATAACAATTTGATGTATCAAGACCCAAGTGATGGTCCATGTATTCTCTTGGTCAATGCTGCAGTCCTCGCTGGTGAAATCGAATACCGACGAGAATTCCAGGCTAAGGCTCGAGGTGAAGCGTCTGACTTTACAGTCGCCTTTGACCATCTACGCCGTGGTGTCGACCTTTCTCTCAACCTTGCTTACAATGAGCCTTGGGGCCAGATGCAACCTGTGCGCCACATCCTCGGGGCACTTCTCCACGAACAAGGAGAAATCGAAGAAGCAGAAGCTGTCTACCGTGCTGACATCAAACTTTGGAAAGACAACATGTGGGGCCTCTTAGGACTCAAACTTTGTCTTGAAGCACGCGGCGATGCTCCTGAAGAACTTGCAACTGTCACTGCATTGTTCAATGAGCGTAGTTCTCGCGCTGATATCGTACCTGCAAAGACTTGTTTCTGTGCTCAAGACAGCATCGAAAAGAGTTGCTGCGATTAAGTAGGCTCAACTGCTTTTGAACATACAAAGGCCAGTCCTCTGTATTGAAAGTCCTGTAATCGGTCCTCTTCGCGCCATCAAAACCGCAACGGTGGAATCCATTTCTCATTGTTTCGAGCATGGTCCAAAAGATGCCAATAGACCGTGGTAACATCAGAATCTAGAGACGTCAAAGCCGGTTCTAAGGCTTCTTCAGTGAACGGAGTTGGTAGTTTTCTCCAACCTCTTTTCGCAATCAATGAAAGCGGAAATAAGGACAGTGCTGGACCATTCATTGGAAGGCTCCAGTGCGTTTTCCAAGGGCGCGAGACGACACCACTTTCGACCAGTGCCTCATCAACATCCTGCCAAGAATTCCCCTTCCCTGCTTTACGTTTGACAAGCCAAGATGGATGAACTGAGCTGTCGAGAACATAGTCATTTTCGGCTAAGACAGATGCCATCCAAGGGGACATATAGCCGCCTGGTGCTCGAAACCAAGGCCTGAATGAATCTCCAGCATGTTTGCTGATCACTTCGGTCGCCTTGGCTAAATCCTCTGAGAAACTCTTGGCATCTTCTGGCCAGGCAGACCAAGATTTGTGGCTCCAACCGTGGCATCCGACGGTAAGGCGTGTTGGATATTTTGCCAATAGTTCTGAAAACCACCGTTCAAATTCTTTACTCAAAAACAAATCACCGATGACAAATAAGGTGACGGGATGCGTATTGGTCGCAAGCCATGAAGTAAAACCACGCATCCCTTGAACAAATTGTTCTGAGAGCGTTTCTTGTACTTTAGATTCGATGATGTGAGCGTAACTGTGTTTACTGCGCTTCGGGTGACCGTAAAAACTTGGAATGTGTCGCTTATCGTCGAGGTCAACGGTTAACCACGTGGCATTCAAGCCGCTTCACCTCGAGGTAAATCGAGGATATGTAATCGATGAGGGACCGTGCGTTGACCAATTTCAATCCCGATGAATTGTTCAATCGTTTCGCCATTCCATTCTTCGCAAATACGGTTTGCAGTAGCAAGGCCGGCTTCATTATGAGGGTGGACAGTGATCTCAATTCGAATGAAGTCATCACTCGCAATCGTTTTATTTTCTAACCATTGGAGTACTGTTCGAGTCGCCTCAAGAGCAACGCCTTGGCGCTGATAGGAAGAGCGAACCCAGTATCCTAAATTGTACGATGATTGTAACAGTTGTAATTCGTCACCAAAACCAATCAATCCAACAAAGGCTCCCTTTTCTTCTGAACGTATCCACCAAAAATGTAAGCGGTCAACTTCCGCTTGGTTTTCGACATCGAACAACATGTCACTCAACTGGCCTTGAACATTAGAGGTTGCATCAAGCCACGGTAAGGCGGTTTGCGCCGCTTCCGGGTCTTCATGGTAGGCTTCGAGTAGCAAAGGAAGAATCGCCTTACTGACAGGAACCAGCCTCATATCCGGGCGAAACTCAAGTTCAGGGGTCATGGTAAGTCCTCTATGATAATTGGGCGACAGCAGCAGCCACGAGTTCATTGTTTGGATGGACATGCTTCGCCATAGCCAGCATCCATTGCAAGTGTTCTTCTCGATTCAAAGCGCGCATTGCAGAACCGATGTGAAGCATCATTTCGAAATTATGTTCAAGATGTGGACCCAATGAATCCAGCGTTTCAGCAGCCTTCGGTAATTGGCCTACTTTGATGCATTCAAGCAGCACAACAACTTCGCGGTAGACTTTCTGTGCATCCCAAGGCTCTTGGGCAGGCCATGGCCAAATCCGTGTGCCTATTTCGGGTGTTGGGGCAGGTGATTGCTCAACCGTTTGAACACCTTGCGCAACGTCACCAAGGGTCGGCACCTCGGGTGTTGTAGCCACCGGGGTGGATTCAACAAGTACAGGGATTTCTGGAGTTGTAGGTTGAGGTGTGTGTTCAGCCATCATTGGAATCTCGGGGGTTGTAGGAGTGGGCTGTGTTTCAGACACAACAGGGTCAGTTGGCAGTAAGGCCGTAGAGGGGAGTTTCGCAACACCATTCTGCAGCGGCTGTTGTGTAGGCTGGGTTAAATTGGTAAAATCAGGAAGTTCAGGTGTACCCGTTGCTTGGCTTGCTACTGGCCCGATGGTTCCCATTAAATCATCATCTTTTTCGGTTTTAACAGAAGGTGAATACAACTTACCCAATCCAGTATGAACCGGTTCTGCGACTTTCCCGAGCGGGTCTTCATCACCCATGTCAAAAACTACGGCATTTACCGGAGCATCGGAAACTTCCAATTCCACTTCCTTTGGCGATTCGAATTCAACAGTTTGAGAAAGTGTTGGACTGCTCCCGCTAATGAATTGGAAAGAATCCTTTTCTTCTTGTTTCGATTCTTCATACTGATCGATTTCAACAGAAACATCCTCAAGAGAAAGAACCGCTTCTACAGCGACTTCCTCTTCTTCAAGGTCAACCTCAGCCATCAAGGTATTCAACAAGTCAGATCCAGAGGATGAAGGTGTTGCCATCGGTTGGTCCCGTGGTGCAAGATTCAATGAATAGTAGCATTGAGCACAACTTTCAACAGCATCTACGTTGACATATTCGCAGTAAGGACACACATTGTCCTCTGCCGAATTTCCATCTTTGCGACGCCTAAACATACTGCCCAACAATCCGTCGTCCAATATTTTGGGTTTAATACATGGGGTTTCTCGACTCGCTAATACTTCATTGTTCAAGGCATACGCTGATGGGGTACGCTGTTTTGCATTGGCTATGGAGGAGCGAGGTCAAGTGCGTCGGATGAACAGTAGCACTGCTCAAAAGAAGATTGACCGAGAACTCGCAGAAGAAATGCCCCTCAAGTGGCAGCGAGGCCAAGACCACTTTACCCGTTTCACTCAACTGATCCGCCGAGAGTTGGATGATGAAACGGCGATGGTCGAGGAACGATGGAAGAAATGGAGTAAACAACGCTTGTTAGCGGCAGGTTTGACTTTGTTTGATTTGACAGGGCGAGTCCAGGGCCGATTTTTTGGTGAACCTATTCTCGTGTTTGAAAATAAAGCGGGGTCTCGCTTGCCAATCCATCGGTTTGGCCATGGAGACATTGTTCTGATCTCTCGTGCCCGGCCTTGGGGCGAAAAAGTCGTAGAAGGTATTGTTCTCGACCGTGGTCCTACACGGGTTCGTGTCGTTGTTGCTGAAAAGCCCAGTGATTTGAAAAAAGGTACTTGGCGCCTTGACCGAGGCGCTAACCGGGTTGCACATGACCGAATGCATGAGGCTCTATCGACGTTCCATTCGACCGAAGGAGACAGCGGAACTGTGCTACGCGATGTATTGCTTGGCGCTTTACACGACATGTCCACTTCCGCCCAACGGCCACCCGAAATTCGTGGGCAGAAGCGACATGGACCGCTTGGAATTGGTAAAATGGAGTTGAATCCATCTCAACAAGCAGCTATTGAAGCGGCCATCACTCAACGCCTTACTTTGATTCAAGGCCCACCTGGAACTGGAAAAACGCATACGGCCATTCGCCTACTGACTGCCTTTGTTCGCATGGGGCGAGGTCCAATTCTGGCCACTGCAGAATCCAATGTGGCCGTTGATAATTTACTCGAAGGGTTATTGGAAATGAACATCAAAGCAGTTCGTATTGGCCGTCCAGTCAAAGTCCGAGAGCATCTACGGGAAGCTACCCTTGATGCACAAATTGAGAAACATCCACTGCAAGAGGAATTACGTTTCATCCGAGAGCAGAACGACGAATTACGCCGTACCCTTTCTGGATTAAAAGGCAAAGAAAAAGGCTTGGCACATCGAGATGTCAATAATAATTTTAAGGAAATTCGACAGATAGAAGGCAATATGATTTCTGCGGTTCTCGATAATGCAGAAGTGATCTGCGCTACGACAATCGGAGTGGGGCATAATTTACTCAAAGACCGCAAATTCCCAGTCGTATTGATGGATGAGGCAACCCAAGCGAGTGAACCAAGTGCGTTGGTCCCCATCACCCGCGGTTGCCGTCAATTGGTCTTGGTCGGTGACCACAAGCAACTTCCTCCGACCGTAATCAGTAAAGTCGCAGAACAAGGAGGCCTTGGCCGTTCATTATTCGAGCGATTAATCGAATGTGGACTTGAAGCCCACATGTTAACCACCCAATATCGAATGCATCCCACTATACGAGAATATCCAGGTGAACGGTTTTACGATGGCCGACTGGAAGACGGTTGCAGTTCAAGCGATCGTCCACCTGCAGCAGGCTTCTTATGGCCCGATTGGGATCACCCAGTTGCGTTTGTACCAATTGATGGTTCTGAAATCGTCGATGAAGAAAGCAGCAGTAAGTCGAATATGGATGAGGCCGCCAAAGTACTCTCGATTGTCAATGATTTACTCAGTGCTGGCGACCTTACACCGTCGGACATTGGTGTGATTACTCCGTATAATGGCCAAGTCCGACTGTTGGTTGATTTGTTTGACCAAGCAGGTGGGCGAGAGGAAAATGAACCGTATGCTGGTCTTGAAATTAAGAGCGTAGATGGCTATCAAGGACGGGAAAAAGAAATCATCGTGTTCTCAGCAGTCCGTGCAAACGATGCAGGCGAGATTGGTTTCTTGAAAGATAGACGCCGTCTCAATGTTGCTCTTACCCGAGCCAAGCGAGGATTGATTGTACTTGGAAGTCTCAAAACACTCCGGCACGACAGCACATGGCGTGCTTGGTTGGATTGGGCGGAGGAGAGAAACCTCTTCGCTTGGCATATTACTCACGGCTAAAGTTTTCAGCCAACACTTGACAAAGGGCAGACTCTACCGAGCACTATGGCAGACACTGCAGTCAGCATCCACCAAGGAAGTGGAACACTTGCTCAGGCAGTCCTTTCCTCTGCACCAGAGGGAATGCTCATCGCACCGGTCTGGAAAAGAGTTGCCGCCTTCTTACTTGATGTCGTACTGTTGTCCTTGGTTTTGCACTTAATGACCGGCCAAAGACTGCTTTATTATTTGAGTGACTTTGGGCTACTTACCCAAGGACCTCGATCGATTGCAGCAGTAGCACTCAACTGGATTGTGTTTTTCATTGCGCATTATCTTTACTTCAAGTATACAGGGCGAGCCTTTGGCCGAACGTTTGCTCAACGCGGCTTTCGAATCGCCATTGTCCATGATAACGGAACGTTGCTCGAAACCCACCATTGGGGCCCAAGGGCCTTTGGAAAATTGCTCTATCTTCTCCCATTCATTGGAGCGGCGTGGTTTGGTCTACGGGATGTTCTCCGTGGGCGCTCGAAAGAAGCAGAGTACCGAACCACCCTGGATGTCAAGAATCACACCGTTGCTGCTGTCGATTGGTCTCTACCTTCCGAGACCCGACTCCGACTGCGCTGAACTGTGTCCAGTACGACATTGAAATGAAGTAGGGTTTTGTAGAGAAACCTCTACGGTGGATAACATGAGTGACGACCATACCGTTCGAGCGGCATCGCTTGAAGCCCGATTATCGACCGTTCTGATGGACATTGATGACGATGATGAAGATGTGGTTTTAGTCTCTATTGACATGACCAACGAGGCCGCTATTCCTCTTGGAGGACTGGAGGTTCACATCGTGACCAGCGATGGTAAGAAAGTTGAATCCGAATCTGGGATATCTTCGTTAGGACCTGGTTTAACACGAAACTTTTCGTTTGAATTCCCCCTTGAAAAAGGAACTTGGTCGTTTACCGTCTCAGGTGCGGGTCAATCCCTTTCATTGGGCCCATACGAAGCGGATTTTACATTCGAAGCAGAAAAAGGCAGAGCTTTTGGTAATGCCATTGGTTCAAATCTGTTCAGCGGCGCCTTTGACTCACATCTCGATACCTTTGGAAAGGTTTCCGAGCGTGAAATAATCGACCCTTCTTCAGTTGTTTTGACCTCGTACAGTGGAGAGAATTCAACGGGTGGCTCGACCAAAATCTCACTTGGTGATTCCAAAGCCGAGACTACGGGTGGCAAAGATGAACCTCGAGTACCTCCTTGGCAACAAAAGAAATCCACTAAACCGGCCCCTGTTGAAAGCCCTACACCCTCTGGTGATCTGCTTCTTCATGCCGCTAAAACGAATTCTGCCGCACCAGAGGTCGTTGAATCTGCTCCTGTTGAGATGGTTACAGCAGCAACACCACCACCTCTTCCGACAGGCCCAGCACATCCGCCTGAAGAATCTCCAAGCAGCACTCCACCAGCAGCTCCTGTGACCAAGTCTCCATCGGGCCCACCTCCCGGCCCTCCATCCGGGCCTCCAACCGGTTCACCCGCCGGTCCTCCATCCGGTCCACCTGCTGGTCCTCCATCCGGGCCTCCATCTGGTCCACCTGCCGGCCCTCCAGCCGGGCCTCCAACCGGTTCACCTGCTGGTCCTCCATCTGGGCCACCTGCTGGTCCTCCATCCGGGCCTCCAACCGGTTCACCTGCTGGTCCTCCATCCGGGCCACCAACCGGGCCTCCTACTGGAAAGCAACCTCCTCGGCCAGGAAACTTGTGAAGTGAGAACATGAGTGAAGGATTCGCGATGGAACTGTGCGGCAATAAAGCGGCATGGCGAATTGTCCCGGAAGGCATCACTTCTATCCATCTCGAAAATGTCGGTCGACTTATCGAAGAGGCCGGATATGAAGTCGGCATCCGAAATCGACTTTGTTGGACTTTCTCTGGACCTTGTGATCTCACCCTCTATCCAAGCGGTACCCTTTTAGTCAAATCTGAAGATAAAGAATTAGCAACAGAAGTTGCAGAACAGCATGTGTCGGTCTGGGCTCATGCATAATCGAGGTGAAGACATGGGGCCAATTCCCGATGAGACGCAGGCTATACTCCGTTCAAACGGAATCGTTGCTTATCCCACGTCAACCTTACCTGGTTTAGCGACGCTCCCTACATCTGAAGCATTGGATGCATTGTTTGCTTTGAAGCGCCGTCAAGCTGACCAGCCGGTGAGTTTAGGCGTAGCTTCTTTGGAGCAAGCAGAACTCTTGGTACATGTTCCTGAATTTGTGCACCGCTTACTTGCAGATTTTGAACGAGGTTCATTGACGGTTCTTCTCGATGCCCATACCCCATTAGACCCACGTTTAGGCGGCCAACGAGTAGCAATTCGAGTCTTTGCACACCCAATCGCTCTTGCTCTAGCGCAATCAGTCGGCCCAGTTACAGCGACAAGTGCCAATGTCGCAGGTACTCCGCCTTTGTCTGAAACAGAAAAAGCCGGCCTTGAACTCGGCTTACCATCTCAGGCAATTCTCCCCGGGAAATGCTCCGGTGGGCTTGGTAGCACTCTGGTTTCTGTGGAAAAATCCGAAGACTCACCCATGGGTTATTC
>Ga0308025_1001044_pt1 | contig 13330 bp, 15 predicted proteins | sample Neamet422_FD_201298 | JGI IMG/M metagenome (GOLD analysis project Ga0308025, IMG submission 201298) | Marine microbial communities from water near the shore, Antarctic Ocean - #422 | ecosystem: Environmental > Aquatic > Marine > Unclassified | place: Southern Ocean | collected 2014-10-03
GAAATGTCTTGAATCATCTGTAAAATCAAAAAAAATAACTTATATCAAAATTGTAGTTAGTTCTAAAACACAATTAGATGAATTCAAAGAATTGGTGGATCAAATTTTTAATATAATTTCAAAAGAGGATATTGATGGATTTGTAATTCAACCTACATATGGTATTTCTGAACCATCATTAGATCTTTTATTAAATTTGTATGATATAGTATTCCCTCATTATATTGATGTTAAAGTAGTTCCACAATTACACAAATTTATTGGAGCCCCATAAGATTAGCACGTGTGTAAAAATCAGATTACGTTCAAATACTAGAAAAAAAGGATAAATACAAAATGGATGATGAACGTGTACAAAAACTTGTTAGAGAATTAATTATTGAGCTGGGTGAAGATCCGACTCGTGAAGGCCTAAGAGAGACTCCTAAAAGAATTGCAAGTATGTATAAAGAAATTTTTGCTGGATATGATTCAGATTCACAATTATCTGTACAATTTTCTGAAGACTCTGATGTAGTAATTGCACGAGATATTCAATTTTATTCTATGTGTGAGCATCATATGTTACCATTTTATGGAAAAATTCACATTGCATATTCTCCAAACGGTAGAGTTTTTGGAATATCTAAACTAGTAAGATTAGTTGAAAAATATTCAAAAAGATTACAAATTCAAGAGCGATTAACAAAAAATATTGCTGATGAGTTATACTCTCAAGGAGTAAAAGGTGTAGTAGTCTTTGCTGATGCTGAACATCTTTGTATGAAAATGCGTGGAGTTAGAAGTGATGCAACTCTTTCCTCCTCCGCATTTAGAGGAATTTATGAAAATAAGGAAGAAAAAGAGAGTATTATTACACTAATTAGAAAGCGTGCTTCAAATTCTTTCCCGTAATACTCAAAAATTAAATAATCAATATTTTTCATTATTAATATGGGAAAAGCAAATCCGTATATTCACATTCCAAAAGAATCTTGGCCTAATTGGACCTGGTATGCAATAGAATGTGTTGCTCTTATTGTAATTGCTTTTCTAGCATCCGTCAAAATTACTAATTCTATTGAAGGCCTAACTCCAGAAGTACATAATTATCTTATTACAGGAATTTTTGGAACATTCTTTTTGGTTTGGTATGTTGTAATTAGAGGATTAATTCTAAAAAAGAAAATTTTAAAATAAATAGTTTATATCTATTTCAAATATTTTGTTTTATCTTTAATTTTAGCTTCTTTAAATGCAATTTTTCTATTATTACAAGATTCACAAATCCCACAATGATATTTTTTATTTGAGTAACAACTCCAAGTTTTAAAAATTGAATCCCCTAAATTTTTTATTCCTGTTTTTAATAAATCACTTTTTGATAATCCCTTACGATACGGTGACCAAATTTCAATACTTTTTCGTAATTTTGAATTAATTCCATCTATTTCTCCTTCATTAAACGCATTTTCTAATTTTTTTGCAAATTTTGGTCGACAATCAGGATAATTTGTATCTCCTGTATGTGCACCATATGCAACGAGAGATGCATTAAGTGTAAACGCCCATGCCGATGCTATTGAAAGAAATACTGCATTTCTAATTGGAACTACAATTGAATATTCAAATTTAGTTGGAATTTTTCTTTTTGAACTTGTTAAAACATTTGAATTTCCATAAAGATTTTTCATAAAACCAATATCAATTATTTTATGCTCTTTTAATCCCAGTTTTTTTGCAAAAGATTTTGCCGCAGCAATTTCCATGTTAGCTTTTTGTCCATATGAGAATGTAATTCCATATAATTCATATTTTGATTTTAAAAATGAAACTGCACATACAGAGTCAATTCCCCCACTAAATACAATAACAGCTTTTTTCATAATTTATCATCTAATTATTTTTTATATGTACTGCACCTTTGCTGGGTTTACATATTATTGTCTGACATTCAATATTTGCAGCTGCAAATCCTTTTGACATTGCATTACTAATTTTTTTTAAGTTAAATGAATTTTTTGAAAATGCAATTACTGATGGTCCTGCACCACTAATTGTAACACCGTATGCTCCTGCTTTTAGTGCATTTTGTTTAACTTTTTGATATCCTGGGATCATGTGTTGTCTTGCAGGCTCTACAATTGCATCTTTAATTGAATTTCCAATTAATTCAGGATCTTTTTTCATAAATCCTGCAACAATTGATGATGCATTTGATATATTTAAAACAGCATCAGTTAATTTTACTTTTTTAGGAATTACCCCTCTTGAAACCTTTGTTTTCTTTTTTGGAACATCCATTTTTGGAACTGCAATACACATTCTTAGATTCATAGGCGGATCTATTGTAATTACATCTAATGGATCTGTTTTAACAATAACAAATCCTCCCAAAACTGACGCTGCAACATTATCATAATGAATTGATCCAGCACTTGCTTTTTCACCAAACCCTGCAAATTTTACTAAAGAATTTGGACTTAATTTTAATTTAAATAATTTATTAAATGCAACTGCACTTGCAGCAGCAGATCCAGCACTACTACCCATTCCAAATCCTGCGGGTATTCCTTTCTTTATTTTAATTTCAATACCATCTTTAATTTTTAATTCCTTTTTCATGTTTTTTATTACTAATCCAGCAGTGTTATTTTCTGGATTTGTAGGGATATCATCATCTGTAATTATTGTAATTCCACTTTTTATTTTTGTTAATGTAATTTCATCATAAAATGCATCTATTGCTAGTCCAAATGTATCAAATCCTGGTCCTAAATTAGCTGTAGATGAAGGTGCTCTAACTGTAATTTTTGTTACCAACTACCCTTCTACCTCTTCACCCAAATTGAGAATTCTACTAAGTGCACTCTCAAGATTAACAATGCCTTCACCAGTTGAATTTGAAATTGGAATTAATCCTTGTGCAAATCCATTAAGATTCAATCCTCGTAAAATACTTGTAGTCAATGCATATGTTTCACCATCTGTATCTTTAGAAACTGCATTTTCTAATGTATTCAAGCTTGTTGACCATTGCAGTATCTCTGCTAGTTTAGTATCTATTACATCTGTTTTTGTTATTACATTTATTGTTGGCAAATTAAGTCGTAATCTAATTGACGTTGCAAGCAATGCAATTGAAACAAAATTTGTAGGTGTAGTAACTATTGCTCCATCAAAAAGAAAAATACTTGTTTTTTCATCCGATCTAAGATTATCTACAATAAAACGACCACTGGAACGATATGCAAATAATTCAATTTGACCTGGCGTATCGACAATTAGATAATCTGGATTTATTTGATCTACTTCATTTTGTATTTCATCAATTTTTGATGCAATCAAATCATTTGCCATTACTAGTGCTCCATTTGGTCCCAAACTGTACTGTTGCATTATTGAAACATAATCCACATAATCTCTAACATCTACATCACAATTGTATGGCATACTCTCAACACCTGGATCTAAATTTAAGACAGCAGCATTTGCTCCATTTCTTGTATAGTATTCAAGTAATTTTGATGTAAGTGATGATTTTCCTGAACCAGCTGTTCCAGTAACAAAAATTGTTTTCAATCTTTTCTTGATTTCTTTTCTTTGCTTATATTTCAAACTAGATGATTTTCAAAGAAATTTTTTAGTCAAAAATTTATTTTATAATTATTTTCAATTTGAAATTGGTCAAAAATTGATAAAATATCAATTTAATCATATTTTTTATGCCTATTTTTAGGCACGATAATTTGATGACTAAAATTTCATCAACTTTCATATTTGATTCTTTGAAAAAAATATCAAATGAACTGGAGACTAGTTGCCATACCTGTTACTTTAATCCCTATTTTCATTATTGCCATTCAATTTGATATCCAAATTGATGATATTCTAGCAATTGGTCTTTTTCCATTTATTGGAGCTATAATTGCAATGATGATTAAACTAGTTTTACAAGGAATAAAATTTGCATATATTACAAAAAAATATCTTGGTAACACTGATTCATTTTTAAAATTAATTGGTGTTAGAGTTGGTAGTGAATTTATTAAATTTACAACTCCAATGTTCATTGGAGCAGAATTTATTGTAATTTATTATTTGAAGAAAAAAGGAGTAGAACTTTCAAAGGCAACCTGGATTGCACTTGTTGATATTGTAACTGAAGTACTTGCAGCAGGTTTGTTATCTATGTTAGCAGGAATAATTGCATTATTGAATGGAGCATATATTGTTGGAATTGTTATTTTAGCTACTAGTATTTCTATTACATCTTTATGGATGGTGATGTTCTTTTTATCTTCTAAACATACATTCCAAGTTCCAAATATTTTAGAAATACTTGCTAAAAAATTAGGAAAAGAAAAAGGAACTAAAATTATTAATCAAACAAATGACTGGATGGAAGAAACATGTACCATGATTAGAGAGAATATAAAAACTCCAGAATCTAAAAAAATATTTACAGTTTCATTCTTTTTTTCACTTGCGTCATGGTCATTCTATGGAATATCTTTCATGATTATAGCGATGGGAACAGGATATCTAATTAATGCATTTGATTCAATAATGGCCGTTATGGGTGCAAATGCAATTGGAAATCTACCGATTACTATTGGTGGTTCAGGTTTAGCTGAATTTGGTATCATATCTTATCTAAATAATTTAAATCCATTTGATTTTACTATAAATGAAGGAATTGTAGGTTGGGATGCCGTAATTGGTTGGAGAATTGCAACATATTATGTTCCAATAGCAATTACCTGGATATTATTAGTAAAATTAGCCTTGAGTAAAATTCCAAAAACACCGAATGAATAGAAACCACTTTATCATTAAATGATTTTTTTTATTTGTGGATTTTAAAAATAAAGTAGTTTTAATCACAGGAGCATCATCTGGAATTGGTAAACAAACTGCAATAGAATTTGCAAAATTAGGTTCAAGTATTATTTTAGTTGCAAGAAGAAAAAATAAGCTTGAACAGGTAGAAAATGAGTTAAAACAATTTAATGTAAATACATTAGTTTGTGTCTGTGATGTTTCAAAAAAAGATCAAGTACTAGAAATGTCTAAAATTGTTATTGCAAAATTTACTTCCATTGATATTTTAGTAAATAATGCTGGTTTTGCAATTTATGGTTCTATATTTGATCTTTCAATAGATGAGATTGAATCTCAAATGGAGACTAATTATTTTGGTATGGTTTATTGTACAAAAAATTTTCTTCCATTAATGCTAAAGAAAAAATCTGGACATATAGTGAATGTAGCATCTGTTGCAGCAAGCTTTGGATTGCCTGGAATTGCTTCATACTGTGCATCAAAATTTGCAATGTTAGGATTTTCTGAAGGTCTTAAACATGAACTTGCTGGAACTGGAGTTGGAATTACAGTTGTTAGTCCAATAATGGTAAAAACTGATTTTTTTAATCATCCATCTTTTGAAAAAATGCCAAAATACTCGCCAACATCCCTTGATTCTAAAACCGTTGCTAAAGCAATTCTAAAAGCTGCAAATTCATCTAGACTTGAAATCATTACTCCCTCAATAGTACGTGTTGCAGTCTGGTTAAAACATACATTTCCTTATTTTATTAATCCTGTTTTAGGAAAATCTTTCAAAAAACAATTAGATTCTACAAAAACTGATTAGTTTTATTCTTCTATATTATCTTCTGAGGCTTGACTAGAATCACTTTCATCTATTAATTTAATTGATTTTAATTTAAAATCATAAATTGCGTCTATTTCGATTCTACTTTCTTCAGGAAGTTGGTCAAAAAATTCTGAAACTTTTTTACTTAATGGTGCTTTGTGCTGTTCAAAAGTAAATTCATAAACAATTCCTTTTTCTAATTCTGAAATTTTAATTTTTTCTGATACATCCATTGTAACGATTTGTCTTCCATCTTCTAAGGGATCATACAATTGAGTATCTATTTTATTATCTTCTTGATACATCTCTAGAACATATCCAGATATTTTCATTTTTTTTGGTTTTTGAAATTTAGCATTCTTAATTTCATCAGTAACCCACTCTGGAATATCGTCTTTCTTTTTTACCATTGTTAAATCAACACTAATTATCTAAATTTTTATCTTTTTTACTTTTTGACCACCATTCAAGATAATCATCATGCTTATCGTCACGTGTTTTTTCTTTTTGATTTAATTTGAATCTAATATCAGATATTTGCTCTCTTGAGGCATATAATCCACATTTTTTACAAATGAAATTTTTTGTATTTTTATCCATTTCCATTGGAATTTCAACTTCGTCAAATAATTTGTAAAGATCTTGTTTATCTCTATTTTCCTCTTCTACTTCTTCTTCATATTTAGCTAGAATTTTTTTCTTTGCTCTTGCTGTACATTCAGGACAAACAACCAATGAAATTTAAATTAATTTTTTCCATAAAAGCGTTCGCACGTTCTTTATTGATCGATATTTTATCCGGCACGCGGATTTTTTCATCATCCCTTGCGGTCCGTTCGCCCATCGAAATCCCGCGTGCCAGATGATAAAATTATCTAAAATAATCTATTATCTCTTTTCTTCCAAGATTTGACTTGCAATTTTTGCTGAATTTTCAGCACCATTAGGCACAAAATTCTTTGAAAATTCATTCAAATTCTCTTCAAATATTTCATAATTTTCTTTAATTTTAGAAATAGCACCTACCACTTGTTCTGTTTTTGAAACTAAAATTCCTAATTTTTTCTCATCAGCCCATTTGATATTATTTGTATTTTCATCATGAATTGGAATTCCAATTATCGGTTTTGCTTTTTCACCCATTATTTCACCCATTACTGTATGGGAACCGTTTACAACTGCATACTTGCATAAATCTAAGACTGTGTTTTTTTCTTGTTCTGAAAGAAAACCAATATCAATTTGCACCCAATCTATTTTCTTTTCTAAAGCATCTGAAATCGAATATTTTTTACCATCTTTTCCAATTACTGAATCAATACTTGATTCATTTCTAGCATGTGAGATAATTCTTTTTTCTTTTATCATTTCATTTTTGCTGAAAACTTCGTTATATCTTTCACCAGTTGCATCATTAGCTGATTTATTTCCAGTTCTCATCCAATAACCAAATTCATTATTTTTTACTAATTTTTCTAAATCTGTTTCTTTTTCATTTTTAATTTTTTTACTATTTGTAAAATGTCCAACATAAACTACTTTTTCTTCTGCTTCTTTTATAAAATTTAGATTATATTCACACATAGTATATGGTGGTGGTGAATCTGCAACAAGAATTTTTGATGCTTTATTGATTTGTTTTGCTATAAAAATTAGTGATGGATAAAGATATGATCTTGAATTATATAATTTTGGTCTAAATTGATTTGTTACAAATAAACTTGGGATGTTTCTATTATTTGCTAAAATATTTGAACCCATATCTCCATCATTTATGACCAAATCAAATTTTTCTTTATTGTATAGTTTTCTTTCTTCTCTTAAATAATTCATAATTTGTTTTATTAATGAATGATTATTTTGGATTGGTAATACTATATTCATCAATGATTTTGAAATACTAGGACCAAATTTTCCATCAATTGGAGTTGGCATTAAAATTTCATGAATTTTATCTTTTTTATCTGGAAATTTTTTTAATAATTTTTGATAAACATGATCTTTACTTGAAAAATGAACTTCTAATTCATCTTTAATTTCATTTGATAATGCATCATTTAGTCTCATCATTCGAGAATAATGACCGCTTCCCCACGGATAGATGAATTCTCCTATTTTGAACATAATTTTTAATTAAATATACTGTTTAAAATTTCAATGATTTTGTTCTAATGAGTCTAAAATATCATGAACATTGTTTGGTCCTAACTTAAGAGAAATTATTTGCTTTGTTTTGAGCGCAGATGTTACTTCTATTTTTGAATAAATGGGAATCTCATTTGAAGTAATACTGACTATTTTTTCTAATTTTTTAATATTTCGTTCCAATCCAATTTCTTTTGCTTCTTCAAATAGTTGATTATCTACACCTGTCAGTGGAATTATTGGAATTTTCTTTTTACTAAATACATGATTTAATGAATTATCAATAAAATTTGCAGAAAATATTAGCGGTGATAAAGCTAGGGATATGCGATTATTTGAATAACTTAACATTATTTCTAATATTGAATTTACATAAATTAAATAATTTTTAATTCCATTTGGTTTTATTTTTAAATGATAAAATTCTAATTCAATTTTATTTTGTACTAGTCTTGGAATAATTTGATTAATTATTTTTGCCAAATTCATTAATTCAGATTTTTGTCTATAACAAATTATAATTTTTGTATCATATCCTTGCTTAATTGTTTCATAACAAGAAACTGCAGATATTTCATCATAAATTGCACAAATTGTTTGTTGATTTTGTGATTGATATGGAATTCCACCCCTACCATTATCTAAAAAAATGCAAATGTATGCATTATTTTTTGTTAAATATGTGTATAATAATTTATCAAAATTTTCATCTGTTCCTGGATGAGCCTCTAAATTTGATTTTTTTTCTATGATGTTTGACGTAGCAGCAATCTCAATGTCTTTAACAAGAAATCCTTTAGATACTCCTTCTACTTTAACAAGAAACTTTTCTCCTTTTAATAATAAATTACCTCCAATTGATGTAATTTCTAAAATAATATTTTGAAAATTATTTTTTACTTGTCTTGCAATGGCAATTTTTTCAATACCAAAAAGTAAATTGATAGCTGATGATGCAAAAACAGGATCATTTGCATTAACTAAAATAATATCTCCATCACGTTTTACAGAGTTATAGTTTTGATTTTTTATTTTAAGTATGTTTTTAATATTTTTAATTAATTGTGGAATTTTATTTTTAGAAAATATATTTGGAAAAACTACTACATATGATATTTCATCCATCTTTTCTATTTTCAATTTTACTTGTTTATAATTTAGCATAAATTTTTGGGTAATCAATATAAAAGAAATATTTTATATCAATATGTGACAAAATTTACACAAGAACAGGTTGATGATCTTAATTCTACAATTAAAACTACTGAAAAAGCTTTACAGTGGGTATCTGATAATTTACATCCTAAAGTTGCTAAAGCATCAAGTTTTGGTGCTGAGGACGCAGTTGTTATGGATATTATGCTAAAAATTAATCCTAACTTTCGATTTTTTACTCTTGGTACTGGAAGACTTCCACAAGAAACCTATGATATTATGGAAATTGTTGAAAAAAAATATAATATTTCAGTAGAAGTACTACTTCCTGATACAAAAGAAGTTGAAGAGATGGTTAAAGAAAAAGGAATGAATCTTTTCTATGAAAGTGTGGATAACAGGAAACTTTGTTGTGAAATTCGTAAAGTACACCCAATGAATAAAATGTTGAATACTTTAGATGGTTGGATAACAGGATTAAGACGCGATCAGACAAAAAATCGTGAGGATGTTACAATGTTTCAATTAGATCATGGACATGGTGAAATTTTAAAAATTAATCCCATAGTTGATTGGACCTGGGATCAAATTCAAGAATATATTAAAAATAATAATTTACCATACAACAGTCTTCTTGACAAGGGTTTTACAAGTATTGGATGTGAACCTTGTACTCGAGCAATAAAGCCTGGTGAAGATCTTCGTGCAGGTCGATGGTGGTGGGAACAAGATGGTAACAAAGAGTGCGGCCTTCATATAGACCATAAATAGATGCTTAGCCATGTCTGAGAATAATTCAATCAAAGCACATGGTGGAATTTTAGTTAACAGAATTACTAAAGTTGATTCTACAGGATTATTTTCAATTACAATTACTGAAGATTTAGCAAATGATGTTGAAAATATTGCAGATGGAATTTTTAGTCCTTTAGAGGGATTTTTAGGACAACAAGACTTTGAAAGTGTTGTATCTCGTGGAAGACTTGCAAATAATTTGGCATGGACTATTCCAATTGTACTTGATGTGGATAAAGAAACTGCTTCTAAAATGAAAGAAGCAGGAGATGTTCTGTTACAAAATCCGGATGGTGTTGGAGTTGCAGTATTACACGTTGATGAAACATTTACTTTTGATAAAGAGAAAACTGCTCAAGGAATTTACGGTACTACTGATTCGTCACACCCTGGTGTAGGATATACAATGTCAATGAAAGATTTCTTGGTTAGTGGAAAAATTGATTACATACAAAGACCAAACGATACTGAAATTAGAAAAAATAGATTAACACCAACTCAAACTCGAGAATCTTTTGCAAAAGCAGGTTGGAAAACAATTTGTGCATTCCAAACAAGAAATCCACCACATGTGGCACATGAAATGTTACAAAAAACAGCTATAACAACTCGTGATGGTGTATTCGTAAATCCTGTAATTGGCAAGAAAAAATCTGGTGATTTTGTCGATGAAGTGATTGTAAAATGTTATGAAACTATGATAAAATCATACTATCCTGAAAATAGATGTAAACTTGGAACATTACATACACAAATGAAGTATGCTGGTCCAAAGGAAGCGATACATCATGCAATTATGAGACAAAATTATGGTTGTACTCATATCATCATTGGACGTGATCACGCAGGTGTCGGTAAGTTCTATGATCCAATGGCAGCACAAAAAATCTTTGAGGATTATCCAGAATTAGAAATTTCTCCAGTATTTTTCCCACCATTCTTCTATTGTAGAAAATGTCTTACTTACACAACTCCAAAGGCATGTCCACACGATAATGATGTAAAAGAGCAAATTAGTGGGACTGCATTAAGAGAGATGATTCAAAATGGTCAAGCACCATCTGAATTCATTTTAAGACCTGAAGTAGCAAAGGTAATTTTGGATACTCCAAAACCTTTTGTTGATTAGATATTTATTCAAACAAATTTGGATTAGCTCATGAAGTATCTAATTCTAATAATTATATTTCTTGGATTTGTAATTACTCCTGCATTTGCTCAAGAAGTAAACCCTTCTTTAATTATTGAAACTATGCAAATTCCTGCAGAAAAATTTAACACCGTATTGCGTAATGCACCAATAATTCCACTAGATAACATTCACAGTATAAGCTGGCAAATTACTATTGACAACAATTTACTTTATGCAAATCCAGATGGTAATGCAGTTTTTAGAGTATATGATAAACTGGATAATAGTGAATTTATTGAAGTTGGTATGGGTCCAAAACCTGACAATAAATTTTGGGTTGCAGTACAAACTCCTGATGAAGGATACATTGTTGTTCATAGTGATTTAGATAGAGGATGGTATCCTCAAGCAAAATCTATTGTATCATTTACTGATAGAGCAGGATTAACTGTAAACAATGGAGCAAGAATAGTTGTAACAAATTTGGATATTGGACAATTTGAAATTGAGTCGTATTCAGTTCATGGAATGCAAGGAAGTACTGATCCACCTGCAATAAATTCTGGAGTTATGATTATAGACATACTGTCTGGTGATCCTGGAAAGAATATGTTTGCATTTTTCCCATTTTATGTTGCAGCAGGAATTGGACTTATAGGTGCAACATTATATTTTACTAAGAAACGTTCTTAGTTTTATAATATTTACAACTTTTTGTAATTTTACAAACATCACACATTGGAGAAATAGGTTTACAAATATTTTGACCATACATTACAAATGTATCGTTTATGTCAATCCAATATTTTTTATCTATTTTTTTCATTAACTCTTGTTCTGTATCTTCAGGATTTTTTGTATCCACTAAACCTAGCCTATTTGAAATTCTATGAACATGAATATCTACTGGTATAGCTGGTTTTTCAAATGCATACACTAAAACACAATTAGCCGTTTTTCTTCCAACACCTGGTAACTGTACTAGTGTATCAAGATCCTCTGGAACTTTATCTTTGTATTTTTGATGAATTATTTTTGCAACTTCTACAATTCTTTTAGATTTAACATGAAAAAATCCAATTGATCTAATTATTTTTTCTACATCTTTTATTTTTGCATTCGCTAAATCTTCAGGATTTTTATATTTTAAAAATAATGCTTTTACTGCTTTTGTAGTTGTTTCATCTTTAGTTCTTGCAGAAAGTATAGTTCCAATTAAAATACTAAATGGACCTGTTTCTGCATTATGCAGATCTCTTAATGCTGTAATTCTTGGTGGTTTTACAGCATTCATGGTATTTGTCATACCCGTAAGAATTCTTTTCATTTTCAATTGTAATTTACGCACAAGTATTATAACTGTAATAATGATAATTGACCATTGGAATTAACTAGAGAAGAAGAATCTGCACTAAAAGGCGAACAAGGAGAAACTATGCAAATGGCATATAGAATTTTGGTTGCAACTGGTGAAGCAACTGATGCTGAAAAATTAATTCCTATTGAATGGGCTCATCTTTCTGGTGTAAATTATAATACAATCGGTGATGCTGGAGAAGAACTTCTATCTAGCGTTAGTAAAGATGCCCGTGTTACAGTAAAAACAACTTTGAATCCAATGGGATTTGATATTGATAATGTATCTAATTACAAATTAGATGAAAATTTTATTTCAAAGCAATTATCCATTAAAAATTCATATGAAACAATGGGGGTAATTCCATCCTTTTCTTGTATTCCTTATGAAATTTTTGATATTCCTAAAAATGGAACACAAGTTGCATTTGCAGAAAGTAATGCTGCTATCCATGCAAATTCATATGATAATTTAAAAACAAACAAAGAAAGTGCATTTAGTGCACTAGCTAGTGCTATTGTTGGTAAAAGCCCTTATTCTTCATTAAGAAAAGAAGATACTCCAAATATTACAATACGAATGAAAGTTAAAAATCCAAATGAATTAACATATGGGATGTTAGGATTTTATGCTGGAAAATTAGGTGATACATCTGTAAATATTTCTGGCCTTGATGAAATGGATCAAAGACAATCTAAAGCAATGTGTGGTGGAATGGGTACATCTGGAACTTGTGCTAAATTTATTTTTGGCGAGGGTGACCCAAATACTGAAAAAATAGATTTTGATGAAAAAGAAATGCAAAATGTCCATGACGAGCTTAATACTGCAGAAAAAGGCGATTTAATTACACTTGGTAGTCCTCAATTAGGTTTAGATGAAATTTCTGATCTTACTGCTAAACTAAAAGGTCGTTCTTTTCAAAAAAGATGTATGGTTTTCTTACCTCGAACTGTAAAGGAACAGGCACAAAAAATTGGCTACATAACAGAACTTGAGCGTGCTGGATGTGAAATTCTTGCTGATTGTTGTACATGTCTAACTCCATTGATATCTAAAGATGATGTTGATGCAGTTACCACTAATAGTATCAAAGGTGCATTTTATC
>Ga0308025_1001054_pt1 | contig 13296 bp, 15 predicted proteins | sample Neamet422_FD_201298 | JGI IMG/M metagenome (GOLD analysis project Ga0308025, IMG submission 201298) | Marine microbial communities from water near the shore, Antarctic Ocean - #422 | ecosystem: Environmental > Aquatic > Marine > Unclassified | place: Southern Ocean | collected 2014-10-03
TGTACCACGATTATTGGTTATCTAGGAATGGTGTATCTCGCAAAGATCACACAGCAGAAATACCATCATATATATTAGGTAAGGCAAATAAATCTCCTAAGATGGGTGATCCTAGATTGGACTTCACCCCTGGATTTATTGCTGATACCTGGGATGCAGTGCACTTTAATGCTACGGCATTAGGTGAAGTGTTGCGAGATAAATTCAAAGATAAAATATCATATATAGATGACATTATAACTGAAGCACCAGTTGACGATAATGGTATTACCCATCTTGTTACTGAGAACAGCGGTAATATCTTTGCTGATCTCTATATTGATTGTAGTGGATTTAGGTCTCTATTATTAGAAGAATCATTAGGTGTTAATTTCAATCCACTCAATGATGTTCTTCTATGTGATACAGCCGTGGTGATGACTAAGGAATATGATTCTAACGAAGAAGAAGCGATGCATCCATATACAAAAACTATTGCAATGGATGCTGGTTGGCGTTGGGTTATTCCGACGTATTCTCGTATAGGTAACGGATATGTATATTCATCTAAACATATCACCCCTGAACAAGCTGAGAAAGATTTACGAGATGCTATAGGCGAATACGACACGGATGCAGTTCATATATCCATAAAGACCGGTACTCATGATGTGGTGGCTCATAAGAATGTATATGCTATTGGCCTTGCCGCAGGATTTGTAGAACCATTGGAAGCAACAGGTATTACATTATCTACTAAGGCGCTTGAATTATTTGTGACCGCGCTAACTAAAAGCGATGGAATATGGAACGATGATGTAAGAGGGTTTTTAAACTTTGAATATGATACAATGACTCAAGAGATAATTGACTTCATATTCTTACATTATCATTTTGCTCAGAAGAATAATACTCAATTTTGGAATGATGTACACAAAATTCCAGTACATGAATCCGCCCAGACAATAATAGACTTGTTCCTACCGGCGCCGCCGGACATGGTGACAATGAGACCATACTTTAGTATGTTTCATGTTGGACAATGGTTTGAAATGTTATATGGCTTTGGCGCGTATGATGGTATTAAAGGCAATGCATCAGCCGATGTTATGCAATATGGTGATTGGGTTCGCGATATATATAATTATAGAACAAATAAACTATTAGATCTAATGCCTAATCATTATGAATACTTGAAGAGATTATATGACGAAGAAAATATTCAGCCTACCCCTCAACCCAAAGTTAAATCAGAGTCAATTTGATTCACTGATCAACTTTATTGTTGAGCATAAAAATTATATTCGTGATGTATATTTCACATCTCGTATAGCTCCTTTTAATCAGGATGCTATGGGAGATGTGTTTGATAACGATCCAGAAGATCTGATACACAATGCTCTTGCGTTGTGTAAGATAACAGGTATCAAGATCTCTGCTACGTTTAATAATATACATGTTAGACCGGATCAACATAATCTTGATTTGTTCATAAAGAACTTCAAACCGATATACGATTTAGGTGTACGGTCTGCCACCATTCCTCATACTACATGGGTTCTTACTGGTCAGATACAGAAAGCATTTCCTGAACTTGAAATAAAGAATACTATATTACGTTCTGTTAATACAGCATCTGATGTAGCTAAGCAGGCTGAGGCGGGTTTTCATTATATCAATATTGATCGTGACCTTATGCGTAATCGTGATGAGCTCATTAAGATAGGTAAGGTGAAAGCTAAGTATGGAATCAAGGTTGCATTGCTAGCTAACGAAGGCTGTCTTGGATCTTGTCCTATCATGGATGAACATTATCACTTCAATGCTACGAGAGACAAAGGTCCACAGTACTTCAATGATATTATATCAAGGGTATCATGTGCTACATGGGATATAAAGGATCCGTCGTCATCGCTAAAGACTGCTAACATCCCACCATGGAAAGAAGACTGGGATGAGCTATTAGAATTTGTGGACATATTCAAGATGCATGGGCGTGAGTCTATTGATCAGCTTGATGCCTCTATGAGAATCATAACCAATTATGCTGCAGGCAAAGAGATATTGTTTGATGAATTTGAACAGTATACGGAAGTTACTGAGTTGGAGGGGAAGCCTATCAATGCATGGCGGAAGTTCATTAAGAATTGTAAGTTCGATTGCTGGGATTGTAACAAGTGTGATAAACTCTATGCATCTAAGAATGCTGCCCCTGTATATAATAAAATTGATTTAGTATTGGATACACTATGTACGACGTACCAGGATTAACCTCACCTCGCATACAGAAATTCCTTAATGGAATATGTGCTGAATCAAGTACGTACCTTGAGGTAGGCTCATATCTTGGTGCGACTGCAGTTGCTGCATTGGATGGCAATAATCTAGATGCATACTTTGTAGATCAATGGCTTGATCCTATTCAGGCAGCAAGAGAAGATATCGATGATATGCCTTCTAACAATAAGGATGTATTCAAGCAGAATGTATTGAAGTATAAAGGTAATAATAAGATTAATTTATTTGACTCGGATCTATTCGACGTCGATATAAGTGATATGCCAATGATCGACGTGTTCTTCTATGATGGACCGCATGATCATATATCAACAGCTGCTGCTGTATCATACTATAGCCCATTATTTAAATCTGGATCTATACTGATATTTGATGATGCTAATTTTGATGGTGTAATAAGTGGGGCAGAGCAAGGCATCTATAATGCCAATATTAATATTAAATTCTCAAGGATAGTATTGACTGATACTCCAGAGAACTCAGAAGAGATGTGGAATGGATTATATATCGTTATTGTCAAGTAACCAGCACTACCTATTATACTTAGCAGGAGTGATGATTGCATCAGGTTATGTTAGAGACCTGAACGTACTAGTACCAGTTTATAATTGGATCTTACGTAAGGTTAAATCAAAGAGGGCTATAGTAGCAATCATATCAAGTATCACTGGTGTGCTTCCTATTCCAGGTCGTGTCATTGTGTCGGCAGGATTCCTTGATACTATTGCATGTGAGGATAAGAAGAAGCGTGAGATGTTTGGTATCATTGATTACCTTACTACCCATCACTATTATCTATGGAGTCCATTAGAGAAGTCTGTGATCATGCCTATGGCTGCACTGGGGTTATCCTATGGATCTTTCTTGTATATAATGGGACCATTGTTACTAACAACGTTTGCTGTAATATTATTCTATATCTTCTATGTACTTAAGGAAGAACACATTGAATTCAGATCAAATACTATAGCAGCAGCTGATACAAATACACAATCCAATCCACTGAACTATGTTAATTGGAATGCATTATTGATATTGGCTGCGGTGATCATTGCAGGTAACTTCGCAAGAGAGTATACAGATGTACTCATTGAAGTAATACGTGGTAATACAACGAGCTTCTGGTTGGTGTCAGGGTTATCGTTCTTTGCTTCGTTTGTTCTCGGTTCATCATCACGCTTTGCAGCTATTGCAACAGTGTGTATTCTAGTGTTCGGGGTAGAGTATCTTCCATGGTTCTTTGCTATCGACTATGCTGGATATATGATGAGTCCTACCCATAAATGTTTGGCTATTGGCAAGTCATATTTTAATACACCAATAACAGAGTACTACAAAGCTATATCTGTGCTAGTTGCATCGATACTAACAGTGGCTTTCATATTACTATAAATAGAAGTGTGCATAAACGATGGCCATGCGGCTATTTAAATGTTATAAATAGAATTACATAGTACAAATTTATTAACAACAAAGGATTAAAGACATGACAATTTCATGGGATATTACTCAAACAGAAGATACATCGGTTGATGTATCATTTACATGCAGCGAGACTTCAATTGTGCACGCTCGATCAGTTAACACCACTGGGTGTGGTACAGATGAATTACTACAGGCTCGTTTAGGCGAAGTTGCTGCAGGCGTTCATAACAAAATCCAGTGTGGTGCAATATTGGCAGCTGCTGATCCAGAGTAGGCGCAGTAAATAATTTTACATATAAACACAATGGATAAATAATAATATGGCTGTAAGAAATCCAGTAAAAATCTACGGCACAAACCTCCAAGAGACGTCTGCTGCTGAAAAGACAGCTATCATCAATAGAATGGTATACCTCTATTATACAGATCCGTCTGTGACATTGTCAGTTGTAGGTAGCTCTGGCTCTTTAGGGGCTATAACAGATACCCGTAAGCAGGCTGGTGCATCTAATACCGATGTAACAAATTATGATACTGCTGCAGAGACAGCCAATATTAGTACCGTGACTGTCACCTATGATAAAATTACTGAAGCTACTTCAAGCCTGAGTGCTCCAGCAGATACAAGCAATATTAGATTTCCGTTATATCAAAGTGGGGGCAATCTTCATTCGATGACTCTACAAGATATGTATGATACGTTTTCTGAAGATGCTATGACTGCCATTATATCAGCCCAACCATATAAGATCCATACATCTACTTCAGCCCCCTCTGGATATACATTAGTTTCAGGGACAGCGGTGTTTAGTGATACTAGAGCAAACGTAGGTGCATATACTGCAGCCGGTATTGGTGAAACACAAGATCAACCAACCACTGTAACAAACTATTATTTACATAAAAAGAATGCATCTAGTTCAGCGTCAGGCGTGGGTTTAATGTATGTTGATGCAAGCCAAGCTATTAGAGAGTATACCAATGCTGCGATTGACGCCATCTTAAAAGAAGTAGTCCGGTATACCGCAGTAAATTTATCAAGCCATAGATTACGTTTCTTTACCAGTGGTTCAGGAACTACATGTGGTTCAGGTATGGCAAACACTATAATGAATGGTTCAGGCAATTATCAAACAAGATATGTAAACACCAACGATTATAGAGCTCAAGAGTTTCCAAATGGTACGGCGGTGACTGCAGCAACACACTATTTAAAAGCGAGGAAAGCATAATGATTACAAAGGAAAGCTATGTCACGGCTAGTTTCATTGACAACGAACGAAATAACATTGAAGTGTTGTTGAAACGTGATAACCCAGACGAAGTAACCCCGTACATTATTGAGGTTGACGAAGACAGTTCAGACTATCAGGATTTATTAAAGCTTGTTAGTATAGAAGATCTCCACGAAATAACCCATGAAAAGAAAAAAGCGGAAGGTCATGAATTTAAAGCTTTAGCACTAGAGTATGCTAAAGCCAGTGGTTTAGTGGAAAAAGAAAATCAATTAGAAAAAAGAAAGTCTTGGCCTGCCATTGTAAACACAGTATTTGATAATAGTGATGAAAGCGAAGAAGATTTATTTGCTTTAAAGCTAGCATTGTTTGAAGTTGAAAAAATCAGAAGTTCAAAAAATGCTGCAGTAAAAACACAATTAAGAAAATCTAAAACTAAGTTTGAAGTATTACAGTTTGCCTTTACGATTGCTGCTGAAGCTGATGCTGCTGCCGCTCTACTACCTGTACCTGAGAGGAAGAAGAAAACTGCAGCTGAGAAGAAAGAGGCAGAGGCCGCTAAAAAAGATACAGATGCTGCTAAATAATATTAACTAAACTCGGTGTATAAATAAGAGTATGGCTATAAGAACCCCACTAAAAGTTGTCAGCGGTGATCTCCAAGAGATGACAGCCGCTAACATCACCGCTATCATCTCTAGAACGGTGCAGAATTATTTTCATTCTCCATCCGTGACATTGTCCGTTCAAGCCAATGGTAATTTGGCTGGGATGACTGATACTAGAATGACCGCTGGTGCAATGGTATCACGAGTCGGTGATGGTACTACCGGTGATGATGGTGCTGCAGAATTTACACCTGAGTCATCTACCGCTGAACCTGGTGAAGCATCAGTAACATTCGATCTACTTCATCAGACTAGCGCTGGAGCAACTCAAGTTGCAGACACCGGTGGTATTAGATTCCCTGTGTATTCCACCGGTGGAAATATCGTGGCTATGTCACGGCAAGATATGTACGACACATTTATCACTGGAACTTCAGGCGCACACCAAGTTATTCCTACATGGCAGCCATATAAAATAAGTACATCTAGTGTTGCTGGTGGTGTGTCTGGATACACCCGAGTCTCTACAACTCCGGTGTTCATTGACACTGTGGCTGATATAACTTTATATACTGCAGATGCAGCAGGCCTTGGTCAAGGGACAACAGCGTCTGGTGGTGAAGCACTTGACCAACCAGAAACTTTAAACAGTTATTATTTACATAAAAGATCAACGACAGCCCCTTCAACTTCATTGACGGCAGGACGTCCATTATATATTGACGCTAGTGCAAACCTTGTAGAATACAGTGATGCACAGTTTGATGTTATATTAAAAGAAGTTATAAGATGGTCAGCAGAAAATATAGTTACAGCTACAGGCGTTACTGGATTTTTAGAGTTTAAACTCCAGACGAGTTCAACTGGCGGTACTACGTGTGGATCTATCATGGTGAATAAGAAAAGAAACGGTGTTGGTGCACATAGCACATATAAAGTTGGTGCTGATGATTACAGAGCACAAGAATTTCCAAATGGCACAGCGACTGCGGTCACAAACTATTATTTAAAAGCGAGGAATGACCCATAATGTTTACTAAAGAGAATGTGCTGAAAGCAAAATTCATTAATGACGATTACACACTAATTGAGGTTATTCATACTTCGGAAGGTGATGCTAAGGCTCATGTATATGTGCTAGAACATGATAAAGATTCTGCAGACTTCCAAGCTTTAGAAAAAGCTGGTTGGGATTTGGAATCAATCATGGAAGAAACAGAATTCTATAGAACGAAGGCAGCTGGTATATTCAGAAACTTTGCGTTACAGGCTGCACAAGATAGTGGTTTAGTACAAGATCAAGGGCAGGTAGAAAAATCAAAGATTTGGCCTATGCTCATTAACAGTATATTTAATGGTGATACAAATGATGAAGCATTGTTTGCTTTAAAGTTATCGCTGTTCGAAGTTGAAAGAATTAGAAGCTCAGATAATGCTGCAGCTAAAAGCAAGTTAAGAAAATCTAAAAATAAGTTTGATGTATTAAGATTTGCTTTTGATATTGTTGATGAAGAAAATGCAAAGGGCGCTACCCCTGAACCTAAGAAGAAACCTAAGAAGAAGGCTTAAGGAAATAAGGCGTCCACCAGCCATCCCAGCCTTCCTCCATCACATGATGCATCTGTCCTAATGTACACACATTATATCTAGTATCCATTATGTCCATATTAATCTTTGGGCATAATGGTTCATATGTTTGATACTCTATCTCACGATAATAAAATTCATCACTTCCCTTAGCATACTTCTCTAAATAGTATGTATCATCAGCTTTAAACTTATCCCATATATGAGACACATCGCCTGTCCAAGAAACAATGGTAGAGTTAAGAGGTGTATGAGCTTCCTCCCTCCACCAAGTATCATTCAATAATGTGAATTCTTTTCTAATTAGGTTAGGCAACTTGCCACTAATAACTATATCCAAATCAAAGTATAGGTTCTCACCGTCCCTGAACTTGTCATACATCTGAAGTTTATTATACCAGTTACCATATAAGTCTTCGGTAATAACTTCGAAGCTATCATACTCTATGCCAGAGTAAGTATCAATCATATGCTTTAAGTTATCCACATGCCATTGATTAAACTTGTTTCCAAACAAACAACATATTATTCTCATTTCCAATGCTCCTTAATCCATGATGTATCATAGTCATGTATGTTTCTACCGGGGCCAGTAAAATGAACTACTTTAATCTTTTCATTAACGTCATCTAACATCATATAATCAACATCAAACTTATCACAGTATAGTGTATTTAAAGCACAGTTTTCACTAAAAGCACTGTGGTACTTAGTGATCCATTCTGGAGGGGTTTTAGTTATTTTTACATTGTGGTTTTTAGATTTCCAGTCAACATAGTTCTGTTCTCCATAATACTTGAAATGAACAACCCCGGTATTAAAATAATGGGTTTGCCAATAGTCTGGATTCCTAATGAACCCATCCCACACAAATTTTAAACTACCAGATTTAAATTTGTAAAATCCGCCGTTAGTATCTAATGTTGAGTTCCACCAAGATCCATAAGTAACCAATTCATTGTCTTCCACAGGGTGGCCTATGAGGTCATCAACATTGTTTGTAATGACTTGATCAATATCCATAACAATGATATCGTCCCCTGGGTGTTGATCAGCGAAGTTAGGACTAAAGAATTTGAGCTTGTGCCAATGTTTTTTAACATCACTAAAGTGGTTATATGGTAACACTAGATCGGCTTCAACGTTAGGGTTATCACTAATGCACACTGATTGGAATGGGATGCTACAGTTTCTTCTTATACTATTGAATAACTTACCCACATAATCTGGAGTATATAGATCACCAAAGTACACAGTACATATCTTAAGCATCAAGTTTTCTCCATACACAATCGAAGTCTTTGCATATTGCATGAACTATCTTTGTTTCGTTAGGTATGAATCCCTGCACATCGAAAAAGTAATGCCATTCTACATCTAACCATTGGGTGCTAACGTCATTAATTTGTATCTTATAAGAGAAGATAGTTTCGTTGTCATAGCGAAACATATCCAAGATATTTTGAGGATATAAACCACTCTCGTCAAATCTCAAGCTTGTCATTAGATCTATTGTATCTCTAAATCCACCAAAGAAATCTAACTTAATTACATCTTCCTTCCTAGCACCAATAATTCCTGTGTTGATAACATTGTTATGGTGGTCATGACCAGTTTCTATAAGCATCGCTTGACAATTAAAATGCTTTGCTGTAGGACTTCTGATACTATGGCTGATGCCTAGATCCTTAACCACAGCTTCATTATTATCTAAGACACAAATACCCTTTGATAAATCCCACGTCTCAAAGAAGTTATCAGTGGTTAGAGGAATGGCATCGAAATCAAGATACAGAATTTCGTCATACTCTTTTGCTAATTCATTGAGTACATGTATCTTATAGAAGTTGATTACTTCGTAGCCAGTAAACTCTGGGAAGTCTTTAGCAAAATTCTTTTCGAAGGTCTTGTACTGTTCATCATATTCGTACATCTTAAAGGTTACACCAAGAGCATTAGCGTAATCCTTTTTAGATACAATCAACCTGTCGTAGTGTTCTTTAAAAGCGTCGATGGTTACCGTTGCTTTTTTTATCGAATCATTTCTATTTTTAGATTTGCCGAAGTGTTCTTTCGCTGGTATGTCAACGTAAATACTATATATTATTCTTTTCATAACTTACCTATTAACATAAACCTAGTGCCTCTTTCATCCACTAAGTTATCCTCTATCAGCACTTTTGCATCATCGGGTAGTTGCAGCTTAAACTCTTCTATTGTGTCAACACAATTAATATGCCCTTCTATATCATGCATATTATTAGAGGTAAAGGCAAAGTAAGCGTCAGGATTAATCCTATCCCACCAAGGATCTGAATAAATTTTATCTGGTTTGCCAAACTTACTGTGTATCCATTTTGATTTAGGACCTGCTGGGCCCCAATCTTTCATAGGTCGCATGTGTTCACACGACGTATTAATAAATATATCGCAATTGTGATAATAGTTGTCTCTAAAATTTGTAAAGATATCATCCGTTATCCAAGTGACTTTATCGTAATCTTTGAATAACTGATTACATCCAATCTTAATAACACCATCGTCTGCATCAATTACTGTTATTTTTTTAACTTTATCGTGTAACAATGGTATAAGGACACTTCCATACCACCCACCCCAAATAACAACTTCTGTATCTTCGTGTAAGATTTTTAGTGTGTCTAAGTGATTAACTAATTGGGTTTTAGCCTTAACCTGGTTGTCACTAAATGAATCTAAAATATCATCTTCTAAATCAGGGTTATGTTTTATTGATGCAAACACCTTGTCAAGCAAAACTAAATCAGATTCTTTATTAGCTAATTTTAATATAGTTTTTAGGAATGCGTTATTATCATTTTCTTTTATTGCCGTCAATATATCATAGATGTAATTAACTCCATCATCAGACTCATTATTTAACTTTAGTATGTTCGACACATACTTCAATTGCTCTCTGTCAAGTATCATTTCCTTACCACATAATCACCAATAACTAATATATCCAGGCCTGATTGTTTAAATGTTCTAAAGGCCTGTTTAGGGGTTTCAACAATAGGCTCATGCCGATTAAAACTGGTATTCAATAACATTGGTACACCAGTTATCTTATAAAATTCATTAATAAGAGTCCAGAACTTTAAGTTAAATTCCTTGTTTACCGTTTGCACCCTTGCAGTATTATCTATATGTGTCACCCCTGGTATCTTATCAGATTTAACCTGGACTATTCGTGACATGAATGGACTTACTTGATTGGTGTCAAAGTATTCTTGGTAATGTTCTTCCATACATGATGGGGCGAATGGTCTGAAGTCCTCTCTACCTTTTATAGTATCATTAATGATGTTCTTAATGTTAGGATTTCTAGGATCAGCGAGGATAGATCTATTGCCCAATGCCCGGTTACCGCTCTCAGATTTACCTTGGAACCAACCAATGATTTTTCCATCAGCGATTGACTGAGCTATTTCTTTTATATCAAGAGGTTCATCACCATCCATACCGTACTCTAACCCAGAGAATGTTTCTGCCACATGCTTATTATGATTTAGTGTATAGTCAGCGTGTTGATATGCACCAATAGATTGGCCTTCATCACCTACCGCCGGTGGTACGAATACCGTGGTATAATGTTTAGTAAACTCTTCGTTCATATAACCGTTGTATGATACACCACCAGCAATACAAATGTTATCAGATGTCTTTAGTGGATACACATGTTCTTTTATTTTATCCATGGTGAACTGCTGCAAAGTGAATGCTAAGTCTTCTATACCATACTTCTCTAAATCAATGTGAGAGAATTTCTCTTGTTTCTTTTCTGTTATGTCTCCATCACATATTGTATTAAAGACTTCATAGTAATACCCACTAAACTTACCATACGCTGCAAGGCCCATAAGTTTGCCAGCACATAATGTACCGAAGCCTGTTAGGTTTGACATGTGGTTCCATAACCAACCGATAGGTAGGTCATCAGAGAGGTCAGTCATCTTACCATCTTTATCAAAGAAGCAACATCTGTATCTATTACCAATACCGTCAATGGCTAAACAGTCTGACTCTTCTAACCCAGAATTGATGAAGGCATAAGCAGCGTGTGATTGGTGATGGTCTATAAAGTATATTCCGTCTTTATGATAATAATCCCATAAGTATTTTGGTTGCCAATCAAATATTGCGTCATGTCCTTTAAGAATTGTGGCAAGTAACTCTTCCTTTGATTTCCTAACACCGCCATAGGTATAAGTGAATGCTAAGACACCATCATCAGGTTTTTTAAAATAGGTTTCGGTGAATTCATCGTTAAGCCTATAGTCACTTGGGTTCAATACATCTGACTGATGAGCATACGCCTCTGCATGATAAGGAAGATTATGCTTAAATCTTGTATGTCTCTCCCTTTGGTTATGCCACACACCATCATATGTGTTGTGATCATGCAGGTTTAGGGCAACGGCGGATATCTTATACATTTAATAGGCTCACATATTTTCTTAGAGGGAAATGTCCCTTAGGGTTAACGTACTCAGTGCATTTAACACAGTAGCTTTCATATTTAAACAAATTGAACGTCATCATCTTATCGATGTTCTCTTGTGTTATTTCAAAGTTCTTAGACAGGATGGAGTTGTTTGCAAACTTCTTAGAGCAATGTACTATATGTTGCTTCTCAAAGTCTATGACAGGAACCATAGGGAAGGCTGAACACATCTTCCTATCGATCTCAGCTGCTTGAGTTTCAACATGGAAGATAGGTGATCTACCATTAAACTGTTTCCATAATGTATTCTTATGGGATAGCTTCTTCATATCTTTAGGGTATAGATGTTTATACCTCTCAAAGTTAGGAGTTTTAATGACAAGGTTATAGTTGTTGAATTCATTCTCATCATGGAACTGATGTGATTTGTGACCCAACTTGGTGATCTCGTGCTCGTAGAAATCTAAAACCATATGCTCTACATAGACCACATCAGGATCTTTTAATATATCAGGGTATCTTCTTCGTACCATAGAGTTAGATAACACTTCGCATACATGATTAGGATTACTTTTAACTTCAGCAATAACTTCGTACAAGTTCTTAACTAATCCGGGTTCACCGCCAAGTAAGTTGATTCTACACTTATAGTTTCTTAGGTAATGAAGTGTACTCTTCAAGAACTCCATATCAACGGTTAGGTTCCGTTGTTCTAAAGTATAGCTAGTGCAGTAATGGCAATCCTTATTACAGGACATGGTTAGAAAGAAATCTATTGCCAGATAATTAGTCTGTATGTCGTACAGTGTTCTCATGTTTTTCAATCATATCAAAAAAGAATTTATTAAAGGCGATTAATATTTTTTCTTTAGGGTTGTCATTAAAGGATTTAAAAGACATATCATATGCGTACTCAGGCATAAGGTATATCTTCTCTACTATATAGTCATATATATCTTCGGTAGGTTCAATTAGATTTTTGTCGATAGTTACATCACCTAATATGATTTTCACGCTTTTATATAACGCGGACATTTCAGGAATTTCACTCATATTGCCGGTGTCATCTATGACAATCACCCTGCCATCTATTACTTCTATCATACTAATATCATAATTGTGTTAGCCACTGTGTTTATTTCATCATCTGTCAAGTAAGGATTCATCGGCAAGGTTAAGATCGTTTCACTAATCTCTTTAGAATTTGGGCAATCATCCTTGCGATGCTGTATATACTTATACATGGGATTTTCGGCTAAAGGAGTACCATAATGTATTGATGCATTTAACTTGGCTTTAACCATATCCCTAGAAATCATATCATCAAACCTAACAACATATTTGTGGTAGTTATGATTCAAATCAGGGGAAGGTTTTTGCACATGAACAGGCAAATCTCTTAATGCTTCATCATACTTCTTAGCGATGGCTTGACGTTTGGTCTGCCACTCTTCCATCTTCTTTAATCTGAAATCAATGAACATTGCATTGGCCAACAGCATCTTAGAATTATATCCTAATGTTTCATTGTTGCCATGCCTTCTGAGCTTTCTAAATAATACTGCTTGATCTCTGTCATCTGTTAAGACCATACCACCACCAGCAATACCAGCAACAACCTTGTTAGCATTAAAACTTAGGGTACTAATGTCACCTATAGTTCCTGCATTGTTACCACCAAGACTAGCACCTAAAGCCT
>Ga0308025_1001064_pt1 | contig 13225 bp, 10 predicted proteins | sample Neamet422_FD_201298 | JGI IMG/M metagenome (GOLD analysis project Ga0308025, IMG submission 201298) | Marine microbial communities from water near the shore, Antarctic Ocean - #422 | ecosystem: Environmental > Aquatic > Marine > Unclassified | place: Southern Ocean | collected 2014-10-03
TGGGCCAATGAACAATGCAACAATACCATTTCTGGGCCATCAAGGCCTGCCTCTTGCCAAGCTGTTTTATACCCACCAAAGGATGCTGTTTGGTTCAATTTTTTTCCTTTTCACAATATTAGATCAAAGATTTATAGTAATGTTGCTAATTTGGGATACAATTTAAAAAAAAGTATAATATTTTATCTTGTTACTTTGCAAGAAGGTTTGGCAATGATAAGTAGTATTAAACCGTATAATAACTGAGGATAAGAATGGCATTTTCATATGAACCTAAGTTAATATCTGGAAATTCAAATCGACCACTTTCTAATGCGATAAGTCGTCGCCTTTCAATGCATAGAGGAAAACCAACAGAACTAGTTAATGCTCGAATTGAACGCTTTAATGATCAAGAGATTTTTGTGGAAGTGTACGAAAATGTTCGTGGTGAAGATATGTTCATAATTCAATCAACATCAAATCCAACGAACGATAATTTGATGGAGTTACTGATTATGTCCGATGCATTACGGCGTTCCTCCGCTGCTAGAATTACTGCTGTAATTCCTTATTTTGGGTATGCAAGACAAGATAGACGCACTAAAGCTCGCACCCCAATTTCAGCAAAACTTGTTGCTAATTTGATAGCTCAAGCGGGCATAGAAAGAGTTTTAACGATGGATTTACACGCGGCTCAAATCCAAGGGTTTTTTGACCTACCGGTGGATAACCTTTATGCTTCACCTATTTTTGCGTTAGACATACAAAATCAATTTAGTGAATTAAATGACCTTATGATTATATCACCTGATGTTGGTGGGGTCGCAAGGGCGCGAGAATTGGCGCAGAGATTAAAGTGTCCTTTAGCTATAGTTGATAAGAGAAGGGGGAACGTTGGTGAAGTAACCGAAATGACAGTAATTGGAACCGTTAAAGGGAAAAAATGTATTATAGTAGATGATATTTGTGATACCGCGGGTACATTATGTAAAGCGGCTGAAGTGTTACTTGAGGCAGGAGCAACAGAAGTACACTCATACATATCACATGGTGTGATGTCTGGGCCTGCAATAGAACGTGTAACAAATTCTGTAATGAAAAGCTTGGTAGTAACCGATTCAATTCAACCAACAGAAGCAGTATTAAATGCCCCAAATATAAGAATTGTTCCTATAGCACCTTTATTTGCACAAGCTATTCTAAATATAGCACAAGGAACTTCAGTATCTTCCTTATTTGACAGCGCTTCTCTTAATACAATTTATGAGGGGCCATTAACTAAATTACTGGTTTAAAATTTAATCAAAGATTAAGAATTTCAATAAGTAATTTCGTATCAGCAAGCTTTTTGTCAGCAGAATCTTTAGCATCAGCATCAACATTTTCCACTAATTTCTCTGCATCTTTAATGAGACCATCAATTATATCTCGTGACACATTATTTTTATCGTAAGCTTGTTCAGCTAAAATTGAGGTTGCATCAGCATTTATCTCAACAAATCCACCAGTTACAAGATACTCAAAAGCACCTTTATCAGAATTTACTTTAACAATACCTGGTCTTAAAGTCGTAATGACAGGCGCATGCTCTGGCATTGCCGTAAAATCACCTTCAGAACCAGGGATTTGTACAGACAAAACCTCCATAGAAGCTAAAGCAGCTTCCGGAGACACAAGATCAAATTGCATTAAGGTTGCCATTCTGAGTTCCTCTTACGCAGCTTCAGACGCCAAACGTTCTGCTTTTTCAATAACTTCATCAATTCCACCCACCATATAAAAAGCAGCTTCTGGAAGATGATCAAATTCTCCAGCAATAACTCTTTTGAAGCTATCGATAGTATCTTCTAAAGAAACCTGTTTCCCGTCAGAACCAGTAAATACTTTTGCAACATCGAATGGTTGTGACAAAAATCTTTGGATTTTTCTAGCCCTTGAAACTGTTAATTTATCTTCCTCAGAAAGCTCATCCATACCTAGAATAGCTATAATATCCTGCAGAGATTTATATGTTTGCAAAATCACCTGAACTTCCCGCGCAACATTATAATGCTCTTCACCAATAATAGTCGGATCAAGCAGGCGAGATGTTGAATCCAACGGATCAACAGCTGGATAAATCCCTAATTCGGATATAGCTCTGGACAAAACTGTTGTGGCATCCAAATGCGCAAATGATGTAGCTGGTGCTGGGTCAGTTAAATCATCAGCAGGGACATAAACGGCCTGAACAGAAGTTATTGAGCCTGCTTTTGTCGAAGTAATGCGTTCTTGCATTGCTCCCATATCAGTTGCTAGCGTTGGTTGATAACCAACCGCTGATGGTATCCGTCCCAATAAGGCTGATACTTCAGATCCAGCTTGTGTGAATCGAAAAATATTGTCTACAAAAAACAAGACGTCAGAACCAGTGTCATCCCGGAACTGTTCAGCCAATGTCAGACCTGACAAAGCAACCCTCATTCTTGCACCAGGAGGTTCGTTCATTTGACCATAAACAAGGGCAATTTTTGAATCTTCTAACTTATCTGGTACAATAACTCCTGATTCAATCATCTCATGATAAAGATCATTACCTTCTCTAGTACGCTCACCTACCCCTGCAAACACAGACACACCTGAGTGCACCTTCGCAATATTATTTATCAGCTCCATAATTAGAACAGTTTTACCAACCCCGGCGCCACCAAAAAGGCCAATCTTACCACCCTTTGTGTAAGGTGCTAACAAATCAACCACTTTAATGCCTGTAACTAACATCTCAGATTCTGTTGCTTGATCTGCAAAATCGGGTGCTGGTTGATGTATAGAACGTGTTTCTTTTGCATTAACTGGGCCTTTTTCATCAACAGGCTCTCCAACAACATTTATAATCCGTCCTAATGTAGCTTCCCCGACAGGAACCATTATTGGGCTTCCAGTATCTTTTACAATTTGCCCCCTAACCAAACCTTCAGAAGCATCCATCGCCACTGTTCTTACAGTACTTTCACCAAGGTGTTGAGCCACTTCTAAGATCAAACGATTTCCATTATTTTCTGTCTCCAAAGCATTCAAAATCTGTGGTAAATCACCATCAAATTGAACGTCTACAACAGCACCAATTACCTGCGTTATCTTACCTATAGATACTTTTTCTTTTGCCATTATTCTTCTCCGGTTTATCAGAGCGCTTCTGCGCCTGAAATAATCTCAATAAGTTCATTAGTAATCACAGCCTGACGTGATCGGTTATATTCAATTGTTAATTTATCTATCATATCACCAGCATTTCGCGTTGCGCTGTCCATCGCAGACATTCGGGCACCTTGTTCTGAAGCACCATTTTCAAGCAAAGCAGTAAATATCTGTGTTGACATCGCTCTGGGTAAAAGCTCCGCTAGGATCTCTGTCTCATCTGGTTCATATTCATAGAATGCATCATCAATATTTTCGGTCTCTTTGAGTACAGCTGGTATTAATTGTAAAGCAGTCGGAACTTGGCTCATAACAGATTTAAATTCATTATAAAAAATAGTGCATATGTCAAATTCTTCCACGCTAAATCTAGCCAAAACATCATCAGCAATAGATTTTGCGTTCCCATAACTAATGCGTTTTACTTCTGATAGATCAACATGATTTATAATTAAATCTGCAAAATCACGTTTGATCTGCTCACGACCTTTTTTTCCTACAGTTATTATTTTTACTGTTTTTCCAGAATTTTGCAAATCAGCTATGTGGCTTTTAGCCAGACGTACTATCGATGAGTTAAAACCACCGCATAACCCACGCTCAGAGGTCGCCAGGATCAACAAATGAACATCAGAGTGTCCTGAACCGGCAAGAAGCCTTGGGGCTGATTCAGAATCTCCCACTCCAGAAACCAAGTTACTCATGACAGCACTCATCCTATCAGCATATGGTCTTGCGCTTTCTGCAGCATCTTGAGCGCGACGCAATTTAGCCGCAGCAACCATCTGCATCGCTTTCGTGATTTTCCGCGTCGACGTGACACTGGCAATCCGGTTTTTCAGGTCTTTTAGACTAGGCATTTGTCAAATTTGATCCCGTACTTAACAACTTCAAACGAAGTCTTTTGAAAATGTATCAAGGGCACTCTTTATTGAGTCTTCTAAATCACCCTTAACCTTGCGATCATTATTAGTTATATCATTTAATAATTCTGAGTTATTAGAGCGCAAGTGCGCTACTAAGCCCGTTTCATATCGCCCAACATCTGCGACGGCTATTTTGTCTAGATACCCTTTGGTTCCAGCATAAATTGTACAAACAATTTCCGCATTTGATAGCGGTGAATATTGTGTTTGCTTCATCAATTCCGTCAGTCGTGCACCTCGATTTAATAATTGCTGAGTTGCCGCGTCTAGATCAGACCCAAATTGAGCAAAAGCTGCCATTTCTCGATACTGAGCCAATTCTAGCTTCACTGGTCCAGCAACAGACTTCATCGCATCAGTTTGAGCTGAAGATCCAACACGTGAAACTGATAAGCCGGTATTAACTGCTGGCCGTATTCCTGCATTAAACAACTCTGTTTCTAGAAATATTTGCCCATCTGTAATTGAAATAACATTAGTGGGAATAAATGCAGAAACATCGCCACCCTGAGTTTCAATAATTGGTAAAGCTGTAAGTGAGCCAGACCCATTATCTTCATTTAACTTTGATGATCTTTCTAATAATCTGGAATGCAAGTAAAAAACATCACCAGGGTAGGCTTCACGCCCAGGAGGGCGACGCAATAAAAGAGACATTTGTCGATAGGCAACCGCTTGCTTTGACAAGTCATCATATACAATTAGGGCATGTCTACCATTATCACGAAAATGTTCCGCCATAGATGTTGCAGAATAGGGCGCTAGGAATTGCATTGGAGCAGGATCAGAGGCTGTAGCCGCAACTATTATAGTGTATGCCATCGCTCCAGTTTCTTCCAATTTTTTTACAAGCTGTGCAACAGTTGATCTTTTTTGACCAATGGCCACATAAATACAGTATAGCTTTTTACCCTCATCGTCACCGGCAGCATCGTTATAAGATTTTTGATTTAAAATTGCGTCTAAAGCTATAGCAGTTTTACCCGTTTGACGATCTCCAATAATTAATTCCCGCTGACCTCGACCAATTGGAATCATAGCATCGACAGATTTAAGACCCGTGGCCATTGGTTCATGAACTGATTTACGTGGAATTATGCCTGGGGCCTTCACGTCAGCTACAGATCTTTCTTTTGTCTTTATTGGACCTTTGCCATCAATCGGGTTACCTAATCCATCTACAACTCTACCTAAAAGCTCATCGCCAATAGGTACGTCTACGATCGCATTAGTTCGTTTTACCGTGTCGCCTTCTTTAATATCTCTATCTGATCCGAAAATAACAATACCCACATTGTCTATCTCCAAATTAAGAGCCATACCTCTGATACCACCAGGAAATTCAACCATCTCACCGGCCTGGATATTATCCAAACCATGAACTCGTGCAATTCCATCTCCCACACTGAGGACACGACCTACTTCTGTAACCTCTACTTCTTGACCAAAGTTTTTAATTTGGCCTTTTAAAATCTCTGAAATCTCTGCAGCTTGAATGCTCATTACCGGACCTCTTTCATAATATTTTGTAGGTTTTCTAATTTAGAACGAATTGAGCTATCAATCATTTTTGAACCTACCTTTACAATAAGACCACCAATCAAAGTTTGATCAATAGTCGATTTTATCTTTATTTCTTTTCCAATGGCATTTTTTAATGTCTTAACCAGTTTCTTACTTTGAACTTCTGATAGTTCATCGGCAGATGTTACGCTAACCGTGACTTCTCCCTTATCTTCAGCAATATAGGAGTTCACTTCATCAATTAAACTAGGTAAAATATAAAGCCTTCTTTTTGAAGACATTAATCCCAAAGTATTTTGCATCAAATCTGTAAGATTCATTTTTTTTGAAATGGCTATTATTGCTAATTCTTGTTGAGATCTACTGTAGATAGGCGAAGAAATTAAATTTCTAAGATCTTCACTAATTTTCAAGGCTTCTGAAAGAGAAGATAGATCTCGCTCCAGTAAGTCTAATTGTTTGTCTTCTTTAGCTAAACCAAAAATAGCCTTTGCATATCTAGTAGCAACTCCTGATGACATAGATGCTGATTTAGACACAGACAATCTTCCATTCTTCTTGACCCTGCCCACACTGAACTAAAAGCGCGAGAGGAGAGTTATCTTACCTTTCCTAAACGGAAAGAGGTGTAAACAAGCGATGTATTAACAAAGGCTGTAGGCGGTGGCAACCACCCATAGCAACTAAAGCAAGAATTTATTTTGAGCCTTTTCAATAAGTTAAATAATTCACAACTAAACAACTTAAATAATAAAATGAATCACTAGTAATTTAATGTGTTAAACTCGGTTATTAGGTTTTCCGCGGAGTGGCTGCTGGTTTTCCACCAGGCTTTGTTAAACCTTCCAAAATCACCAAAGGTTTGCGTACAATTGCACCTAACCCTGGCCTAGTTGGAGCAGGAATTTGCTTGTAAACTTCTAACATCAAAACGCCTCCTGCAAAATGACGCGAAAGTTTTGACGCAGTTGCTTCCCAACTAGGGGACAGTTTTTGCCAAAACTTTTTGTCGCTTGGAGGAAAAAATAAAGCAGCCTTATGAGTTTTTGGCAAGAGTCCACATGCACTCGCCTGTCGCTCCAATTGACCTAACGAATATGGGCTTCCCAAGGCGAATGGGGTACTATCACGCCTAGCCCAAAGGCCAAGTCTGTTAGGCACGATAAATAGCGCGCGCCCTCCTGGGCCTAAAACCCGATACACTTCCAAGAGAAGATCCCTAGGATTTTCACAGGTTTCTAAACCATGTAAAATCACTAATCTGTCAATAAAACCAGTAGAAAGTGGCCATTGTGTTTCTTCACAAAGAAGACTTATATTTCTGTTAGCAGCAGGCCATGCCATAATGCCTTGTTCGTTAGGCATAAGAACCAAACCTCTTTTAGCATCTTTTAAAAGTGACGACATGACAGGCAAAGGAAAACCATACCCCACAACTGTCAGACCTTTCGTGTTTGGCCAAAAATGCAAAATCTTCTCTGATAAGATTTTTTGCGCTAAAACACCTAATCTGGTATTATAATAGAAATTATAAAGCTCTTGGACATCTTGATACATAAGTTTTCTCTCAAACTAACTATTTAAACTTAATAAAAATTCAAGTAAAAAACTAGTTAAATGAGCAAAACCTTAAAAAAAAATTAGGTTTTACAAAAAAAAACACTTTTAGGGGTTGAAGCTAAGACAATAAACCCGATGTTATTTAAAAAAGCAAATAAAATAACCTACGTAAGGAAATTATAAAGTGCCTTCATTTTCTACAACTTTAGAGACAGCAATACACACCTCTCTTGCTTTAGCAGCAGCTCGCAAGCACGAGCTTGCCACCTTAGAGCACTTATTGCTTGCATTACTAGATGAGCCAGAAGCCGCAAACGTCATGAAGGCCTGTAGCGTTGATTTAAAGATTTTACGCAAAAACTTATCACAATATTTAGATGAAGAACTTTCGTCTCTTGTATCAGAAACAAAAGAGTTTGATTCAACCCCAACTACTGCATTTCAAAGAGTAATCCAAAGAGCTGCGATTCATGTTCAGAGCAGTGGACGATCTGAAGTAACAGGGGCGAACGTATTAGTGGCGATTTTTGCTGAACGAGAAAGTAATGCAGCTTATTTCTTACAGGAACAAGAAATGACCCGCTATGATGCTGTAAATTATATTGCACATGGTGTCGCGAAGGATCCATCTTTCAGTGAACAAAGACCCATAACCGGGTCAGATGACATTGATGGGCAAGTTGAAAATCAAGAGAGTAAAGAAGAAATTCCCGAAAGTGCTTTGAGCAAATATTGCATTGATTTAAACGCAAAGGCCCTAGAGGGTGAAATAGATCCATTAATTGGAAGAACTCTAGAAGTAGAAAGATGCATACAGATTTTATGCCGCCGACGTAAAAACAATCCACTTCTAGTGGGGGATCCAGGAGTTGGCAAAACAGCCATCGCAGAGGGGCTGGCCTTCAAAATTGTTAATAAAAAAACTCCAACAATATTATCTAACACTACAATATATTCATTGGATATGGGCGCGTTGTTGGCAGGCACAAGATATCGTGGTGACTTTGAAGAACGATTAAAAGCCGTTATGACAGAACTTGAAGATCATCCAGATGCCGTTCTATTCATTGACGAGATTCACACGGTAATAGGCGCTGGTGCAACTAGTGGTGGCGCAATGGATGCATCAAACCTATTAAAACCTTCATTGCAAGGTGGTAAACTTCGTTGCATGGGCTCTACAACTTATAAAGAATTCAGACAACACTTTGAAAAGGACCGAGCATTAGCGCGTAGATTTCAGAAAATTGATGTGATTGAACCTTCAATAGATGATTCAATTAAAATATTAAAAGGTTTAAAGCCCTACTTTGAAGAGCACCATAATGTTAAGTATTCTATTGATGCTATAAAATCAGCTGTGGAATTAGCTTCAAGATATATTAATGATCGAAAGCTTCCAGATAAGGCTATAGATGTTATAGATGAAGCAGGTGCAGCGCAGCATTTATTGCCTGAGAATAAAAGGCGTCGCAATATAGGACAAAAAGAAATTGAAGCCGTGGTTGCCAAGATTGCTCGTATTCCACCTAAAAACGTGTCAAAAGATGATGCCGAAGTTTTACGTGATTTAGAAAGTAAATTGAAAACTGTAGTCTTTGGTCAAGATAAAGCAATTTCAGCCTTAGCGTCTGCCATTAAACTAAGCCGTGCGGGTCTGCGTGAACCTGAAAAACCAATTGGGAATTATTTATTTGCTGGCCCTACTGGCGTAGGGAAAACTGAAGTTGCTCGCCAACTAGCAGATACTCTTGGTATTGAACTTTTAAGGTTTGATATGTCTGAGTATATGGAAAAACACGCTGTATCCCGTCTTATTGGAGCACCACCAGGATATGTAGGGTTTGATCAAGGTGGTATGTTGACTGATGGAATAGATCAAAATCCACATTGCGTTCTTTTGTTAGATGAGATTGAAAAGGCTCACCCAGATGTTTTCAATATACTTTTACAAGTAATGGATTATGGCAAGTTAACCGATCACAATGGTCGTTCTGTAGATTTTCGAAATGTAATAATTATAATGACATCCAACGCAGGTGCAGCCGAACAAGCAAAAGCTGCTATTGGCTTTGGTAAATCATTGAGAGAAGATGAAGATACTATGGCGATCGAGAGAATATTTTCACCCGAGTTTAGAAATAGATTAGATTCTATTATAAGTTTCTCAACTCTACCAAAGGAAATAATAATACAAGTGGTTGATAAATTTGTTGTTCAGTTAGAGGCGCAGCTAATGGATCGTAATGTAGCGATTGAATTGAGCAAGACAGCAGCTGAGTGGTTAGGTAATAAGGGTTACGATACTCGTATGGGCGCTAGACCATTAGCGCGTGTAATCCAAGAGCACATCAAAAAACCTTTAGCAGAAGAGCTTTTATTTGGAAAACTGTCAAAAGGTGGATTAGTAAAAATTGGGATTAAGAATGGCAAAATCGACCTAAGAATAATAGAACCTGAGCATACCTTAATTAGTCGAAAAAAAGTACCACTTTTATCAGCAAAATAATTATTACCTTTCTGTGAGTTTTATCTCAATTCGTCTATTTTGCTCTCGGGCTTTATCTGAGTTTTCTTTGTTGACTGGTTGGTATTCACCAAATCCCGTAGCTGCCAATCGGTAAGCGGGAACTTTCAAGAACTCCTGCATATAAAGTACTACCGACAATGCTCTCGCCTGTGATAATTCCCAATTATTTTGGTATTTACCTCCTCTAATTGGCTTATCATCTGTGTGCCCATCAACACGTAATACCCAATTAATATTAGCAGGTATTCTGTCTGAAATCGATAAAATCAACTTTGCTATTTTAGTAATTTGGTTTTTACCACCATTTGATAATACTGCCTCACCAGAACCAAATAATATTTCTGACGAAAATATAAAGCGATCTCCAGAGACTGTCACACCGTCTTCCAATTCAAGTAATTTCCTGATTTCACCAAAAAATTCAGACTTGAAATTTTCTAATTTAGTATTTTTTTCTTGCAATAACTTCGCCTGCTCATCCAACAATTTAGCATTATCGATTTCTAGTTTAGCTTTTGCTCTTTCTGAGTCTGCTTTAGCTTTTTCCACCTCTGCCTTTGCCTTTTCAATCTTAGCTTTTTCTTTTTCTTTCTGAGCAAGTTTTGCAAGTGCAATATTTAATTTAGATCCAAATGTTATAAGCTGCACGTTAGTATCACTTTCTTGTTCAGCCGCAGCGTCTAGCAAATCTTGCAAGGAGCCTAATTGTTTTTGAAGGGTGGCCACTTGCTGGATCAAAACTTCTGTTTCCAGCTGGGCTTCAGCTGATTTTTCTTTTTCCTTTGATAACAAATCTGCGGCAGAATTTAACAAAATAGACTGCTGTTGTGATATAGTTAATTTAGCTTTGTTACTGTCTTGCAGTCTTAGTTTTTCAGCCAATGCTAATGTCAAACGTTCTTCTAATGTCGCCTCAACTAAAGATGAGCTTTTTTTCAATTCACTAAACTCATTCTCACGCTTGAATAACTCTGAAGTTATTTTTTCTATTTCTCTTCTATATTCCTGAGAATTTAATAAAGCCTCGGTAAGGGTTTTATTCAAATCATTTTTAACGGTTCTTGCCGCAGCCAATAATGTTAACGTATTCTCAGCTCTTTTTCGCTGTTCTTCTAATGCTAGAGCCATCGATGCAAGTTCAGCTGTACTATTTCTTAACTTCTCCCGCAAACTTTCTACAATTGCCATTTGAGTTAAGCGTTTCTTCTCTTCTGTTGATAACTTTTCTGATTTTTCATTCAGCTTTGATTGCAGTACTTCTTTAGCTGCCAATTCAATCAATCGTTTCTTGTCCATTGCATCAAGATCTGAATTTAATTCACTAACTGATATCTCTAATTCAATCATTTCTGAATTTGTAGTGGCTATTGATGCCAAAGCGTCCTGAAGGCTTGAATCCATTTCAGAAATTTCTATCTGTTTTTGGCTCAACAATAATTCCAAGGCATCAGCCTCAGCGGCTGCCAAACGCGCCTTCTCAGTCTCAAGATCCGTTTCCTCTCTCGCTTGCGATAAAGCAATCTGTAGAGCATCCTTTTTGGAAATCTCTATAGCTTTATCTGAAATTACCATTTCCAAACGTGTTGATAATTCATTTTTTTCCGAAAGCAATGCCGCAACCTGTGCTTCAAAATTATCAATATTTTCTGATTGCTCTCTTGTTTTTTGAGTTAATGTTGCAATTAAAATTGACTGCATTTCAGACTTTGACGTTGCCTCTCCAAGACTGACGTCCAAATCTTTTATTGTACCTTCCAGGCTAAAAGATTTTTGTTGTTCCAAGCCTAACGCTTCTGCCAAACTTGCCACTTGTTGGCTCAATGAGTTTAATTCCGAATCTTGGCTATTAATAGTATCTCGCAACATAAACTGCACTATCATAAAAATTGACATAAGGAAAAATAACATAAGCAACAAAGCCGTCATGGCATCAACAAAACCAGGCCATATGGCGGTAGGTATATTATTTTTACTGCGCCTTGAGAAACTCAAAACTTAATCCTTTCTTGAACGAATTGGGGTATCTTTCACAACTTGTGATTGGTCAGATATTTTAATTGCCTCCAAAATTCGGCCAAGATCCTCTCTTAAGTCACCGGTTGTCTCTCTATAGTTTAGAGGAAGTTCTTCTAAAGCTCTCAGCAAGTTAGCGTCTATATTTCGGAGGTTCATTCTTACCTCAGAATTATCACTTTCCATTAATAAGCGTTCTAACAACTTTTCCTGCCCACTAACTAATGTTGTTAATGCATCCAAGCTTTTTGCGTATTGAGAAGTTTGCTCACCATCATTATCATCAGAATTATCTGCAATTATCCGAAGTGTAGTAATTAAATCATCCATCTTTTGATCAGAATTTAACCGAGCTTCATCAACTTTGCTTAGAGATGTCTCTAACGTCTGTAGTGCTGAGGCCACCTTATTCAAAGCATCACTAATTTGATCACCCATCTGATCAAGAACCTCATCAAGAATCCCATTCGAAGATTGAGGCCCTCCATCACTGTCGACACTTGCCAAATTAACTCTTGTAATGGAGGAAAGCCAATCTTCTAATTGACGATAAAATCGATTTTGACCATGGCTAGCAAATAACTCAAGAACACCAACAACAAGAGATCCAGCCAGACCTAACAAAGATGAGGCAAATGCCGTTCCCATTCCCCCAAGTTGATTTTCAAGACCCGTCATCAAACGTCCAAAAACCTCAACACTGCCTTCGTTCTCAGATGGATTTAGGCTTCTGATCGTTTCCACAACGGCGGGCACAGTTGTAGCCAAACCGTAAAATGTCCCTAAGAGTCCTAGAAATATTAAAAGGTTATTTATGTATCGAGTAATCTCCCTGGCTTCATCAATTCTTGATGCAACCGATTCCATTATTGAATGTGAAGCAGCAGTTCCTATCTTCATTTTGGACTGTCTGATTCTCATTAAAGAAACGAGAGAGGTCAATAATCGAGGCGGGTTTCCTGCAAAACTACCATCCGCATTGGTGAACCTTTTTAACCAACTTATAGACGAAATTAGTGCAAAAACCTGCATAAAACATGCTAATACACCAATGCCAAATACACCTATAATAAAGCCGTTTAGATATATATTTGCTTCATAAATAGAGATCAACAAATCTTGTGCCAAATATCCACCAGCCCCTATTAGGGCAGAAATTGCTAACATAACTACAATTTGCCTAATTGGCTGCGTGAACTGACGAGTTGCCTCAACTTCTATCATGACCATCTGTTTTCCCTAAGTTTATAAATAATATTAGAACTTTAAAGCTTTATTTTTATAGATCAAACTTCAACATTCAAAATCCATATAACAGATAATTTTCAATAAATAAACAAACGCTATATTAAAAAGAACTAGATAATTATAAATTATAGTGGCCGAATTTTTGGTACAACACTTTTAAAAATAGGAACCGTACTTCCCATTATATAAACTCGTGTCGTCTTTTTCTTTTTCACTGTAATTTTTTTCAATTTATAAACTGTAGAATTTTGTACAGATAATATTT
>Ga0308025_1001072_pt1 | contig 13189 bp, 9 predicted proteins | sample Neamet422_FD_201298 | JGI IMG/M metagenome (GOLD analysis project Ga0308025, IMG submission 201298) | Marine microbial communities from water near the shore, Antarctic Ocean - #422 | ecosystem: Environmental > Aquatic > Marine > Unclassified | place: Southern Ocean | collected 2014-10-03
CGGGCAGTATTCTGATATTGCATATATTGATGCTACGATGACTTCCTCCGCAAGTGAATCAAGATCAGTCGACATCAATTCAAATGGGACGTATATAGCGAGTGCTTACGATGGCTTAGTTGCTGTTCATGATGTAGATTCTCTTGAACTCATCAAGTCATTCACTGTTGAAAGTGATGTATTGGACGTCCAATTTTCTCCCGATGGGTTGTTGTTAGCATTTTCTCGCTCCGGCTCCACCTCGGAGACGAATACGATACAAATTATTGATGTCCTCACTCTGCAACTCACCTCAAAACAGCATGGGTCGAATTCTCAGCCTGATATGATACAGTGGTCGCCTGATGGGGATTTGTTGGCTTTACCGAACAGCAACAATGGAATTGACCTTTTGCGTGTTGCTGATATGGAGGTCGAAAGGACACTCAACGGTGAACATAATACCCGTGTCACATGCATCTCATTTTCATCGCTCGGCGGTTATATTCTGACAGGTGATGAATCTGGGCGCCTCGTAATGTGGGAATCTCAAGGCAACCCCATGGATAGGGAATGGAGTCTTGATTCTGAAATTAAAGCATGTAGTTTTGACTCAGCCGACGAACAATTTGCGGTGTTGACTGTTGAGGGTCAACTGACTACATGGTCGTTCGCAGGTGGTTCACTTGCAGAATCGAAACTCGACGGAGGCTCGGCTTTACATTGGGCATCTGATGACAGTGTGATTCATGTATTAGAGACTGGAGTTTCACCGCGTATACTCACTGTTGACTCGATAAATTTAGTGGAATCAGTTTCGATATACCTTGCTCATCAAGCACTCGATTTCACCCAGATAGAGAATCAGTTTGGAACACGAAATAAGGCATTTGTTGCTACAAATACCGGCCATATCGCTGTTTATGGATCAATGTCTCTACCTGAGGGATACGGTGACACTGGAGCTGATTTAGATGGAGACAAGGTCCCCGATACTTCAGATGATGATGATGATGGTGATGCTATCGTTGACCAAAGAGATGACGATTGTCTAGCAGCCTCACAATCATGCAGTAAAACACCCAACATTGATACCATTAGAGCGATTGATATTTCCGTGAATTCGACTACTTTTGTTATCAAAGATACCTTTACTTTGGATATCCAAACATCATCTATACTTAGAAATCTTTCTCGACGCTCATTGGTTGCAGACATACAACTGAGCCAGGATGAAACAAATCTATTCGCTCAAACAATTTGTAAAAATATGAATGAAAATCACTTTGTAAGTTCATGGGAGAATATTATTCTCCTTTCATCTGGACAGCTCACAGACGGTAAAGTTGAATGCCAGATTGAGAGTGGGATGACGCTTACAGCACAAAACGATTACAAAACCCATATCGCAGTCACATATATTCTCACATTTAATTTAAGTGAAACGACTTATCCCTTTGAATTTACTTTACAATCTCAACCTTCAGCCACGGACACCTCACTCGCACAACACGCTGAGATGCATCCGATTGATGTCACTGCCAAAAGTACGAATTCTAAGACAATATATTGGTCACCTTGGTGGGTAAGCGAGGGCGAACTTCTGCTTATCCTCGAAGAACAAGTTGAATCTAAACCGGGTTTGATTGGAAAGTTGTTTCAAGTTTTCATCTCCTATCCTATACTCTTTTTGCCAATACTCGGCCTCATTGCTGGAGGGATTCTTGTTCTCATCCGAACAAAGAATTCAATTGGTATGAATCTTGATTTTGACGAAGATGAGTCTGATGAAGATGAAAAATATGAGCATAAAGTGGAAGAAGATGAACCTGAGAATGATGAGAGTAAATCTGTTTCTGAATCGACTAAGGAAACCAATATTGAAAAACCCGCTAACACCCCGCGAAGGGTAATTGGTCGAGAACCGAAAGAAACACAACAAGAAGTAACGACTCCCAAACGACGAACTGCAAAAAAGGTCATATTTGGAACAGATGGACCGATTACGAACGTCAAAAGGAAACGATTGGACAGCGGCCTCTCTGAACCATTCTCGGGAGGGGTAAGGAAAACAATATCAAAAAGAAAAATTGTACCAACAACTCAAGTCGAAGATGCCGTTAAAACTCGACGGGTTGTGACGTATTCAAAAGACAAAGAAGAGAATGAGTAACGTCAAGAGATAACAAACTACGGAATGTTGAAGTCACCACGCGAATTCTGCGCCACTCTGTAGACCACAAGCCTCGACAAGAAACTCATTCAATCCTGAAAGATGCTCTTGGTCAATACGATTGAACACTTCTCCGAAATATCGGTCGAGACGTTCATAGTCGAGATCAGAACGAGAAAGTGCCCATTGAATGACTTTTTCACGTCGTTCTGAATTTTGTTCAAACAGCCGAAGATTTTCGGTTAACATGCCCTGTGCAAGTCGTAGAGATTCAACCGGTGTATCTTTACGTGCTGCAAAGACACCGAATACCATTGGTTTATGTGTAAATTCGAGCCACTCAGTTCCGAGGTCGAGTTGTACAGAATCCGGGTTGCTCTTTGCCCCTTCGAGTGCTCGGTCTCCGATGAGCAAGGCACCATCACATTTCGCAAGCATACTTTCGAGGTCAGGACCCATTAATTCAAAATGAGGATTGAGATTACGCTTTCCAAGAAGATATTTAAGCAATTGAACTGAAGTTGCAGAATCAGTTGGCAGTGCGATTGAGTCCATATGTTCAAGCGAAGTATTTCCGAATACCAAAACACTTCCCACTTCCCCCCGACTACAGATTCCAATATCGGGCAAGAGAATGAGTTCGTCAGCGTGGCGAGCATAATCTGCTGCTGGAATTGGAGCCAATATGCAATCTCTTCGAAGCAGATGCCCTGTCAGCCATGCAGGCGGTGCTGCGAGCACCTCCCATTGCTTATCGAGGCCGTAAAACAAAGGGTCACAATTCAAAAATGCAACTCGCCCGATTGTGTTCATCCATATTGAGTCCTTCATACGATCAACTCAAACATTTGCCATTTTCAATTGTGTTCGCGATTTCGGTACTGGAGGGATAAATATCTCGAACTTCTCATATGTAGTATTGCGTTGAACTGGGATACAGCCTGCATCAGAAATGAGTCGGGCCAAACGGATACGGTCATGGTCCAAAGGTGTAGTCGAACCAGCAAGATGCATAATCGATTCCTTTTGCACAGTGCCATCTATGTCGTCTGCACCGTATTGGAGGGCAAGTTCCGCTAATTCATCGCCGATGTTCATTCTGTAGGCCTTGATATGGGGGATCGAATCAAGCATAAGGCGGGAGATTGCAATCGTCCGAAGTATTTCACTGCCCGTTGCTAATTGTGCTTCGGGTAAGCGTGAATTATCGGGCAAGTATGGGTAAGGTACGAAACACTGGAATCCATTTGTATCATCGTTCAATTCACGGAGATGGATCATGTGCGTCAATCTCTGTTCAAGGGTTTCAATTGTGCCGAACAGCATTGTGCAATTGGTAGGAATCCCTAACTCATGAGCACTGCGATGAATCTCAAGGTATTCAGATGAACTTTCTTTGCCATTGCAAATAACCGCTCGTACATCATCGTCAAGAATTTCTGCACCACCGCCTGGTAAAGACCCGAGTCCAGCATTTTTTAATCGCTGGAGCGTTTCTTTGAAAGAAATATTTGACAACTGGGAAAGGTGCTTGATTTCAACTGCAGTTAAAGCTTTGATTGCAATATGAGGAAATCGGTTTTTTATTGCCTTGAAGAGAGACTCATAGTGTTCAACATCCCAATCAGGATGAAGTCCTCCTACAGAATGTACTTCATCGACAACATCGGCATACTGTCCCAAGTCCTCAAGATAAGATTCAATGTCAAGGGAATATGCATCGTCAGCGTGTTTCGAGCGACGGAATGCACAAAATTTGCAAGCAAGAACACATACATTAGTCTGGTTGACGTGTACATTTGAATTGAAAAAAGCATAAGAGCCAAAACGCGCTAATCGGACACAATTCGATAAACGCCCGACTTCCGAAAGATTAGGATGAGAATATAAGAGAAGGCCATCGTCAAGAGAAAGTCGTTGACCTTGAGCTACCTTTTGAGCCAGGGGTCGGATCATTTCACTCCAGGAGGATAATTCTCCAACCAATTTTGGGAGATTTTCTTTCCATTTAACCTGAGAGCCAGCATCTTGGATTGAAGACACCCATGCTGACATAACATAACCAGTAGCGCTTCATTCTTCAATATGTGGTTGCTCCCATGAGAGGAATACTCTGATTATAGAACAGCAAAATAACGTGATTTGATAATGAACTTTCTAAATTCATCAATTACAAATACACCAGATGCAACCAAAGTAATCACGAACCAATCACTTGCTTCAAGGCTTATTGTCGAAAGTAAATTCCCTATATGAATACTGGTAAATGGGATGGAGTAATTCGATAGTTGGACGAAGAAAAGAAGAAGACCAAGGGAAATAATGAGGGCTAAATTAATCGCTTTATTTGAGAAAAGACCGAGTTTGAATATGCTTTCATTACTCGAACGGCAATTGACTACATTGAATAATTGATAGAGTATGAAAACGGAAAAAGTCATCGTTTGTGCATAAGCAAACTTCTCATCAGCATAGTTCTGTGATTCTTGTAACGCAGTAGCGTCACCATCAAGACAAGCAGCGCGGTCATAACCGGAAAAGGTATCGAGGGCCGTCAGTGGGGCTACCTCACATTGTTCTGCATCAATTCCTCCACCTGCAAGGAAAAAGACGAGGAGGGTGCCTGTAACCATTACTGCACCTAGCCAAAAAATGAGAACGATGTCACTGTAATTTGGCAGGCCTTCGTTGACCGGCCGAGGAGGTCGTGACATGACGTCACCATGATTCTTTTCGACACCCAAAGCCACAGCTGGCGGCCCATCCATCAAGATATTGATGACCAAAATCTGAGTCGCAGTCAATGGCAAATTCCATCCGAATATAAATGTTGAAATAATGATGAGGGCAACTGCTGCAACATTCGTTGAAACTTGGTATCGAACAAAATTACGAATATTCTCATAGATTTTCCGTCCTTCTTCAACAGCGTGAACAATATTTGCAAAATTATCGTCTTGTAAGACCATGTCTGCGGCGTCTTTGGCGACATCTGTTCCAGAAATCCCCATAGCAATACCGATGTTCGCGCGTGAGAGAGCAGGAGCGTCGTTGACGCCATCTCCAGTCATTGCTACAATTTCACCACGTGCTTGAAGGCCGGAAACGATACGCATTTTTTGTTCGGGCGTTACACGCGAAAAGATACTTGCTTGAGAGGCAGCTTCACTTATCGCATCATCATCAAGTGTTGAAAGAGTATTACCGTTGATAGGTGCAATACCACCTTCAGTAATATTGAGTTCTCGGCCAATTGCTTCTGCGGTATATTGTTGGTCTCCAGTAATCATCTTCACTCGAATGCCTGCATTTTGACAAATGGCGATTGCATTCTTTACTTCTGCTCGTGGAGGGTCCATTATACCAACCAATCCAAGGAATATAAAATCAGATTCAACGACATTGATGTCTTTAATATCCTCATCATCGCCTAATCGACGAGCACAAAGAGCAAGAACACGCATAGCCTGACTCGCCATGTCCTTATTTGCTTGTGCAGCAGTATCAATATCCGATTTCTCGATTGGGACTATTTCGCCATCTGAAATTTTCCAATTTGTAATTGGAACATAACCTCCAGCACCGCCTTTAGAAAAGACCCACCGTTCGCCTTCGTATTCGTGAATGACCGACATTCGCTTGCGAGTGGTATCAAAAAAGAACTCATGAATTCTTGAGTGGCGTTGTGCGGATTTACGAACATCACCGTTGATTTTCCAGCCTAATACTGCACATGCGGAATCTGTTGGGTCACCAATTGCTTGCCATTTGTAATCAACTTTAGAAATCTGTGAGTTGTGACATAGACTCAAACACGCTGCTGAAAGACGGAATCCGAGATCACTCTGAAGTTTTCCCATTTGTGCATCTGAGACTTCAACGCCTTCATACGTAAGTTTTCCAGTTGGCTTGAAGCCTTCACCTGAGACGAGAAATGTGCCATCTGTAGTCGTCAACTGACGTACAGTCATTTGATTCTTGGTGAGTGTACCTGTTTTATCAGAACAAATTACGGTTGTTGAACCCAATGTTTCAACAGCTTTCATTCGACGAATAATGGCCTTATGACGTGCCATATTACGCATTCCAAGAGCAAGAGTGATCACCAATATAATTGGCAATCCTTCAGGAACAATTGCCACAAATATGGCTATTGCAACGATAAATTGGTCAACCGCGACATCCCTCAGGCCGGCAGAATCGATATTTGGGTCCCCAAAAGCAATGAGGACTTTAATCGAAACTAACAGGGTAGCAACCACTAAAGCGATAAATCCTAAGAACCGACCAAGTGATTCTAATTTGAGTTCAAGTGGAGTTTTTGGAGATGATGAACCAGCGATATGGCTTGCTATCCGGCCAAGTTCTGTATTCATACCAGTTTCAACAACGATGCCAATCGCACGCCCGGTAGAAACGCACGTACCCATGTATGCCATGTTATTCCGGTCAGCGAGTAGAGTGGTCGAGGGAAGAGCATCTGTCGATTTGAGGATACTGTCGGATTCTCCAGTCAATGAAGATTCATCAATTTTACATTGGTAGGATTCCACAATACGGATATCAGCAGGAACATTCAGCCCCTCATTCAACTTCACTATATCGCCTGGAACCAAATCAGGCGTGGGAATCGACCATTCGATTCCTTCCCTTATGGCGACACACGTAGAGACTGACATCTGTTTGAGTGCGTCCATTGCTTGTTCCGCTTGACCCTCTTGCCAGAATCCAAAGGTAGCGTTAGCAGTGAGAACAATAAAAATGAAAATGGCATCTCCCGGTTGTTCAGGATGAATGAGCAAGGCAACGATGGCTGCAGTGATTAATAAATAATTCAAAGGATCGTGATATTGCGAAAAGAAACGGAGCAGAGATGAGGTCTTTTCTGGTTCTTTCAATTTATTTCTACCATGGATGGAACGACGACTGAGAACTTCCTGTTCACTTAATCCATTCATATCGGCATCTAAAGTTTGAATTATTTCATCTGAATTTAAATCATGCCAAGAATTTGTCAAAATGACCACCTCGTAAGAACCGAATTCTTAGGTGGTAATAGAGTGGACTTATGAAAATAATGGTGGGGGTCCCTTTTTTTCTAAGCGATGTATTCAACAACTGCTTTGGTGTGGACATGGTATGAGCGCTTTGGATGAACCTTACATCCCTGCGTCTGAGTCTCCAAAAGAACTTACACTGAGAGTAATCATTGTCGGTATTCTTTTGGGAATTTTGATGACGGCAGCAAATGCATACTTAGGACTCTATGCGGGAATGACAGTTTCTGCGAGTATTCCGGCTGCGGTTATGTCGATGATTATCTTGCGTTCACTGTTTCACGATGTATCTATTCTTGAAAACAACGCTGTTCAAACAATGGCAAGCGCCGGTGAATCACTTGCCGCCGGAGTCATCTTTACTGTTCCTGCTCTTCTCGTAATAGGTATATGGGATGAAATTCAATGGCTTGATACAATGATTATCGCCATTTTGGGTGGTTTACTGGGTACCATGTTCACTATTGCGTTGAGGCGTTTATTCATTGTTGAAGAAGCACTTCCATACCCTGAGGGTGTTGCATGTAGAGAAGTGCTTGTTGCAGGTGAAGAAGGTGGAGAAGGCGCTTTGGCTATTCTCTACGCACTCGGCATCGGGGCGATTTATGGATTAATGGTCAAAGGATTCAAAGTGACGCATCATAATGTTGAATCCGCTTGGGAATTCTTAGGTACTCGCCTCTATGCAGGAATGGACCTTTCAATTGCGCTTTTATCTGTTGGATACATTGTAGGAATACGTATTGCATCATTTATTTTCCTTGGTGGAGTCATAGGTTTCGGAGTACTTGTACCAATGTATGGCCTGATTCGCGGGTGGCCTGATTCACCTGATTTGGTGACTGGTTTTTATTCGATTTGGGCTTCTGAAATACGCTATGTAGGGGTCGGTGCAATGGTTGTTGGAGGTGTGTATACACTTTGGTCAATGCGTAAGACTATCTTTACTGGGCTCTCAAAAGCCTTGATCAAGAAGGAACATTCAGATGAGATAGTTTTGCGTACTGAACTCGATTTGCCACTTGACAAAGTCCTCATTGTTTGTGGTATTCTCGTCGGATTTACATTCCTCTACTACTGGTGGGCTACTGGCTCGCTGATTCTTGCACTTGCAGGTGCACTTTTCCTCGGAGTTGTGTCGTTCTTTTTCGCAGCAGTGGCAGGATATATCGCTGGAGTTGTCGGTTCCTCAAATTCACCAGTCTCTGGAATGACCATCGCCACACTGTTGTTTACCGTTGCATTGGTATGGGTGGTAGGCGACTTCTTCCTCGGCTTAGGGACTGAAGAATTGATGCTCGCTACCTTACTCATTGCAGCCATTGTAGCCACATCTGCAGCCATTGCTGGTGACGTTATGCAGGATCTCAAAACGGGACACATGGTTGGTGCAACTCCGTGGCGCCAGCAAATTGCAGAAATTATCGGCGTCTTAACGGGTGCAGTCGTCATTGGTCCAACGCTCCAACTTCTTCACAAGGCCTTTCGAATATCAAAGACTGCCTGTGAGATGAACCCCTTGCCAGATGACCCGACGTGTTCAAACGCCTTATTTGCACCACAAGCAGAGTTGATTGGAGCAATTGTTCAAGGAGCGTTTGGAGGAGATTTGAATCTTCAGATGGTTATACTGGGTGCTATTCTTGCAGTCGCGTTGATTATGCTGAAAATGCCTGTGATGAGTGTAGCAATCGGCATTTATCTCCCTCTTGGGCTCTCCGTGCCAATTATGTTGGGTGGAGTCATCTCGTATTTCGCAATCAACTCCGCCTATATCCGTATTGACGGGCATCTGAATGGTACTCCTTCTGTGGAAGCTGAAAAGGCCGCAAAGGATGTCGAAAATAGAGGTGTGTTGATCGGTGCAGGTTTTATCGCGGGAGAATCTATACTCGGTGTATTCATCGCCGTACTCATCGTTTTAGATATTCGACTTGACATCATATTTGGAGTTTCAACACTTGGTGATTTATTCTCTCTCCTCTTCTTTGGCTGGTTTGTAGCAGTCTTCATTTGGCTCGCTACTCGAGCATTGCCGAAAGGTGGTAACCTCTTTACTGAGGCTGTTGCTATTGTTCGGAACATTGCTTCAAAATTCTTCAATGCTTTCAAACTCAAAGTTTGAAGTGAGCATTTCCTGTGACCTTTTCATCTCAATCGAATGAAAACTATCAAAGGGCTCCCGCTAAGGCAAAGGTTTGCGAGCCGATTCTATGTCCAAGTCCATCTCCGAATTAGAAGAAATTGCACGAAAGTGCAGAGTTGAAATTGTCAAGATGGTACACCGTTCTCAAGCGGGACACCCTGGCGGCTCTTTGTCAGAAATTGATTTGCTTTCAGCATTATATGCTACACGATTGCGGGTCCGCTCGAATGAACCAAAATGGGGAGACCGTGACCGATTTATCCTCTCGAAGGGTCACGCATCTCCGGGGATGTATTCTATTCTCGCTGAAATGGGATTCATATCCCATGAGGATTTGAAATCCTATCGAGTGCTTGGCGGAGTCTGCCAAGGTCATGTTGACATGAAGTGGTGCCCTGGTGTTGATTTTTCAGCGGGTTCCCTTGGTATGGGCCTATCGTTTGGGATTGGATGTGCTGCAGCGGCTCGTCTTGACCAGAGTGACCGACGAGCATTTGTCATGATTGGTGATGGAGAAATGCAAGAGGGAAGCGTTTGGGAAGCAGCAATGGCAGCAGCTCATCATGAACTCGGTAATCTCAAAGTAATTCTTGACCGGAATCGAATTCAAAATGATGATTTCTGTGAAGCTCAAATGCGAATGTTTGATATTCCTGCGAAATGGAAAGCATTCGGTTGGAATGTAAAGGAGATTAATGGTCATGACATGACTGAGATCATGGAGGGACTCGATTTCTTGGAAGCTCCTGAAAATTGCAATGGACCTTCAATTCTTATCGCACATACCATCAAAGGTGCAGGAATTTCTTACATGGAAAATAATCCCTCATTCCATGGTGCAGCCCCAAATGATGAGCAATTTCACCAAGCGATGATTGAACTTGGGGAGGTGGAAGTATGACCAGAATGGCAGCGACACGAGATGGTTACGGTCAAGCACTCCTCGATTTGGGTGGTAATGAAAAAGTTGTGGTTCTTGAAGCAGACCTTGGAAAGTCAACCAAATCGCTCCACTTTAGAAAAGCCTATCCAAACCGTACTTTTTCGTGTGGTATAGGTGAGCAAAACATGCTCTTGGTAGCTGCAGGAATGGCGGCTTCTGGCTACATTCCATTTGCCAGCACCTTTGCAATATTCACCGAAAGAGCATTTGAACAAATGCGCAATGGTGTAGCACGGCCGAACCTTGCAGTGCATTTGTGTGGTAGTCACGGAGGAACACATACCGGTACCGATGGCTCATCTGCGCAATCTATAGAAGACTTGGCTATATTCCGTACATTACCAAATGTCGTCGTCATGCATCCCTGTGATGATGTAAGTACACGGGTTTTAACAACGCAACTTCCCGCATTAGGGAAACCGTCCTACATGCGTACTGCGCGCAATAAAACTCCAGTGCTCTATGATGGACGTGAAGATGAAATTAAGATTGGCAAAGGAATCGTTTTGAAAGAAGGCAATGATGTGGCTATCATTGCTTGTGGTGTATTGGTCTCTGAATCGCTCAAGGCCGCAGAAGCATTAGAAGCTGAAGGAATTCATGCTACGGTTGTTGACATGCACACCCTCAAGCCGATTGACAGTGAACTTATAGAACACATTGCTACTCAATGTGGTGCACTTGTAACGGCGGAAGACCACAATGTAATCGGTGGACTTGGAAGTGCAGTTGCAGAGCACATAGTGGCCAATACGTTTGCTCCTCTCGAAATGGTTGGAGTTCCAGATCGCTTCGGAGAATCGGGGCAAGCGGATGAAATGCTCGAATTGATGCAAATTTCTGCTCACTATATTGCATTGGCTGCAAAGAAAGCAATTTCTCGAAAGTAATTCTGCTGAAAATGCTTTAGTCGGATTGACTGTGTACGGTACATGTCGAGTAGAGATACCCTCGAAAATACGATGCGTGAAGTTGACGCGTTCACAAAGGAACGTGATTGGGAACAGTTTCACAGTGTGAAAAACCTCATGGCATCCGTTTCGATTGAAGCGAGTGAATTAAACGAAACTGTTCAATGGACCAATCCAACTCAGGAAGAGGTACTAAGCGACTCACAACTGCTATCAGATATTGGAGATGAATTGGCCGATGTCATGGTCTATTGCTTACGCTTATGTTCAGTTCTTGGAATTGAGCCTATACAAATGATGCAGGATAAAATCGAAAAAAACCGGCTTAAATATCCTATTGAAAAAGCAAAAGGAAACTCTGCAAAATATACAGCCTACGAAAAATAGAGGCAATGTTTGAAGCAAATACTTGAAAGAGTGCCTCCTACAACATCGCAGTATGGAGTTCTTCCTTGACACAGCAGATGTAGATGAAATACGTGAAATTGCAGCATGGGGAATCCTCGATGGCGTAACAACAAATCCATCACTGATTAAGAAAAGTGGAAGAGATTTCAAGAAAGTCGTTGCAGAAATTGCATCTATTTGTAAAGGTCCAATTTCGGCTGAAGTAACTGCAATGGACACTGCAGGAATGATTGAACAAGGCCGTGCGCTCAAAGCTGAGTTGCCCCCTAATGTCATCATAAAAATCCCATGCATCCCAGAAGGACTTGCTGCAACACGGGTGCTGACTGATGAAGGAATCGATACAAATGTCACCTTGGTATTTTCCGCTGCTCAAGCACTCATGGCTGCCAAAGCCGGAGCCACCTATGTCTCCCCATTCATTGGGCGCATCGATGACACTGGACATGATGGCATGAATCTCATTGCTGAAATTATGGATACTTGGGCGAATTATCCTGAGATAACCACCAAGGTTCTCGCTGCTTCAATCCGACACCCAACTCATGTGTTACAATGTATTCAGTTGGGTGTACATACTGCAACAATGCCTGCAAAGATTTTCCGACAACTGATGAAGCATCCACTTACAGACAGTGGAATCGAAGGTTTCATGAAAGATTGGGAAGAAGTCGAAAAAGCTGGAAATGCTTAATCGAGTACATTCTTCTCATAAGGAGGCTTCTTGAAGGAAGGCTTCACCCGTTAACTTACGGAGGGAGAAGTATGTCGTCGAATCAAGACCAACTTAATCGGCTCTTGACGGGTGATTTCTCTCCAGATGAAATTGCAAATGACCCTGTTTTGGTAAGCCTTGCTGAACGTATATACGGTATAAAAATCGACCCAGTCACTACGACAAAGCCTCGCGATTTTGTCTCTCAGACAGGTGTCACAGAAATCACGGATGTCACCGAAGTAGCGCCTCCGACTGACATGTTGATAGAAGTCATCGGTGATCTAGCTCCCGCAATGCCCTTACCAAACATGGATCTTCTTGCCTTGCCTCCACTTCCTCTACTCGAAGTTAAGAAGAAAAAAGGATTGCAGAGATTATTATTTGCAGGCTTTGCATTTGTTGTTCTCAACCTCTTTGGAGTTTGGTCGTATGTTTTCGGTAGTTATTGCCAGGTAGGAGATCTGTGTCCAACCGATGGCTATACTCGATTGAATTTAATGGGTATTTACAAACTGAACACAGGGAATGGATGGTCAGAACCTGTTCAAAATGGTGTGTATGGTATACCTGACATCGTAGCAGTAGTCATACTTTGTATTGCTCTCTTCATAGTATGGCGTAAGTAATAAGTGGTCGTAATGGTTTTTGAAATCAATACTGAAATTGTCGCATTTGTCGGGATGGTCCTGATTCTTATTGCGTTTTTCTTGGAAACTCAAAGTATAATCCACAGCAAGGCTCCACTCTATCTTCTTTTGATGGCTATAGGTTCTGGGTTACTGGCAATTCGAGCCTATTTAATTCAAGAGTGGGCGTTTTTAATTCTTGAAATTGCTTGGTTCTTGACGGCAATG
>Ga0308025_1001081_pt1 | contig 13153 bp, 7 predicted proteins | sample Neamet422_FD_201298 | JGI IMG/M metagenome (GOLD analysis project Ga0308025, IMG submission 201298) | Marine microbial communities from water near the shore, Antarctic Ocean - #422 | ecosystem: Environmental > Aquatic > Marine > Unclassified | place: Southern Ocean | collected 2014-10-03
TTGGAACCAAACCATAGTTTGCGGCTAACTTGGCAGTCTTTTCAGCAAGTCCTGCAGCATTTCCAGTTTGTGAACCGAAGAAGATAGACAGTGAGCGGTCACCGCCGAATAATGTTTGCAATGCTTCGCTACCACCTGTAGCAACCGCTGCGGCTGCTGCCGGTGCGGCTACAGCAACTGCTTCAGCAGGTGCAACTTCAGTAACAATTTCAGATGCTCCGTCACTTTGAAGTTCAAACTTGATGATTTCAACAGGACAAGCCTCAGCAGCTTCAAGAATCATTTCACCGTAATCAGTACCGGTTGAACCAGACATTGCGGCGCCACCGATGTTACGGTCGAAGACTCCATCAGTACGAACTGCAGCCAGAATTTGAGAAGTATCCTCGGTAATCGAAAACACTTCAGGACAGATGTCTTGACAAGCATCACAAGTAATGCAATCTTCTTCAATCCACACCTTTGCAACGATGGTCATGTAATTCACCCTTACTTACAGAGTCGTAAGCAAAGATTGCCACCATGAAGGGGGCTTTCAAGGTTCGCTTTTGCCCGTATGAAACAAGAGGGGGTTTTGAACGAGGGTTCAACATCGGATTCTACTGTGAATTCGAAGAAAACTTCACATTTGGAAGTCGCCCATGTCGCCCATTCCACCCATGCCGCCGTCCATCGAGGCACCCTTTGAGGAAATGACATCGTCAATTCGAAGAATCATGATTGCGGTTTCTGTAGCGGACTGAATCGCTTGTTCGACAACACGCATTGGTTCGATTACATTTGCAGCCTTCATATCGACAACGCCACCTTCATACACATTGATTCCAGCATGCGATTGTCCATCAGCATGTGCTTTACGCAATTCAATAAGTGTTGTAACGGGGTCAAGGCCAGCGTTCTCTGCCAAGGTACGTGGAATGATTTCAAGAGCAGAAGCAAATGCTTCAATAGCCATTTGTTCACGGCCACCGACGGATTCTGCAAAGGTCCGCAGATCTCGTGAGAGAGCTGCTAAGACACTGCCGCCACCGGTGAGAACTGCGCCATCTTCCCAAGCAACAGAAACAACGCCGACTGCGTCATCAAAGGCTCGACGGATTTCATCAACGACGTGTTCGGTACCACCACGAAGGAGAACTGAAACCGATTTGGCCTCAGGACATCCAGTAATGAAGGTCATGTTTGATTCTCCAATTTTACGCTCTTCGACTTTTGCTGCATGACCAAGGTCTTCAGCGGTAAGGTCGTCAAGATTCGTAACAATGCGTCCTGCAGTTGCTTTTGAAAGGGCTTCCATATCGGATTTCTTAGCACGGCGAATAGCAAAGATTCCTGCTTTCGACATGTAGTGCTGGGCCAATTCATCAATGCCCTTCTGGCAAACTAAAACAGTAGCACCAGAGGCTTGAATCTTCTCAACTAAACCACGAATGTAGTTTTCTTCTTCTTCCAAGAAGAGAGAAAGTTGGTTAGGGTCTGTAATTTGGATTTTAGCGTCAACTTCAGTCTTCTTGACCTCAATTGCCGAATTGATAAGAGCGATGTTTGCATTGGCCATTGAACGTGGCATACCTGCATGAACTCGTTCCTTATCCAAGAGTATTCCATCAATCAGAGATGAATCCTTGATTGAGCCACCTTGTCGCTTTTCAACTTTGATATCTGAAAGGTCGACGATACGCTCATCGTTTTCTATGATTCCAACAGCGTTGACTGCACGGACACAAATGTCAGCCATGAAACTCTTGACTGCACCAGCGGACTTCCCTGTGAGAGCGGTCTTTGCTACTTCCATCAAAACTGAGTCTTGGTTTTCAGTCGAGATACCATGTGCTTCAAGGAGTTCAACTGCCTTTTCAGCAGCCAATCGGAATCCTTCGCAAATGACTGTAGGATGAACATTTTGCTCGATGAGGTCTTCACTTCGCTTGAGAAGTTCACCAGAAAGAATTACTGCAGAAGTCGTCCCATCATAGCAATGTTGTTCTTGAGTCTTAGCGACTTCAATGATCATCTTTGCAGCCGGATGGTCGATATCCATTTCCTTGAGAATAGTAGCACCGTCATTGGTGATGACGACATCGCCCATTGAGTCAACCAGCATCTTGTCCATTCCTTTAGGACCGAGCGTAGAACGAACGGCATCAGCAACTGCTTTTGCAGCCGCTATGTTGTTCGATTGGGCTGTTCGTCCACGTGTGCGTTGTGTTCCATCCTTCAAAATGAAGATTGGTGCTTGTCCATTTCCATACATGATAACGTCTCCGTTGCAACTTTGCCGAGGGCGAGTACGCCTTGAACCCTACGCTTGAGGTGAACAGACGTTTCAAGCCTGACCATTTTGCTCAAGCCACATCTGACCGTAGACATTCCATTGGTCCATAGTCCAGCCTTCAGGCAATCCAGCAGCCGGTACGGGTGGGGCCGAATCTGCAGTACTCAAATCAGGAGAAGGGGCTGATGGAGAAGGGAATGCTGGCGGAGGAGCCATCTGTGCCGGAGCAGCCATAGGTGGGGAAGGTGCGGGAGCAGGCGGCATTGATGAATGAAGGGATGGAAGTGTCTTCGGCGCTTCATATGCTGCACCAGCGACTGGGACAGTTGGAGCTGCTGCGACTGCTCCGTAGGTTGCTTCAACACTACCTTCGTATCCTTCAGCACCCCAACCACCATAGTCGTCTTCTTCTTCTTCCTCTGAGAGGATTTTGAAAATGACTCCAACGCCGACAAGGAATATTCCAATAAAGCCAACCCACATCAAAATTGATAGGACACCGATTCCATTTGAACCTGAACTTGCGCCATCACCAGATGCTTGCGAACCGGTTTTGATGAGTTCAAGTTGTAAGGTTGTGCTGGCTGCATCACTCACGGTTTGGGATTGAGCCCAGAGCGTGAGATTCGTGAACAGTGAATCTTGACCGAGGTTGTTGAGTGTGGTTTTCGACACGGTGAAAATCACGGTCACTTGCCGTTCTTCTTCAACTGCGAGAGAAAAGGTGCGGTCACTGTTTGCAATACGTGATTGAATCCAATTGGATGAATCACCGTTATCCAAGTTCATGGACACAGATTGAGCAGTTGTATATTGATTGCGAACTGTAACCGTCATTGACCAAGCCTCAACTGGGTCTGCATCATCAATCACCAAGATTCCAGTTGGAATGATTTTCAGCCAATTTTGAGAACCGACCAAATAAGTCGCAGAACCTGTTGCACTGATGTTCATATCGTTGACACTCGTTGCAATAACTCCCAGTGTCAATTGACCTTCTGTCCCGTCAAGGAACGAAAACCGAACGGATACATTGTAACTTGTTCCGGTTGCAATTTCTGGAGTTTTACCATCGTAAAGATTGGTGTATTCAGCAACCATTCCGGTTGGTAGATCTAATGACATTGTAAATCGATCAAGACTGTTTCCATCGTTTCGGACTTCGAACGACATTGTCTGAGCAGATTCTCCTGGAATATAGGATTGGTCTGCATCTTCATCAGACACATGAACTGCAGCGGTATCAAGGATATCAACGGTCAAAGCAATTGAAGCAAATACGCTGGAGTCGTCGACACTGGTTGCTTTGATTGTGAGACCGTATAATCCGGGGCTTAGACCAATCGGCATAGGTAAATTGAGTTGGATGATTGAAGAACCATCCCAAGCATCCATAACCGCAGTTTGGCTTGCTACCAAATTCGCTCCGAGTTGCCAATTTTGCTGAGTAAGAGACAAATCATACTGTTCATCATCGTTACCAGTATTCGCAATTGAGATGTAAACTTTTCTTGATATGCCATTTGCTGCACCAGAAAAGTCAGTTTGGTCGGTTTGAAGTGAAACTTCACGGAAGATTGGAACTTCGATATTTCGAACTAAGACATCGTTACCAAACAAGGCACCACATGAAGGGCAAGTTGCACGTAAGTTGAACGAGACTGTGCCTGGGTTCGCTTGGGTAGCAGCCGTAATATTCAACTGCAAGTTGATACTTTTTCCACGGCCGACATACACTGGGCTCGAAACAGGAGCACCAGTTTCATTGACAATCAAAGCACCCCAGTCATCTTCGGAGAAGGTTGTTGCTAAGTTAAACGAAGCATCTCTGTTTCCGGAGTTTTGCAAACGGAAAGGAACCATACCGTATTCACCAGGCCCAAAAGAACCTGCTTCCAGACCGACGGTTGAGGAAAGTGAGACTCCGTATTGTTCAGTAACTCCAACGGAGGCAGTTACACGCGCTTTTTCACCTGCATTTTGTCCAGAGGCATCCGACAGCCAAAGTTGCCATGTTAATTGTTGAACATCAGCACCTGGAGGGACCGTAAGGTTCACCCACAAGTCGATTGAAGCGCCACCTTGAATCGGTGGGATGAGGATACTTGTATCGTGGTCAGGAACCAAAATCGAATAGCCTGCAGCGTTCACGTACACTGCATCTTGTCGAATCATTGGGTTGGCTGGGTCCATCCATGTGATGTTCGAGATATTCGAATCAGCACGGATTGCAGCAGGAGAATAACCGTTGTTGGTCACAACACAGTAGAGTGACAAGAGTGCACTTGGAGGTGCTGAATAACCGTTCTCCGGTGCATCACATGAAATGTCCAAAGTGTATTCTTGGACCTTTCGAACACCGAACTGAATCCAGTCATCAACGTGGAAACCTCCGGATGCACCGCTGCTATCGCTTCGGAGTACCATTCCCATGGAATATGAGTTGCCACCAAGGAAGACATTCTGATTTGTAACGTATGGATTCTGAAGGTAAGTCACTTGTGGGTCCCAGCTCAATCGAGTCCATTGGTCAGGTGCTTGGCTCGGGTTTGCTGCGCTGATGTCGTAAACGATTGATTCATTGATGTTTTGAGAACCGGATCCTCTCCACATTTCGATGGAGACACTGTCACCTGCAGCAACGCTTCCCCATGCTTGAATATGAATTTGTGAAGAGATGTAGTTCGATGAATAGAAGATATTCCTACAAATATAATATTGGTAGGTTTGTGACATACCTGGGTCAAGTTGGGCATTTGGACCACAGTTCTGTCCGGAAGTGGAATAGAATGAATTCACCAAACGGTCGTGTGCATTAGAAGGGTAGTTGTTTGATTCGGCTGCGTTGCCCCAGTGCTTCGAACCAACCGCGCCTCCGCTCAAGTCTTGCCACGAACCTTGACCAGTTGAATCGCCGCCGTTAGTAGGGTAGCGGGCGGACATGAAAGTCGAAGGTTGCGTTGTTGTACCATCGAAGGAATCTTTCATGATGGCAATTGGAACTGTCTTTTCGAGCATGTCATTTTCGTTCCGGTCATCATTGTTGGAATCTTTGTCGACAATTGCTCGGAGAATCAATCCACCGGAAAGGTCGTTGGTTGTTGTGTTGAGAATGGAATGGGCTGCAGTTGGAGTCCAAACAAAATATTTGGAAGCGCTTTGACCGCCGATGAGGTCACCAGAGGTCCAAGAAAAGGTCTCCATAACATAGCCGATTGGGTGGATGACCTGAATCATAGCGTCGGAAGTCTTAGCCGAAAAAGAACCTCCAGTACGTTGGATTTCCATTCCGATTTCAATTTTATCACCTTCGAACAGATAATCTAAGGTGGTACCATTCGATTGTGTCCAAACTTCAGCACTACTACTGGCATTTCCGATTGTGATTCGAACAACCTTCCAATCGTCGTTTTGCCCACCTCGTGCGTCGGTAGCGCTAACTGGAGCACCGATGCCCATAGCAAGAGTTTGGAGTAGCATAAGGGCAACAAGAGTCAAAGGAGTGATACGACGCATAAGACCAACATAACCTCGGAGTTTCAAGTGGCATATAGAGATGGCCTTTTGATGACCCCGTAGGGGTCGAATGAAAAGAAGAGATTATTCCTTGGATTTCCTCAACCCTGTAATTGCTGGTTGTTCGAAGTCAGGCATCGAAAGTGAATCCGTTGACAAGGGAAGAATACCTTCTTCCATTCCCGTTTGGTCAAATAAATCACTGATGCCTTGGAACTCCAATTGTTCACTCTCCAACGGCAATACATCTGCGAGTCCACTCGCTTGGTCGGCATGTGAGACTCCTTCACCGAGCGATTGGATGACTGTTGGTGCTTGGACGACTGATGATGCCCCTGCTACAACTGCACTTACACCTTGAAACGCAGTTGCTGCCTTCGATGCGACAACTGTAGAGGCTACGACAGCGGCTGTCGTCGCTACGCCTACGCTTTTGCCAAGTAATTTTGATGTTGAGGATTGGGGCTTCTCCGGCGAAGGTGGACGATGGTCATACATCCACTCCGGTGGGTCAGAAGAACCTGCACCGAGCACAGCAATGGTGGTGAAGGCTGCAAGTGGCATAACTGCTAATGCGGTTAACAAATCCAAGAATGAAGTTTCAGGAATCGAGCCAATTGACAATGAGGTTTCGAACAAATCTTTTTCCAGATTGATACTGAGATTGAGGTCAGGTCCCATCCATCCGATGACGGCTACACTGGCAACTCGACCGAGAAGCCACAAAACAAGGACGGGAGCAAGCCAAGATAACTTGGTCATCGAAATAAGCCATTTACGGGTAAATGAGGCAATCCCAATGTATTTTTCAGCGACTTTCGGATAGATTTTCATCACCGAAAGAAGGCCGAAAATATAGACGATAAGTGCCAGTTCAAGTCTTCGGTTAGTATGCATGATCGTATCAGGAATAATCAGGACTAAAAATAACGGAACTGTGGCCAAGAGAACTTGAAAAGGGACTGCTAACAAAATGAGTCCGCCATGGGTCGAAAGAATTGAGTGGCCATCGACCCATCGCTCATGCGCCAGTACAGTCAAGCGACCATGAGGTGAATTCGCATATTGTTGACGACCAATACGTCGAGATGAGGCGTCCCCTATATCTCGACTCAAGCCTAAATAACGCCTCCATCCACCTTTGTCAATGACTCTGAGTGGCCGGAACCCTCCAAGCAAGAGTGCCAGCACTAGTGCAATCATACCGTACATCAGTGATGCTGCGACAATCCACGGCAGCATATCTTTGTCAGTGGTAATCGCAGCCCCGCCATTATCAAAGGACATTTGGAACAGATAGGTGATGGAAAAAGCGATGAAAGGCGTCAAAAATACTTGACAAAAAGCCACGATAGTCAGCCATATACGAGGTATGAGCGTTTTCCGCCGTGCATACCGCCCCATGGCTGTGGCTGACTCATACATACCTCAAAGATTGCCCTTCAATTAAGACCTAAAGGGCCGGTTGTCAATGGCGACCTTTTGGCCATTACTCTTCTTCATCTGGCAAGGAAACCATTGGATAGCCATCGCTCAACAACAAGCGAATGAAGCCAAATGGTCGACGTTCACTTCGTTTACGACCAAGATCAGGCCGTGGCATATTGGAAAGTTTGGCATTACAATTCACACAGAAGACTCCAGTGACTTGCCAGTAGGGTGAAGTCCAGTTACAGCAGCCATCGGAATATTCTTCTTGATTCAGAATAATCTGTAGTTCAATAGCCATTTTCTTGGTCCAAGGAGGCGTTTGCCCGCCAAACAATGACTGAACCCGATTCAAGAGATACCAACCACTGGCAATCCATAGACCAAACCCAAAGGCAGCATCACCCCATCGAACAGAAGCAAGCCCAACAGCCAAAGGAAGAACGACAACAACAAGTCCCATCCAGTAAAACATACGCATGTGTAGCACGCGTTGAGTGAGATAGGGAGAAAGTGGAATCGCTTCAGGATGTGGAGGGAAACGAGTGTTGAACCCTTTCGTTCGAGAAAGAAGAAGATACGGGAAACGAGGGAGAATATGCCCTATGCAACAACCGAGCGTGAAAAAACCAACTCCGGCAATCAAACTCATCTGTTCACCTCAACTTAAGATTGCAGACGCTTTAGGGTCTTTTCGACTTTATCCATGCCTCGAGAAATATCTTCTTGACTGATGGTGTAAGCAAACCGAAGATGACCTTCTCCAGATGGCCCAAAAGCAGAACCTGGAGAACACAAAACACCATCTTTGAGTAATTCTAAAGCCACTTCCTCAGAACTCATGTTAGGAACATCGACCTTGGGGAATACATAGATTGCTCCTTTCGGCTTATGGCATTCCACACCAGGCATTGCGTTCAAGCGATCGACAATAAGGTCGCAACGCTTTTGGAATTCTGCTGCGAGTTTGTCAGGATAATCACTGGCATGCTCCATAGCTGCTAGAATGGCATGTTGCATGGCATCGTTGGAGCACGCTGCAATATAATATTGCATTTTGATGATTTGACCCATTGCCTCGAGATTGGTCGAAGCAATGTATCCCATTCGCCATCCAGTCATAGCAAATGTTTTGGAAAAAGAATTCACCACTAATACACGGTCATATCCAGTGCCCATAAACGAGACATGCTTACTTTCGAAAACGATTCGGTCATAGACTTCATCGGAAATAATCCAAAGGTCGTGCTTCACTGCAAATTCAAGTAAATCATCTCGTTCTTGCTCACTTAAAGTTCCGCCAGTGGGATTACTTGGGAAATTGTAGAGAATGGCAACAGTGTTCTCATCGATGAGTTTTTCTAAATCCTCAACGCGAGGGATGAATTCGTTTTCAAATAAACATGGATAGAATCGAGCATCTCCCCCTGCAATAGAAACATCAGGGCCATACAATGGGAAATACGGTTCGGGTAACAAAACGTTATCGCCAGGGTTTACAAGTGTCAAAAAGAGATTGAGCAAGGCATTGGTTCCTGACATGGTGATACAAACGTTCTTTTCATCCATTCCAGTTTGGAATTCCTCCCATGATTCTGCAATTTTCTTACGCAATGGAGGATAGCCTGCCGTCGTTGTGTATTTGTTTCGGCCGTCGAGCATGGCTTGGTGAAAGGCCTCAATGGCAATTGGAGGAGGTTGGAAATCAGGTTCGCCAAGTCCGAAGGAGATGACATCGTCTCCAGCCAAATCAAACATCTTGCGAACACCGGTTGGTTGAAGCTGTAAAGCCCTGTCACTGTATGTTCGCATATCATCACCGAATCAAAGGGTCCTTTTCAAGTCGAGGACACAAAAAGGCATCAATTGCCCTTTTTCTCCACAACTGCGCCTTCGACCAGAATGGCGTCAATTGCATCAGCCATCTCAGCATCAGATTCAATAACTGCTTCAATAGATGCTTCTGAGTCAACCGGTAAAAGACTGAGAGGTGCTTGAATACGAGTATTCAACAAGGTAGCAAGAAGCATGAAAACAACCACAATACCGCCAAGGCTCAACGAAAGGGCAAATCCTTCACCCGTCGAACTTGCATCGCCTGAACCCATAACCATCACAGAAACTGGCAGTGATTGAACACCAGCGTCATTAAGGCCACGGATTTCGATTGTTTGGTTACCCTTTTCCAAGGTACCAAGATCGAAAGCAAGAGTCCACGTAAAGCGTTGTAAAGCAGCAAGTTCACTGCCGCCATCTTCGAAACTCGCACTCTTCCAAGCACCGTTACCAATTCGATATTCGACTGCACTTACGACACTCGCTTGGCTCCATGCCATCCCTTCGATGACATACAAGCCAGAGTTTTCATCGTTAGACGAATTCACAATATGCACTTGTGTGAAGACATCGACTGCACCAGTCAAGTTCTGTTCTTTGAGTAAGAAAGCCATTTTCGTAGCCTCATAGGCATCTGCCATACCCCAGCCAAAATCACGGTTCCAGAACGGGTCAACGTCAGGTTGAGTTGCTTCTCCACGGCGTTCAGCAGTGAGTTTGATGATTTCTTTGATTTCTGCTGGTGAAAGGTCTGGATTCGCTTCAAGCATCAAAGCAATGATACCTGAAACTGAAGGTGTTGCATAGGAAGTTCCTGAGCCACGACCAGTATATCCATTGTCTGCAGCATCGCCGCCTAAGAGGTTGTTACACAATCCAGAAGTCACACAACCTTCGGCTTGGATGATGTTTGAACCGGGTGCTGAAATCTCGGGTTTGAGTTCATTGAGCGGATTACCGTCGCCGTTATCTGCACGTGGTCCACGAGATGAATAACCAGCAATGGTGTCATCTTCACGGTTGACGGTGTTCAAATCATCGGTTGCACCAACGGTGAGTGAGAGGTCAGAAGAGCCCATGCCAGAGAGACCATCGTTATCGGGACCATCATTTCCTGCAGCCACACTGACAATGATTCCTGCTTCCATGGCTTCATTGAGGATTTGACTGTGCATATCATTTCCATCCGAGCCACCGCCTTCATGAGAGGTAATGCCCCATGATAACGAAAGAATATCGATTCCATAATTGGTTCCATCAGCGCCTTCCCATGCCGTGTCCTTATTGTCGATAATCCATTGAACACCATTCATTGCAGATTCATAAAACTCTTGTTCAAGAATATAATTCTCAAACGGTCCAGCTCCAGCATCAGTTCCGATTCGAACATCAACTAATGCTGCATTTGGTGCAGCGCCATAGAATTCGGTTTGGGCACCGCTTGAATCAATACCTGTTGCGGAAGCCATACCCATGCATGCAGTTCCGTGTTGGTTACCGTCATCAGGGTCATACGTTCCATCCGTACGCCGGGAGATGTCAAGATAACATGTTGGATCGGAGGTGAGATAGCAAACAGCATCGTACCCAGCAACGAATTTCTCGCTAAGCCCAGGATGTTCGTTATCAACGCCAGTATCGACCATGGCAATGTTGACGCCAGCACCAGAAACGCCAAGGTCCCAAGCACCGACTGGATAGAAACTCGAATTACTCGCTTTAACAGCAGGAGTTTGTACATCGCCGTAAAAAATGACATTACCATATCGCTCAACCATCACCACATCATCCAGTGCTGCAAGTGTAGGAGCAAGTGAAGTATTCACCTGACCTAAGAGAACGCCATCAACCGCTTCGATAACATCGACAACAGTCAAACCAAGTTCTTGAAGAGCATTTAGATGAGAGTCGGTAACATCGGTTTGATAGACTAAACCAATACCGGTAACACCAATCATTGATTCAAGTGAATCGTGGATTTCATTCCGGTCCAAGTCAAGAGTTGTTCGCTCCCACCATGGAGTGTCGTCATCGACCCATTGTGGAGTTGTTTGTTGAGGGACTTCGAACGTTTGGCTTGAATGAATCCATTGTAATCCATCGGCTTCAACGCTTGACCAGTCATTGCGACCATCGAAGTCGCCAAGGGTAAGTGAACCGGTTACGGGACCCATCATCACGGCAAAAAGAAAAAGAGCAAGTAGACGACGCATAGGGTTCCCTCATTTACTCGGTAATGGCATCTTTCAAGAACGTATGCCTTCGTTGAAAACCGCTACACTGTAACAATATTGAGAGTGAGTGGGACAGAGTCTCCACTCTTACAATTAAAAAAGCGGAGATAACCGTCATCAGAGAGCGTTGAAAACCGCTTCACTAGAGGGATATTGAGGGAGTGGGGGCAGAGGGATTTGAACCCCCCCCAGGTGGTTTGGAGCCACCGATACTACCAAGCTATACTATACCCCCAGTGGGTAATTCACTGCGAAGATCAAGACTTGGCTTGTCGGCGAGCACGCTTTCGACGGCGCAACTTCTTCTTACGCCACTTCCACCGTTGATTTCCGGTTTTCTTCCAAGCACGTGAGCCTCGCTTCATGGTGAACGAGCCTCCGACCAACCAGCCATATATGATAGCATCGGGTTAAACCCTTGAGTTCATCTTGAGAAAATCCAAAACAAACGATGCCAACAGCGATTGAATTCGCCACAAAAAGAGCGGACGTACCAGGATTCGAACCCGGGTTTTCGGCTTAGAAGGCCAAAGTGATATCCAACTACACTATACGTCCTTATTCCAAGGGCGGCGCTCACACTTGATGAAGGTTAACCATCATCATCGTGCTCAAAGTGGTCTTGCACATTTGTGGCATCGAGTTGGACGGCGAACCGTTGTTCGTTTCCATTCATAGCCACATGAGTTGCATTTCCATTCCTGAACACGAGCCTCGCCAAGCACAGAATCTCGTATCCTCTGCAATAATGGAGAGTCTTTCATCGAGGGTGAAGGCGCAACTGATTGCGTTAACTCATCGTGTTGCGCAGAATGGGCTGTCAAACCAGCTGCGTGAAGAAACTCATGAACAAAGGTATGATTGTACAGTCGTTCATCTTCGAGTAAGGCAGGATGAAGCCCGATGGTGACTTCACCAGGATCAATGCGTAAGCGGCGGCGGCGTGCGAGTTCATTGGGACCTTCTTCAAAACGGGTCATTCCAAGTCGTTGCGATTCATCCTCCAACCAAATGAGGGTGATTCGGTCACTGATCCAAGGACGGAAAACTGCATCGGTCACACCTGATAACATCTGCAGGGCTGAATCAACTAACTCAAGAGGTAAATTTGGCTCATAATGAGGGATTGGTGTATCAGCAAGAGCAAATGTGCCTCCCTCCTCGCCTTCGCTCATGGAAAGCGGTAAGGCTTCACCCTCAAGAACTGTATGAAGGCCTCCTTAGACGCACATACTCGGGCGATTCAATAGCCTCGAGATTTAGCACAGCATTGGTAAAACTTCTTTCCACTTCCACACGGACATGCATCCTTCTTGAAATGGCATTTGAAATATACTTTCTTCTTACCACAGTGGCAACGTGACTTCAAACTTGGAGGTAGTTTGGAAAATCCAACCACTTGGGATGCAAGGTTTGTGTTCTTTCGAGCGGACTCATTGCGCTTTGCATCTCGTTCACTCTGCGACATTCTCGCCCAGACTTCTTCATCGCCCTCATCCACTGAACCATCACGGTTGAGGTCCTTCGGGTGGTACGATGGACGCTTTACGCCTCCACCTTTCGCTGAACCTTTCAAAGTCGCAGTAGCTACTTTTTGGGGAATTACAGCAGAACGTGACAAGCCCGGAGGACCTCGGCTTCTTTGAGATGAGTTTTCAGATTCAAACTGAACCGAAGCAAGATCCTCTCGTGCCTGATTCAACGCATCGACGCCATCGAGTAACTCTTCCCGGGTGAGCCCTGCTTCAATGAGTGAGTCTTGAGTGATGAAATCAGTTAATCCCAAATCTTCAGCCCTCAATTCAATCAGTGAAAGTAGATCACCAAGAGAACCTCGAGGCAATAACTTCTTTTCGTCTGCCTC
>Ga0308025_1001085_pt1 | contig 13143 bp, 10 predicted proteins | sample Neamet422_FD_201298 | JGI IMG/M metagenome (GOLD analysis project Ga0308025, IMG submission 201298) | Marine microbial communities from water near the shore, Antarctic Ocean - #422 | ecosystem: Environmental > Aquatic > Marine > Unclassified | place: Southern Ocean | collected 2014-10-03
TTAATGTTTAAGGTCAATGAAATCCTAGAACTTTCAGATGAAGACAAACTGTACAAGTGGTGGTAGAAAAAATAAAAAACAAATTTATTTCCGATTATGAAATTAGTTGGTCTTTTTCAATCTCACTTAGTGATTTTTATAAAAAGGGGAGTCAACTAAATTACAATTCTATAATAAGGAAAAATATCCCCAAAGACACTCGCGGTTCACATTTACGAAGTTTTTCTACATCAACTACAATTGGTTCAGAGGCATCCCATATGGTATATCTCTCACATTTTCTTACATAAATTTGATTTTAGTTAACTCTTTATTTATATTTCAAACAAATAATAAGCGTATTTAGAGTTTTTAACAGGTATAAATGAATATTTAATTTTTTTTCAGCTAAGCCTTCTGAAACATATTCTTTCTTTATAAAATCTCTTAACTTAGTATGTTTATAACTGTTTATCTTTGGTAAATCATCTTCCGTATATTCACTTAATTCTTTTATTATTTAATCATATCTCTCCAAGCTTCCATAATTATTACCATAGCCATGGTATCTAACTCACAGTATCTTTTAAGAGCATCTGCTATTGCTTTTTTCTCTTCCTCTTCCATATCACCAAACTGCATAAAAGCCCAAGCTGTCATAGCCGCACCACCATCTGCCAACTTATTATTTGAATACAAATACTCTATTTCCCTTAAACCATCAGGTAATAGCTCAGGTAAATCTGGTAAATTTTTATATGGATCCATTACCCTATTATTTTTATCTAAATTGACCCACTTGTGGTTGTTAAAATTCAAACTTTTAACTTCATTATCGATACCATATATCGCTTTAGAATATTTCTCTTTAATAAAAGCACTGTCATTCATAATTGCAGGTAAAACTTGCTTTATTGAATTAGAACCTTTCATATCAGGGTGCCAATAATAAGAACGAACCATCTCAGCCATATCAATCATTTTTCTACTTCCTTCCTCCCATTTTGGGGTAATATCTTCACTTGGTTTTGTTAAAGATTGTAGAAATAACACAAGCCTATCTGTTTTTTCAGGGGAGAATGGACTTTCTTTCCACAAGAGTACTATCATATAATTTAAATATGTATTTTCATGATGAGAATACATAAATACATCTCCTTCATTTTTAGTTAGAGAATTATATAATACATCAATAAATTCAAAAGAAGGGTTTATTCCTTGTCCCATCCCTAAATATTCACTTTTATGCTCTACGCGGCCATCTTTATGTAAAAGATGATGAGAGAATTGAAAACACAATCCTTGATATGGTCTGTAACCACTAAAGAAAGGAATTGCTGGAGCAGTAGTTTCAAAATCAATTAGGTTTAAAGGATATTTAAAACTTTCTATTTCAGCCCTTAATCCTTCAACATCTATTTGTGATTTTTTAATTTTACTATTTGTTTTTTCTATCTGTAAAATTTGTCTTTCGTGCCTTTTACTATTCGTTAAATCTGAAGCATCAATCTCATCCATAAACCATCTGTCTTCATTCAGAAAATCTTTAAGTTTTGGTGACCCCCAAACCTCCCAAACTTTTGGTCTTTCAAAGTCTGATGGACTCCATTTATTTTGCTTGATCATACATTTATGAAATCCGCTTTTTTCAATATCTGTAGATTTGTATTCACAATCTCTGCACTTAACAAAAGGTTTAGAAAAATAAATAGGGGCATTGTTCTCATAACCTACTAATAAATCCTTAAACCAATTAACAATCTCTTTAAAACCTCTGCCTTCAAAATCATTGTGTTCTCTATAGTAATCATCATTTATTAAAAACGCTACAGTCTCTTTTACATTAATGGCTGTCATAATCTGAGTACCCAAATTAGCCTTTGTAATACCATCAATAACCTTACACTTATCTCTGTTAAATTCCTTTTTAATTACAAAATGACTGTAAATACCATCAACATCACATGCCACTTGCTTGTTTGGCATCATTAAATAAGGGCTTACTTTAAAGTTAGGAAAAGCTTCCAAAACAACCAAGAACTGAAAAGCAATATCCTCTAAGTAAGGTCTTTCATCTGTAGCAATCTTATTCTTTTTATTAAAAAATTGCAACTCATCAATACCATCACAACTTTTTGATTTTACCTCTATAATCTTAATGGAATTTCTTTTTTTTTCTAAGATATCTACCCTAATGAATTTATGGTCCACCATAATTGCTGCTTCATAAATGATAACATCATCTTGTTTTAAGGCAGCATTGGTTTGTTCTAATTGTTTCTCCTTAGTAACTCCATCGATTTCAACACCTCCAGGGTAATACAATTTAGCTAACTCACCAGCTTGTAATCCACCTTTGGCAAGAGCTTTCATAAACTCATTTCCATCATCATTATTATGAAAATCATTTGGGCGCACTTCATAATACAACTTTGTTGGACATGAAATTCCAATTTTAAACCTAGATTTTGTTAAATACATTTTATATTTTATAAGAAGCTAAAAAGTTATTTACTGTAAGTAATCTAATACACTCTTCCAATCTGGAAATTGCTCACTCCCAAAATGTATCCACTCTCCTTGAAATTCAGAAGCACCATTAAATCTTCTATCATCAATTAGATAATCTCCAATTAACAATTGCTTGTGATGACATAAAATTAACTTCTTTCTAATCAATTTTTCATCAAAATATTTTGCAACCCACAATCTTTTATGCATCCACGCTTCTGGATTATCCCAAGGAGCTGTAGATAAAAAATAGACTTTAAAATTAGGTTTTTTTAGCAATTTATTTACCGACTCTATAGCATTGGGTATTGGTGCTAAATTTTCATAAACACCTGGTAGTTTATCAGGTCTGCCAATATAAGGCGTCACGCCTCCTAAAGGATGCTCTAACTTTCCTTTATCAAAATCTGCAACTACCCCATCTAAATCTACATATATAATTTTCATATATTATAACCCGTTGGGTACAATTAATTGATTTGAATTTTGATATTATTTATTGGTCAGTCAAATATAAACTTATTGTATTTTATTATCATAACTGATTTCCTTTATATTCAACTTGGTCTCCTAGTAGATTTGGGCGTTCAGGTGCAGAGCATATAGAGCTATTTGTTAGTTTAAGAAGAAAATACGGAGTGTTGCTATATTCCGTAAGTGATGAACAAAATACTTTTACTGATAGAAACGAGAATGAATTTTCTACACAATTATTATATGCTCAAAAAGAAAATTTCAACAGACAAGATGTCATTATTCCTGGGATGATAAATGCACTCGAAAAGGGTACATATTTAGGTAAAACACCAAGGGGGTATGACCATTTTGGACCTAGAGTTAAAGACCCCTATAAGGTTCAAGCATTTCAAGAAATAAAACTTAATAGTGATGGTGAATTAATTAAAAAGGCCTTTCATCTTAAATTATATAAAGCACATACTAATAAAGAGATACAGGATTATTTACTTTTGGAGGGATTATATATCCCGAAGCAAAGCATCAGTGCTATGTGGTCAAAATTATTTTATACAGGTAATTTTACCAATAGTTTAGTTGAAGATAAAATAATAAAGGGTCACTGGGAACCAATTATTTCATTGAAAGAATATTACTTGCTTCAAAAGAAGTTGAAAGGTTCAGTTCAATTAGGTGTTCCAAAAATGAATGGAAAAGTAGCAACACCTTTAATTCCGAAATTTTTGGTTTGTGATGACTGCAATAAAAATATGACCTCCTATTATAATAAACGTAAACACATCTATTATTATAAATGCCCAAGCTGTAATAAGACTATAAATGCAGATACCAAGAAAACCTCATTAAATGAAGGAGTTCATCAAAAATTTCAAGAAGTATTAGAATCTATATCTTTCTCAAAAGATTTTCATCCATTGTTTTCAAAGCAAGTAGAAAAAATATTAGATTTTGAATATTCGAATTATGAAGATAAACGAAGAATCCTAAAAACAGAAATAAATCAATTGCAAGAAAAGTATGATACGATGGAATATCGGTTTGCTTTAAATGAAATATCAAAAGAGATTTTTGTTAAACACGGTTCAAATCTAAAAAAGCAGATACAGGTAAAAAATGAGTTTTTAGAGAAGGCCCCAACAAAAATGTCGAACCATAAAAAATTAATAAAACAGTTCTTAAAAATTGCTGATAATCCCTATAAATACTGGGAAAGTTTGCAGTATAATGATAAAAGAACTTTTCAAAACATCTTATTCCCTGAAGGGTTTAGACTTTCATTAAAAAACAAGGAATGTCGAACACCTAAACTCAACCTTATGCTTGAGTTAACTAATTGTTTTTCTGATGCTTATAGTTCTAAAAAACAAAAGACTCAAAAGCTTTTAGCCTTTGAGTCTCGATTGGTAGCGGGAACTGGACTCGAACCAGTGACCTTCGGGTTATGAGTACGATGACCCAGCAACTACAACTGACTTATTTACAGCTAATTAACTAATATTTATTTTTCTCTGCCAGTAATCACTGCCAGGATGAGTCACTTTAAAGTATCTGTAGGATGTTCTAAATCCAACCCAATTATTATTATCTATTACAATGAAAAGCGCCATCGGTTTTGGAATGGAACAGCTATTGACCTTGATTTAAAATGTATTGATAACCCTCCTCTCTTGAAAGCAGCATTTGAATTAAAATTAAGAGGAGGCTGGAGACCTACATCAAAGGAAAAGGAAACTAAAGAAGCACCTATCACAGTTATTCAAGCACTTATACAGGGTATTGAGGTTAAGATTGCACAGGGATGCTCTGAACGCTTTATTAAAGATATTAAAAGGATAGTTACACTATGGAAACGTTATGAGATTGAATACAATATTAAAAACATAACTTTAGATAATCTGAACTCTTCTAATATTAGAGATTTTCTTGTGAGACCTAATTGGAGTCCAAAGACACAACGAACTGTAAAATCTACATTAAGTCCATTGTTAACTGAATTCAGACCTAATTTAGTTCAAAGTATAAAACTAAAGAAGCCTACCTCATCACTTCATAAACCATTTGAAAATATCAGTGAAATTCTTGATGAAATTAAGACTTACAACTTCAGCTTATACCTATGTTGCTCAATGACCTATGGATGCCTTTTAAGACCTCATCGTGAGATACGAGAACTTACTTGGTCAGACTTTTCTGATGACCTTAATTACATTCATTTGTCTGGAAATAGAAACAAATCAGGAAGAAATAGAATTGTTCCAGTACCTTCTTATATTAGAGATATTCTTGTAAAAGGAAATCCTAACAGCAATATCTTCTCCGGAAGACCTCAACCTTTAAATCAAGACTATTTTAAGACGCTTTGGAGTCGTTTTAAGAAACAATCTAATATCCTTGAACAAGGACAAACACTTTACTCATTTAGACATTCTGGAGCAATAGAAATCTTCAAGAGAACAGGGTCATTAACCAAGTTACAGAAAGCGATGGGACATTCAAGTTTAAATGTAAGTTTAACCTATTTAAGGGGTTTAGAAGTAGCTGAATTAAAAGAAGAAGATATGCCTATGGTTTAGTTTTTAATGAACTTTCTATTAATTTGACCTATATCATCTGAAATTTTTATAATATACACACCTTTTGGTAATACATTTACATCTATATTGTTAGTGTTCATTTTTGAAAGCACTTCTTTACCCAACATGTTATATACAGAAACGTTCATTAAGTTTTTATTACCTTTTATAAATAAGGTATTATCTGTTGGATTTGGATATAATTTAAGTGAATTGTCTAATATTTCGTCATCGACACTCAGTTCAGATCCAGATATAGTAGTAAAGGAACTTCCATTCCACTCCCATCTCCATGCTTCTAACAAACAATTTGTCGTTGGTAAGCTTCCTGCTTTATATGTGGTTTTAGCATATTCAGTTAAATCTAATTGCCCATTTTGGTCAATATCTTTAAGAATGATCCACACGACAGTACAATATTTAATATTATCTGGTAACCATTCTTCTGTAACATCGGTAAATTCCGTATTTGAATCCCCTTTCATAACTTGGTAATAATGCGACATAGTAGTATCTCCATTATTATCTGGGTCATTGTCTATTTGTCTAATATACACAAGTACTACATCTAAATACCCATCATTATCAATATCTGCAAAAGAAAAATCATCATTATTGTCAACAGATGATCCATCTGTCATTGTTGGACGTTCTCCAAATCCCCAAATTTCAGTTTTATTATTATAATCATAATTAGATGTACCATCTCCCCACAAAATAGTTGGTCCCATCAAATGAGGATCAGAAGAATTATTTGCATAACTCCCACCAATTACTATATCAACATTTCCATCTTGATTTACGTCTAATATTTCTACAGTTTGAACTCCGTATGGACCATCTTCCTCTGTATTCTCTATAAAATAATTACTAATTTTTTCACCAACGCTATACCAAGTAAAATTGCCATTACCATCATTCATTGCGAACCCAGAATTTGGAGATCCAAAGAATAGATCTAAATCTCCATCGTTGTCTAAATCACCAGAAGCAAAACCATGATACTGAGATTCAGGTACAACGTCTAGTTCCATAAAAGTGTACTCATCATTTCCACTCATTAATATATTTGATTTTCTTAACCAGTCGTGTCCCCCAGAAATTCTAACCACATCTGGCTTATTGTCCCCATTGAAATCTCCAACTATGGTTTTTCTAGACATGTAAGTTTGAAAACCGGGATTGGTTATTAATGTATTATCCATGGAAAAAGTATCATCACCATTATTAATTAACATAAAGTGTTCACAAAAATCACCATCTTGACCTGGGTTAAGTAATAAATTTATATCAATGTGTCCATCTCCATTGAAATCCGCATAAGCAACACCTGTATCATAACCTCCATATGCTGGCCCCCCAATTCCATGATTTTCAACAATTTCAATTAAGTCAAAATAAGGATTCATCTCATTTTTGTAATGATGTGAATCGACATTATAATTGACTTGGCTACTTAATTTAATGGAAATCATTAAAAATAGAAAAAATAGATTTTTCATTTGTTTTTTTATCAAATATAAGAAATGTAAGTTTAACCTATTTACGAGGTTTAGAAGTAGCTGAATTGACAGAGGAGGATATGCCTATGGTTTAGTTATCCATTATAATTGCTTTGTACTTAATTATCAATTTTTCATATTCTTTTAAGCTTAAAATACCCAAATCATATAAATCTTTAGCTTCCTTTATCTTTTTAATAGCAAATTCTTTACATTGTGTAGATGTCCGTCCAGCAGCCTCTATATCTCCTAAGTCTGCTGCCGTTTTCCAATCTGCACAAGCACCATTTAAATCTCCTAGGAATTCTTTTAAAAAACCTATGTTACGATAAGCCCCAGCATTATTAGGGTCAACTTCTATTGCTTTATTGTAGTCGCTAATAGCATCGTTGTATTTTTTTAGTTTTTGTTTTGAAAAACCTCTGTTAAAATAAGCTGCAGAATTATTAGGGTTAAGTTTTATTGATTCATTCCAGTCTTTAATAGCTCCGTAGTAGTCTTTTAATTCAGCTTTATCATAAGCACTTTGAAAGTATTCTAACGCTGTCTGCCCAAAAGAACTAAATGAAATTAATAAAGTAAACAAGTAAAGTAATTTTTTCATTATAAATATATATTAGATGAACACTTTGTTCGTTAATCTTTTTGCCAATGGAATATCTGCAGGGGAGAGCTTCCAATTTAATATTTCACTTGGTATTACCCATTCATAAAGATCATGATCAGTTAGTGATAAATTCCAATTCCTGAAGCTACATGTGTATGCTATTAATTCAATAGCAAAATTACCATAATCATACTTTACTGAATCATAGTATTCAATTACTTCAACTTCCATATGCAATTCCTCCATAAGTTCTCTTTTCAGAGAATCCTCATGGCTTTCACCTTTCTCTATTTTACCGCCTGGAAACTCCCAAAATCCCCCGAGAGACTTATTAGGTTTCCGCCTACAAATAAAAATTTTATCATCCTTATAAATGACACCACAAATCACCTTAATCATAACCATGACTTTTACGATGATAGCTCAAATTACTTTTTTTAATTTTATGTTTTTCATGAATATGTAATGATCCATTTGCCTCACCAACCAAATTCAAATCGTCTAATATTGAAAAAGTTCCTTTATCGAACATAACATGGTGATTAGGACAAAGGCATAGTAAATTAGCAATACTATCGTCACCATCATGTGGTTTTCCAAGTGGCTTTATATGCGCACCTTCGGCATAAAATCCAGATTTGGTCTTTATCGCAGTATCGCATACCTGACAATGATATTTGTAAATTTTTTTTAAATCTGACGAAATTTTTGAATCACGAACAACACGAAGCACAGTTCCTGATTTCCTTCTTTTTTCTTTTACACCGTGATCTAATTCGATTTGTTCAGCAGTTTTTCTTGACGTATTTTCTCCTGAATAAACTAACCTGAACCTACAAATCTTGAAACCACTCTTTCCTGTTTCTTCCCATGCATCAACAACACTGAATAAACCTGCATATAAATAACCTCTATCAGGAGAAAATTCAGACTTATGCTTGTATCCTCTTATTACTCTTACAGGAAGACCTTCATTCATGCTTTTAATTAATCCTGCATTCCCTCTATTCCCCCATGATTGATTAGCAATTTGTTTACTAGAATTTGGATCATTTCCTCCCGCACCTGTATAAATTATTTCATCCGCAAGATCTTTATCATCTTCATAACCACCAGAAAGAACGATTGCTGAAGTTCCTTCTTTTCCGTTTCCGTCAATGCCTGCACCCCAGCTTCTATGAAAACTATTCGGCATCATCTCTTTTCGACCTTCAAACCATTGACCTTCCTGAATCCCTTCAATTTCTCCAAATATTATTTGTCTAGGCATTTCTTTTATTTTAAGTAAATTTACCCAAATATAAAACTTTTTATATTTAAAATAAGTTCATGTTTTAATGAATAAACTAAGATCTTAGCAAGAAAAGTGAGTTTTGTGATGAGGTCCTGAAAATATAATAAACACAAATATTCTACCTAAATGAATACTATAAAGGATTTGATTGAGGGTCTAATTGATTATTTAACTGATGTATATGATAGAAAAAAGATTGGTGGCATAAACCAAGACTTTTTTATTAAGATAAAAGAACTTGATAAAATGCTTGAAAAGTATTTTCTTTTCTTTGAAAATGAAAGTGAATTAAAAAGTGATATTGAATCTTACTACAACCGTATAAAGCATATGTCTTTTCCACATGAAGATGGCGATCCATATTATATAAAACATTTATTATTTGATGAAGATGGTGAACCAATCTCAGGCAATGTTTCTTACTCAAAAGAGTGGCACAATAACTATTCACATAATATCCATTCTCATTTATTGCAAGTCTTTAAAAATAAGCTGGGAGTCCAAGAGAGAATCGGAGAAATTATGCATACCCATTTAATGCAAGTCTTTAAAGACAAGCCAAAAGTCCGAAAGAAAAGAGAAAAAAACCGTATTACCTTTAAAAACAAGAAAGTAGTTGATCTTATTGAAAGAATAAACTTAGAGCTTGAATTTCTTAGAGAGGATTGCACAGCAGAAGATTTCATTAATGTCTTAATAGGAAGGTCAGAGAAGGATATCTATTTAAGTATTGATAATCGAAATTTTCATTATTTACTTACTAAAATTAAAGATTATTTCTATAATTTCACAATAACAGCCGTTGCTAAAACAAATAAAATTCACTCTAAAACAGGCAACCTATTTGCTGCAAAAAACCTGAGAAATTCTAAATCGTATTCTCCAAGTTTAAAAAATGAGATTGATGAGATTGTAATGAATTTCAGGTAAATAGTTGGGCATTCGCCCAACTATGATCAATTACGCCCAACTCGCCCAACTATTATATTTAAAACACCACCATCTTTGTGTAAACGAAAAAAGTCAACAGAATTGACCGAAATCGAAAACCATTGACTTGATGTTTTAGTGTACCTCAAATATACGGATTTTCTCTTTCATAAGCAATGCTTGTTGGCGCAAATATAACGCCAATGATGTAGAGTTCCTATAAACATAATCTTGATGACTACTGAATGATAGTAAGTAGTTATCTGTCAAAAGACTCCCATTTCGGGAGGAGGAAAAAAACTGCCCAATTTTAAAAAAGGTTTGATCTGTCTCAAATGGCAGTTTGGCAGATATGGCATCCCTTGTATTTTTAAATTTAAAAACATAACATAATGAAAGAAATTAATTATATGGACTTATTTAATGGGTCCAATAAGAGAATCGTTGAGGTTCAAAAGGTTCTTGAGCAAATCAAGACAGAACGTTGGAAAAAACAAATAGATGAAATCCGATACTATGTTAGTAATGGAGATACTAATATGGTAAAGGCTTTAAAGAATAGGCTCTCTGCCTTTACAATATCAGCTACCTATAAAGGAAAGCGTGAGGAAGAAAATATTGAATCATACTCTGGATTATTGCATTTAGATTACGATAAGCTTGATAATGTTCAAGAGTTAAAAGCAAAGGTTATTGATATGCCTTATACTTATGCAGCTTTTATAAGTCCTTCTGGAAAGGGATTAAAAGTACTTGTAAACTCTGACAGTAGTTTAAGCACACATGCCTTCGCTTTTAATGCATTAAAAGTGTATTATGATGGGATCGTTGGTATTACTTCTGATAATTCAGTCAAAGACATATTAAGGCTCTGCTTTGTCTCCTATGACCCTGATTTATATATAAATGAAGATGCTGAGGTTTTTAAGTCTCAATCATATCCTAATAATGAAACTAAATCTCAAAAGGATATAGAATGGGTTTGGGACTTCACAAGCAATAAACAACAGTTTGCTGAGGGGAATAGAAATAACTTTGTTTATTTTTATGGATGTAACGCTAATCGTCAAGGCTATGATATCAACGAGACATTAAACTATGCCTATTCATATAGCGATAGCACATTTGATAAAGAAGAGATAAAGAGAGCAATTAAAAGCGCTTATGTAAAAACTGTAAATGAAAAAGGAAGCGTTGCCATATCTGCTATATTGCCAAATGCTATTTACCAAGAAGATACAAGTCCTTATATACCAGACTCTATTTATGATGTCTTACCTGGAACATTAAAGGAAGCTTGTAACGTTTTTAAAGGTAGAGAGCGTGATGTGTTTTTGACCTCAGCACTTTCTGTTATCAGTGGAGGTCTTCATAATGTATATGGGCTTTATGCAGATGAGAAAGTATACTCTAATCTATTCAGTTTTGTGATAGCACCTGCTGCAAGCGGAAAAGGCAGCATGAAGTACGCTAAGCAATTAGGTGAATGTTATCATAACTTTTTATTTAACAAGAGTAAAGAAGCTTTAAAAGAGTACAAAAGAGCTAAAAAAATATTTGAAATAAAGCTTAAAAAAGCAAAGACAGACCAAGCTGTTGAAGCACTAATAGAGCCAGAAGAACCAAAGGCTACATACTTCTTTGTTCCTGGAGATACATCTGCTGCTATGATAGTAAAGCTCTTAGAAGCAAATGATGGTGCAGGTTGTATCTGTGAAACAGAAGCTGACACAATTACTAAAACTTTTAATCAAGATTGGGGTGGTTACTCAGATGTTCTAAGAAAAGGTTTTCATGCTGAACCAATAACAAAGAGTAGGCTTACAAATTTAGAATATTCAGAAATTAAAGAACCTAAATTTAGCTTAACAATGACTGGTACTCCCAATCAAATGAATTCATTAATTACTTCTATAGAAGATGGCCTATTTAGTAGAATAATGTTTTATTCATTTGTGTCTGAGCCTGTATGGAAAAAAACTTACACCTCAAGTTTAAGTAAAAGCAAAAAAGTAATATTTGAAAAATATAGTGCTGATCTATGTGAGAAATTTAAAAGCAACGTTCCTCGAAAGTTTATGATGACTGAAGAGCAAGGGGCAAAATTAGATGACTTCTTCAGTGATGCCCACGCACACAACATAGCCCTATATAGTCAAAATGCTTCAGGTATAACTTTTAGACTAGGCTTAATGTGCTTTAAGATGGCAATGGTTTTGTCTGCTGTCCGTTCTGATGACACTGAAGTAATTTGCTCTGATGAAGACTTCAATATTGCTTTTAAGCTAGTTGGGGAGGTTTTTATGCCACATGCAATGGCCATGCTTAATAAAGTAGGGAAACAAGCAATAGCTACAACTCCAGCTCAGATAAAATTATTGACTTGGATAAGAACTAAAGAAAAGTTCAGTAGAGCCGAAGCGGCAGTAAAGGCAAAAGAGATAGGAATAAAAGATCGCACATTGAGCGATATTTTAAAGCGTTTTTTAGTGTCAAAACTTATCAAAAAGATAAGTCATGGTCTTTACACGAAGAGATAAAGGATAACCCCTGTACGGTGTCTTACAAGAGTAAACGAAACATAGGCACAATGATATCAGTAAAACCAATGTTTATAGGGGTTTACAAGGGTTTTTGTTTGTAGCAACTATAACATCCATAAATCTGAATTTCAGACACACATAACCTGAGGGTTATAGGTGGTTTCAGGAAGGCTACCCCTCAAAAGAAAACCGATATATTTAAGAAATATAGGTTAGAAATTAAATAAATTATTCGAGTTTTTCAGGTTTTTATTAGTTGATGCTCTAGTTTATTCTTTTTATTTCTCTAGCTCTGGTAGTTATTGATTAAAATATAGCATGCAAATAGATCATTAACAAGAGCGGAAGCTTTTGCTCCTTTCATAATAATGTAGGTAATCTATTCAGAAAAAAAAATAACCCTTTTGAAAAATGGTTAACGTAATGAAGCGTGCAGGGGCAATAACTATTTTATAAAATAGCTGCTTTAATCATCATAATTTGAATGCAACAAGTAAGTTGATGTAAGAAAATATGTTTTTTGTTGTTTTGGGGGAACATGGGGGGAAAGTAGTTATATAAAAAAACGCAACAAATTAATAATTAGTGAGTTGCGTTTTTTAATTGTGACCCTGACAAGATTCGAACCTGTAACCTTCTGATTCGTAGTCAGATGCGCTATCCAGTTGCGCCACAGGGCCATTTTTGTGGGTGCAAATATAATAGAGTTTTTTCAATATAGAAAGGC
>Ga0308025_1001109_pt1 | contig 12979 bp, 24 predicted proteins | sample Neamet422_FD_201298 | JGI IMG/M metagenome (GOLD analysis project Ga0308025, IMG submission 201298) | Marine microbial communities from water near the shore, Antarctic Ocean - #422 | ecosystem: Environmental > Aquatic > Marine > Unclassified | place: Southern Ocean | collected 2014-10-03
GCTTTATCTCGCATAGCTTTTTGCCTTTGCGGTTCTTCAGCGATACCAGTGCCTTCTCTGCAAAGGCAAACTTCTTAGGCACAGGTACGTCCGCACCTATGAAGTCCTCGGCCATTTTGTGGAACGCGGAGCCATACAAGATAGCTTCAGTCTGTTTAAACGGAAACTCCTTGAGTATCTTCTCATGGTAGAACTGCTTAGGACATTGCTCAAATGCTTTGATCTTACTGAAAGACCATGGCGATACTTTTGTCATCGGAATAACTTACTCTCCCATTGACATACTTCGTTAATATGCGTGTGTTTTGTAGTAGGTTGAACCATACCAATTTTCTCAACCCAACCTAGCTTTCTCAGAGAGGTCATCATCGCACCCCAAACATTGTGATGGTGTGGGTCGGCCATCCCTTGCGCCCTGCAAAACGCGCAAATCTTACCACCTTCTACATAACGGTTTTTAGCTAGGTAGTTAGCGGCGTTATGGTAATATTCTTTTTTCCAATCGTCGTCCGCATTAACGTAGGCACGTTCTATCTCTGCGGCTATAAACTCATGTCGATCATCCATTATTCACAGTCTCCATATGATTTGCCGAAACCACTCTCGCAGTCTACGGGTAGACCCTCGGCCCAGTCAGGCGTCCAACGCATGCTCTCTTCTACAAATGCTCTCGCTTCGGGCACGTCGGCGTCGGGCACACAGCATAGAATACTATCGTGTACTGTCAACGCTACTTGGTATTTCTTACCTATACGTAGCATTTGTTCACCTATGATGCAACGGGCTATCGCTTGGCACACGTTCTCTATAACCTTGCCGCCGTAAATACGGGACCGCATACGTCTGGTTTTGTAGGTGTATTCCACACCATTCTCAGACTTCTCTGCGTACAATTCGGGGTAGTAAATGCGCAGCCCACTCGGCACGATGAGGGCTTGGTTCTCGGCATCGACTGTGATGACGCCCTTCTTGCCGAACGACATGGCCCGATTTTTGGCGAGGTTCTTCACCATGTTATTAGCATCTCTCCAGACTTGGCTAATCTTGAAGTTAGCCTCACGGTAGATAGAGATAATCCGCTTCGCCTCTTCCTCGGATACTTCGAACCCGAACGACTTCAACTGCAGACCGAACTTCTCAGCCCCCATGCCGTAGCCTGCACCCAGAATGGTAGTCTTACCGACGAACCGCTGATCCTTGGTCACGTCTTCTACAGCTACGTTGTAGATACTAGACGCCATATACTTGTAGACATCCTCACCTCTGGCGAACTGATCGACGAGATCATTCTGCCCTGCGAACCACGCGAGTACTCGCGCCTCGATTTGAGAGGAATCGGCTTCGACAATGGTGTGCCCCTCGGGAGCGACGATGGACTTCTTTAGCTTCTTACCATTCGGCCCACGACTAGGTAGATTTTGCAGGTTGATCTTATCCATCCCGCCCCACCGACCAGTGTGCGCTGCGTAGTACTTGATCGGCCCCGGGAGTAACCCACGTTTAGCTATACCTATGAACCTCTCCGTACGTGTTTCCTCTAGGGTAGACTTGTTACCCATACGTGCCGCCACCAAGGTTTGCACTCTATCGTCCTCATGCTCCAGCAAAGCCTTGAACTCTTCATCGTTCTTGGCAAACGCAAACGTCTCTTTGCCAGTTGTAGGGCTGATCTTCATGGGGGGTATCACGTCTAGTTCTAACAACATGCCAGCGAACTTAGGGTTCGACATGAGGTCTTTCTTGTCCTCCACCCCTGCCTCCACTAGCAGTTTATCCTTGCGGTCCCGTGTCTCTTCTAGGTGCTGCTCCAACATACCAATGTCTAGGTCCAGCACTGGGTGGATAAACATGCTTAATGTTGCGTGGATTAACTTTAACTCTTGGCGGGGGAACTTAGCCCCCATGATCTTGAACAGCTGGTAGGTTAGCTCAACATCTTGGATGCAGTACTCCCCGTACTTCTTAGCTTCCTCTGCGGTGAAATCGGCGGGGCGTTTACCCTTAGCTGCAAGTACCTCAAACCCTTTCTCGCCGATACCGTAGCGTTCCGACAACGCTCTGAGCGACGCCGGTTGGTCAACCCCGTGTAAAGCTCTACCCATGCACATCGTATCGAACCACACTTTCGGCTTGACGTTGTAACGCCAGCTTAGGATAGCCCCGTCGAACATTGTGTTCTGGCACACAATGCCAGCGTTGGAGAAATCTATGCGACCGAGCAAACTTTTGATCTGCTCTGGGTCATTCATGTACTTCGTGGACTTGTCGTTCTTCTTGATGCCAAGGCCGATAACTTCGAAGCGCGGGTCACGCACGTACGCCTCTGTCGTCATCTTGGATAGCGAGAACTCCTGATCGTAGTAAGTCTCAAAGTCGAGGGTGTATATGTCCATTACTTTTCCGCCTCTTCCGCGTAGTGCGCGTCTACTGCGGCTTCGACCATGTACTCTGAAAAACTTTTGAACCCTCCAGCTGTCATGCGTCTAACTATCGCTAGGTACACATCCTCAGTCATACCACGCGCAATGTGTTTGGTTAGGCTACCAATCTTGAACGCAGGGTTGTTCATTATGAGCGTCATGCGTTCTTCGTTGGTGTACACTTTACGTGCATCGACCACGTCGCCACGCTTCAACGCCCTGTGGACTACACCGATTACGTTTTGGTATGGCAGTCCCATCTCTTGCGATATCTCTATCGGGCGCTGACCATCACGGTACCGCTGTATTATCTCTAGGCTTTGCAACGATAGGCGTCGGCCTTTGGAAGATAATACAGGTACTCCTGCGAACTTATGTCTGTTCCGTGTATCCCATGTTGATTCGGTCATTGTTGCTCTCCTCTCATCCATTTTAAATCTTTGAGTAACGCCATTTTGTCCGAGGTAACTGCTTCCAGCTTCTGCGTTAGACGCGCTACCTCGGTGCGCTGCTTGGTTATCTTAGTCCGTAGTCGTGCGTTCTCTTGCTCGAGAACCGTTATGTTGCTCATACCTTTGGCTCCGCCTTTGGCCTCGCCTTCGGGCGTATTGTCCACCCAGATGCCGTGTCTGTCTTAGTGCACTGGGCCATTGAATCGCTGTACTCAGCCAAAATCGTCGGGTAAATCTCATCCATCGCGTTGGCACATGATGCCTGATCCCGAAACGCTATCTGGGAAACGTAAGTGTCGCCCTCGAACGTGTACGTCAACACAAGTAAATGCCAGAATATCATACCTGCATCTCCTTCAGCTTGGCGATGTAATGCTTGGCCTTACCAGCATCGTCGCTGTCCTTCTTACCCTGACGGAGCGAGTACTTAATGACGTTACCTTTGAGGAACCCGATAAACTCCTCGGGTGTGAGCAGGGACTCCATCACGTCCCACGGCTGCAGGGTCATGTCCTTGTAGTGAGAGCCGCCCACCTGCTTCGAGTTTGCAGGTACGTCTTCTCGCCAGTTTTTAGATGATATACGGTCGAACAGCCCTTGCACGAACTCCCGATCGAAATCGAATTTATCAACCACCTCAGTTACGTTAGCTTGGCGGTTACGGACTAGGTATTCCCACACCTGTGTTTCTTTTTCAGTAAATAAGTTGGTCATATTTTACATCCTTCTTTGCGGCGATTGCTTACAAACTTTGTTAGGTCATCCTTGGCGTAGTGGTAACGCTGGTTGGCCGAGGGTGACGAATCTGCAGTGAGGTACTGTTGCTGCCAGAAATCTACTTGTTGGCGTAGGAACCGCAGTTCTGCTTCGAGGGCGGGGGACAGTTTGCCGTCCGTCATGCAGAGAACCAAGTAACATCTGGTGCCCACAGAACACTGGACGCCTTCTCTTGGGTTCCTTTGGCCCACACTTGTGCCTTAGAAATCTCACTTGTCATGTGCATACGTTGCAAGGTTTGCTGCATATACAGGTCGTCTTCGCCCAATGCGGCGGCTAATGCAGGTGCAGTTTGCGGGAACTGATTAGCCTCAATGTCAAAGTAATCCACGATACGGTCTTCGAGTTTGGCCACTTCAACACGAGGGGTCGCCGATATGGGCTGCGGTGTACTAGCATCGGCTATAGATACCCCAACAGCTTTCCACGGCGTGTCATCATGGGCGCTACCGAAGTTCGGAAGCATTGTTAGTTCTCGCGTCTGGTCTTCTTCGATACCATGTTTGCGCGCAACCTTTGCGCTGATGAATACTTGTTCACCGGTGGCTACACGGATGCCGAAGGTTGTGAGAGTTTCTAATTGTGTTTCGATGTACACTGATTCAGTAATCATATTGTTAGTAGTCATAATAATAATCCTTTGGATTTGGTTGTGTTTATACGTTTGCCCACGTTGTGAGCACTTCTTCAGTGTCGTGCATGTTGTCTTCATTCACGACCCAATCAAAACCTCCTGCAGTCTTGATGTCGTCTAAGTTCTTCTGCTGTAGTGCGGTGGTCTTACCCTTCCCCGCTTTACATTCGATGCCGAAGAACAATCCTTTGTAGCAAGCAACGATGTCAGGTACGCCGCTTCGCCCGAAGCCACCCGTAACGGGGTAGAAGTAGTAGGCCCCCATCTTCTTTAGGTAGTTAGTCACTACTTTTTTGACCTTAGCTTCGGGTGTCATCGCCATTATATTTCTCCGTTTGTCGTGGTAACTGGTTTCTGTAATTGTGTATGAGGGGCCGTAGCCCCCCACGGTAGTGAGCCACTACCTATTATGGGTGTACCCAATACGTTGATGCGTCGATCCTTCGACCTACACCTTCCACCGGTTCAATCGGCGGGGTGGGGTCTATCATCATTAGGGTAGCGACACGCTCTTGAACCCAAGTGGGTGCCTGCTTTATACTGTCGTATAGTCCCAAAGCTGACGTGTCAACGCCTATGAGTTCAAAGGCCATTATTTCTACCTCATTCGTAGTGGGATGTACTGTCACGCGATACGTGATGTCATTGCTTGCGCTCACAGGGTTACTGCTCACTCAAGTAGAACACATTGTCGGCTCTCTTGAGTCCAACCCCTGCAACGTAGTTACCTACTTGGACCATAGCCAGCACCGATATACCCTCCAATATACGCTCGGGTAGTTCTTCCTGTGCGTAGTCAAACGTGGCTTCTTCATCCATGCCGTAAAGACTTCGATCATTGTCCACGTTATTGAACCCACGGAAACGTGTACTGTCACCTTGAGTGTAAGCCTCGACAAACGTATGCTTCCTATCCGTAAGTTGTCTGCTGTCGGCCAACTCCTCCAGTGCAGAATACGATGCGCGGAGGTCAGCTTCCAACTCCTTGTTGATGAACTTATGGCCTGAGTTGAGCATGGTCTGCAGTTCGACCTGTAACGCACTAGGGGTACGCATGCGGTATGTGCTAGAGGGGAACAGGTTAAACTCCCCAGTGTTTACCACTTTGATGTATGCGGATGCCGCTGTGTCCTTAACTTCGGCCAGCTTGTCATGGAACCCTGATTGCGCTTGTCCTATCACCTGACGCGCCGTCAACGGACGTAGGTACTTCATCGCGTTCTTGACGCCCTTGGCTCTATGCAGGGCGCTAGACATATGTTGCCTCTCCCCACCATGATACCTGCTGTTGTGGAAGTTCGGGGAGAACACAGAGTACCGTCTCTCGCCGTCCCCACCGTCCAGTTTGTCTGCGTAGCATATCCAACCCATGATGTATGTGTCTTGTGGTCGGTACACGTACATGGATGAATCGCACCTGCGAGCCGTGTGCAGCCCACGAACAGCAGCTTCGAGGTCATTTGCCATATCCAGCACCCCGAAATTCTCATTGCCTAGATTCTCGTTGGCTTTGATGCTCTGTACTAATTCTAAGTGTAGCATTACTTCTTCCCTTCGGTAATAAATCCTAGTTGCCTGTTGATGAATGCGTTGAAACGTGACCGTACACGGGACAAGTCCTCCTTGGTTTTCACCGTCTGCGTGTAGTACTCAAGGTTCATGCCCCACGAGTTATCAGTACAATTAGTGGCGAACTCTACCCACAGCGGTAGTCTGGCGGGGCTTTGTTCGTCACACACTATTTGCCGTGCTATTGCCGGTTTCAAACGTAGGGTTTCCCATGTGGATAACGTGTGGTTTGCGTACTCACGAAGCCCATGGGCGTTATCCTTTTTATACTGGTTGTCATGTAGCGGTAGCATCGGGGACATAGTCATGCCCCACTCAAGGAACTTCCGTATGTCGTCCTTGTACTTGGCCTTGGCTTCTTTGTTGACCGTCGGCCCCTTGGCCAAGGCCAAGTCTTGTCCTGTACCCTCGACATGATCCAAACCACCGTGCTCGTTAGTGCGGAACACAACAGCAGAGTTGTCGGCGTGTGCTCTGGCCCATGCTGCTGCTCGACGTTGGTAAAGGTGGGCGCTTGGAAGGGCTTTAGCCCGCTGCGCTTCTGCGTATACCGCTTTCGGCGCGGTACGGGTCTTGGCTAGATAGTAGTTCGTAGACCCGTGCTCTAAGAATTGCTTACCGTTGCGGATACGGAACCATATACCTTTGGGCGTGTGGCGGTACAGAAAAGCATAGCGTGAGTTGTGCGCGTATGGTCCATACCCGTTGCGTAGTGTGACTTCCGTCGTGCCATCACGCTTCTTGCGCCACACGATAGGTGCATACTTCTCCATGTCCTCGAGGGTAGCGGGGTGTGTTGGCATGTATGCAGGGAAGTGTTCGTCGCCCATGTGGTAGCCATCGGACAATGCGTAGCAGTTGGCGCTGATCTTGACGATGCGTTCCCACTTACGGTTACGATCCCCGATAGGACGTATGTCCTTACCTGCGTTGGTGCTGCCACGCAGAGGGGTGATGTCATTGTAGTGAGCCACTACCTCTTCGAACGAGGCGTGAGATGAATATGTTAGTGCCATTGGTTAGTCTCCTTGGTTGATTGGTCTAGTCTTCGGTCGTGCAGTATTATTCGTCCTCCTCCTCCTCCATAGTTACTTCCCCTGCACCATTACACCGTTCACAGTGGCGCAGCTCCTCGTATATCTCACCGACATCGCGGCTGTACGACTGAGGGCAGATGATCTCTATGGTCTCAAGTCCCTCACCGTCACACACGGGACACTGCACCGTGCGTTCTACAATCATAATCATAGTGTTATCTCCACAGTTCGGGTGGTACGCATACCATCCCATAGTTTTTCAATTAGCTGGCCTTCATCCCCGCCGTGTTCTTCACGGAGTTCTAGGTCGCACTCATCCTCGCCAACACGCACAAACCTGTACGCTACTGGCATGTCGCGCTCGGCATGGAACTGCTCTGCTAAGGTTAGCATGTGTTCAATACCCTGCACATCTTCGTAGTTGTCGTACCACTTCGTGCCTTCGGTTATGCAGAACAGAATGTTGTCCTCCATAACGTCCCACTCTTTCAGCAGGTTTAGCTTCTGCACTCGTGGGTCGATGGTATATACGGCAAGTACCTCCTTCAAGTCGGCCTCGCTCTGGAACGCAACACCGATATACACGTCACTCCTGTAGCCCATTACTTTTATCCTTATCTTTATTCTTGTGCTTGGTTCCAATCCCACGGAACACCACATTGTTTAGGTCCGACGCGGTTATAACGCGGTCGTTTCTTCGGGGAATTGCATCAACGACTGCACCTACACTTGTTGGTGCCTTTAACCCTTTAGCTAAAAGAGCATAGCGTAGGTCATCGGCGACTTTCGCTATGTACGTAGCAATGTCCTTCCCATCACCCCCTAATTCGCTAGGCATCTCAAACTCGGCTACGATAATTGCTCTTCTTTTACTCACCTCACATATCCCTTGTTTTGATGTTCACGGCCACGCCCACGTCAGGCTTGGCACCTAGATTGTCCATGATGCACCACAACACAGGCATGCTCCATTGACCCCAGCCACCGTAGAGGTGTCCATCTGTCAGTACGATAGCCGCTTGCGCGTTGATGTTGTTGTCCCGAATGTAATCGGTAACGCAGGTAACGTCCGTGCCACCACCGCCTTCGGGTTTGGTAGACTGCACAAGATCGTCGAGTTCATGTACGTCATACTTCTCGTCACGACATACCTTGGTGTCCCAATACAATAGACGCACTCCATCGGGGTGGACCGTATCGCATATCTCTTTGACCTCGGTGAGGAACGCAGACAGTTCGCGTTGTCCGATTGAACCTGACGTGTCGATCGCCAACACCAGTTCCCCGACTTGCTCACTGATACCGCTTGGCATGTATAGACCCGAGGACAAGTACCTGCGGTTGGGGCGGCTGTATGTAGAGTAGTCGTTACCTGCACACGTGGACGTGACAAACTCCCGCAACGTCTCACGCCAGTTGATCTGCGGCTGTAGTAGTTCGTGTAGGTCTAGATCACCCCCGCTACCCATCTTACCTGCAGCAAGTGCGCCTTGGCGTACCGCCTCATCAAGTTCCCGTGCGAGTTCACGTTGTTCATCGGCGGTGAGTTCTTGTGCGCCATCCCAATCGTGTTCATCGAACGGCTGCTGTCCATTCTGTAGTGAGCCACTACCTTGTTCACCGTCACCATCGCCGTCACCCTGCCCAGAACCTTGAGCCTCTTGGTCTTCACGTAGCAAGTTGTACACCTGTGCGCTGTCCATGCCGACATACTTGCGGTCATAGCACCCGCCTTCGAGTATGCCTGTCATAGTTGCGAAGCGGTCTACGTTGTCGTCCACGATCTTGAGGTTGATAACGTAGTCACAAGCCATGTTCGCAAGCATCGCATCTTGCTTGTATAGGTGTTGCCACGTGGTCAGGTGCTTGAACAGCTTGTGATACACCTCATGTAACACCAAGAACCTTAGTTCGGCGTCGTTGAGTTGCTTCACAAACTCACGTCCGTACATCTCGTCACGACCATTGGTACACGCGGTTGGTATAGTTGGGTCGTCTACTATGTTGCGGTTCCCAATCATCAACACCCCTGCGAGTGCTGTGTACTTCGGGTTCCCCATGATGGAGACAACGGCTTTTGTCAGCCGCTGCTCCTCTGTTAGTTGGTTTAGCATTAGCATGTTATTTTCTCCACCACATCATTGCTGTCCACCACAAAGGTTTCTGCTTGGTCTTCGGCGCGTTCCACTCAGTAGGTTCACCCCGCCACATGAAGTCCACAGGCACCTCGGTCTCGTCATCGAAGTACGTCGGTATATCAATCGGTAGTGAGTCACTACGCTTTTTGGTGATACCCAAGTGGAACGCACGTTGCCCTACGGCACCTGCTGTTCGGTCCATGATTGAGCCAATCTCCTTGGCTGTCATTCCCGCGCCGTGCATTGTCGTCAACGCATCGTCCAATTCTTTTGTCCATTGTTTAGCCATTAGTCTTCTCCTTGTTGATTGTTACGCATACTGCGTTTAGTGCGCCCACCTTCGAGGTGAACTCTCGTTTAGCTTCGGCCTCGGCCTCAACCTTGTTTTTGGCTTGCACACGTTCGACGCGCTCCACCAATCCTTCGACGGTTACATAATAGGTTTTCATGTTATCGGCTCCTCCAGTTTGCCTAGCCACATGGCCATTTTATGAGCTTCCCTTGCGTCGGCATGGCTGCACTGTTTGGCTTTCATGTGACGGTCGATCCAATCATGTCTGTCCCAACGGGGCTGTGCCGCCCGCGTTGCCTCTTTTATCCCCCTGATGTCTTCGGCGTAGGCCATCACACCTTATCCGCTGTGTAGAGATGGTTGTTCTGCATTGCCCACGCGGTGAACTTCTTGTTGGTCATCACCATAGACTGCTTGGAATACTTGGGTGCGCGTACACCGTTAGCGAACATAGCCTGTGCCTCGGTGTCGAGACGTGGCAAGTAATCCATCCAACTGTTGAGCCAATCCTTGTCCAAGGCTGAGAGAGTTCTATACACAACCATACACACTGCGGCTGCACTGCTCGGCACCTTGGCATTGGACGGGTCGTCCTTGATCGACTGCAAGCTAGGCAGCTGGTCGGATAGTGACACAAACGCCATCAAGTCCATCGCACCACGATCACCGATTGTGCCCATGAGTGCAGCTGTCAGTGTCACGTCATCCATATGTTCCCGTGTCTTTAGGATGTCCGACGCCGCTTCGAGTGAGCGAGGCGTAACAAACGCAGCGCGCTGCTGCTTGGGGTGGAAGATGTACGGGTTCTCGTCGGGGTCTTTGACGTCCTCGAACGATGCCATCAGGTGCGGGTTGTCTTTGACCCAGCCAAGTAGACTGTGATCCACCTCGTTGTTGATACCCCATTCGATCCAATCCATGTGGTCGGTCTTCTTGATCTGCACCACAGTCATACGGTTACGTGCATGTGGTGGGAGCATATCGCCAACACCCTCGGAACCTTTGTTCGTTGTCGCGAAGACAATACTGTCAGGGTGTAGTGCGTAACTACCGATCTTGCGTTCGAGTATGAGACGCAGCATAGCGTTCTTCACGGCGGGGTTCGCCTTACCAATCTCGTCGAGCATCAGGATGATCGGACCATCCAAGTGCAAGCCCAACTCCTCGTGAGGAATCATACGCACACAGCCATCTTCTTCGATGGACTGCATCGACGGGATCATAATGTCACCAAGGTCTTTGGTGGTGGCGTCGAAGTATACCTTGCGGTGTTTGGGGAGTACGTCTCCCAGCATGTGTATCATTGATGACTTGCCGTTACCCATGTCACCTTGGGCTAGGACGGTACGTTTGCTACCCACCGCCTTGATTAGATCGACGCATTGGTCGAGGTTTAGTGCGTACATTTGTTGTGCTTGATTAGTCATGTTGTTCTCCAATAGTTGTTTTGTAGTGAGTCACTACTTTTTAGCGCGAGTTGCCGTGCCGTTCATTTCGTTGAGGTAGATCGTGCATAGCCGCTCGACTGCCTGCTCCTTGGTTAGAGTGAACCCAAGTTCTGCGCTCATGTGAGTGCGTACTTCGCTCGCGGACTGATCCGGTGTTACGATAGATGTGATGTTGAAAATGCCCATAGTAATTCTCCTTACAGGTCTAGTGATGGTAGTGATTTGATCGCAGCATCCACGGCTGCTTTAGTCTCGGCGCGGAACGTATCATCCTCACGCAGAGCATCGGGAGTGACGCCAGCCATAGCGGTCTCTAGCTTGTCGGCCATCGCTGACATCTGTGTAGAGTTGTTCACGTTGCATACACGTAGTAACTCGATCATGTCGCTGACGTTACCGACGAGGCTGTCGCGGAATATCTTCTTGTCTTCCTTGGTGCCGTAGTCGAGGCGCTCGGACATACTGGTCAGTGCCTTGTGCAGACGTGTCCACACATCATTCATCGCCGTGTCAAACTGCGTGGAGTAGAAGTCGGCGTAGGTCTGACGTATCTCGTCGAGTGCGTCGTTGCCAATGTCCACGCGGAAGTCACCTGCATCTGGCAGCGGCATGTAATTTATACGGAAGGCGAACTTATTCCAAAGGCTCTCGCAGGTGGGGTAGTCGTCATGTGAGAACAAGTCTCCCAGCTTGAGTTGTACGTCTACGACCTCGTCGTTGTATGATCTAAGAAAATCAGCGATGAGTCGGTTAAACTCGTTCTGCATATCTGACATAGCTTGGCTGTACTTGAAGTACTGCGCGGTGGGTAACAGGCGGAGACCTGAGTTGGACCACGGCATCGTCATGTTGGTGTGCATGTTCCGTACAGCGGTGACGTGTGTCTGTATCGCTCGGAGTGTGTCGGAGTTCGCGAGTAGTTTCTTGTTGACGCTTGCTACACCGGAATCGGCGTGGTTGGCAGAAGTAACGTCGATGGAGGCGCGCTTGTCTTTCTTGCGTCCAGCCCAGTTAGAGATGTTTACCTCGACGAGCATCGCGGATGATGCAAGGGTTGGTGCTTCAGTTTGTGGTAGTGTCTCACTACCCTGTAATTCGTTTAGCATCATGTTCATTGTTACTCTCCTGTGTACTTGTTTAGACCCTTGAGGTCGTTGAGGTTGGTGACGAGTGTGGCACCTTGTTTGTGAGCGATGGGAGCAATGGTCCAACCGGCGCGCTGTTGAGCGGCGTGGAAGTCACCGCAGTCTAGGCAGAAGTTGTAGCCTAGTTGCTTGCGCCGAATGTCGAAGGGTTGGTCGCATGACGGACATTGTACTTTGATTGGCATGGTATGGTCTCCGTTGGTTGAGTAGTGAGTCACTACAATGATTGATCTGGTCTAGGTCGCAGCGGGATGAGCAATTCATCTACGTCACAACATGTATTCATATTAGCATTACTGATAACCAATGTCAAGTTTTCTGAGGATGTTTCTTTGTGTATAGTGGTGTCAAGTATTATGGGATGTGGTCTGGTGTTGCGTGGCGGTGTCTGGTGGTTAGACGTGGTGTATGGGTAAAGTTCTTGAATGTTCTTTCAGTGGCCTCTGTAAGTGCTTGATAACAAAGCAATGTTCTTTTGTGTCTAATGTTCCCGAAATTATGAGGCTCTAAGGGAAGTTTTTTAGGTGGAACAATATAATGGCATTAAAGCGGGGGGGTCGCGTAGTAAGTGGTATATTATTTATTAAGGAACATTAGGAACATTAGGAACATTATAATAAAATCAATAACTTACAGAGACGCAAAAAGGTACTTCTTAGAACATTGCGGAACATCAATGACTTAGCAGGTTTTACGAATTTGCCATGTCATATAAATAAGGGGTTTTGCAATGTTCCGTTTTGTAGTGAGTCACTACCTTGCATAGTTACGCACGGCTTCGAGTTTTCACTATACGTACATAACAACCTGAGTACTTCTTCTCACATGATTAGTCAGACGCGCAAAGCTGCTCTGAAAACTGGTCTCGATGTGTAGTGAGCCACTACCTTAGTTCCGTCCGGGTAAGTTACCTAACATGACCACACCAGTACATCTCCCTACGTAGTTGTCTTGTGGCGCAAAGCTGCTCGGAGAACTGGTTTCGTTTGGTAGTGACGTCACTACTCTTTCTGGCGGGTTAGGTCAGCCGCGTAACCGCGCCGATTCCGGTGTGGCGCAAAGCTGCT